>Ga0315293_10000625_pt1 | contig 33347 bp, 54 predicted proteins | sample YL17G13_20_MG_FD_203071 | JGI IMG/M metagenome (GOLD analysis project Ga0315293, IMG submission 203071) | Sediment microbial communities from Yellowstone Lake, YNP, Wyoming, USA - YL17G13_20 | ecosystem: Environmental > Aquatic > Freshwater > Lake > Sediment | place: USA: Wyoming | collected... | reverse complement strand
TAATTGCAGACCATATGATTGGATTGTAGGTCAAAAAATTTCTGAAATAGAAAAAGCATCTTTTATTTACACATTAGTAAAATAATTTTAAATGGGGCGCAGCATCCATAACTGCAAAAAAACAAAAACAAAACAAAATGTCACAAAATCAAAAACAAATCGAAAAAGTTTTATCTACAAAATTAGACTTGGAAAACTTTTATGCAATTAGAATTTATTCAGATGATATTCAATTGCAGGGCCTATGTACAAGATTAATTAAAAACGAATGTGAAGCCGCAGGTTTTGTATTCACTTATGATGGCACCTATTTAGTATCTAAAAAAGATGGCATTGAAATTACATTAACATTCTAATCAACAGCACCGGTTTCGGCCGGTGCATTTTTAAAACTTAAAAACAAAAAAATGAACAAGCTAAAAAACAAACACGATTACATTGACAATTCTACAATCGTAGATTTAATTGTATTTACCATTCTATTCTTTGTGGTAATTATTACTTTATTTTTATTAAGAAATTTTTAATCATGAAAAGGTATCAACAAAATTTAAGAGTAGAGGGTAACAAAGTTATCTCTTATACTACGCATGTGGCAACCATTGACGGAGATAAGTTAATCCAATTAGGATGGTGGTCAGTAACTACGCAAAAGCACATTAATTATGTAGCTGCGGAATATGGTTTAACTATTATTAAAAACTATTAATCATGGAAGTATTAATTACAGATTTAAAGCGCATGGCGCAAAAGTTTTTATCGGAAGATAGATTAACTGAATTAGAAGTCTACCAATGTTTATCTTCGCACAATGGCGGAAACTACATGGCGAATATTGATATTGCAGGTTTAGAATTTAATGTCATGCTTTCTTATTCTAATATTGTAAATTATATTGAAAAAAATTATCCAACAAGAATGGCAAAATTTTGGGGAGAAGAATATACCTGCATTATTGAAACGGATGATGAGGGCGAAGAAATTTATTGCATTCCGGTAGATACATATTTCGAGGAAAATTCTTTATTAATTGTAAAAGATTTATTAACTTTAATTCTAAAATAAAATGAAAAGATTAAAATTTAATTTGGCAGGGCAATGCCATACAACAATCAACGGATTAGAATATAGTATTGTTCAAGCCGGTTATGATGTATTCACTTTTGTAAATCACATGACAAGAGAAACAGAAGTTCATGCATCACTTATGCATGCGATGGCTGCAATACGCGCCATAAATGAAATGCAGTTACCAAAAGCTGCGCAGTATAAACAAACGCAATCGCATAAGATTGCAAAGTTAGCAATTGATGATACATTAATTATAAACGATGATGAGATTTATAAAGTAAGGCCATTGATTTCTTATTACAAAAAAACATACAACAAATTATTCACAATTGAAACCATTATAAAAGATGGGATTAAATCTTACGAAATAACAAGATGCAAATAGAAATAAAATACAACAACCATTTTGATGAGCAAGGCTTACCGGTTGTAAAAAAAATAAATGTTCAATCTTCTGTTGGTCTTTCGCCGCAAGAAAGAAACATTTCAATTTATCAATGGGGCCTATCAATTAGGTGCCAATTGCAAATGCTTGAAAAGAAGATTAGCAGATTAGAAAAAAGAGATAATTATTTACTATTTAACCACAAATAAAAAACCAATCAAACATTATGAAACAATTAATTGAAATTCAAAACGAATTAAAAGCACCAAAAAATCAATTCAATAAATTTGGTAACTATTATCACAGAGTTGCCGAAGATATTTTGGAAGCATTAAAACCTATCTGCGCTGCACATGGTTGTTTATTAACTAACAATGATGAAGTCTTGGAATTAGCAGGCATATTGTTTATCCAATCTACATGTACTATCACGCACAAAGATTGGCCGGCACCAATAAGCGCAAAAGGAAACGCAGGTATCGAATTAAATCGCAAAGGAATGGATTTGTCGCAATCGTTTGGCGCATCAAGCAGCTATGCATTGAAACGCGCATTAGGTAATTTATTTTTATTAGATGATGCAAAAGATGCAGATACTACAAATACGCATAGCAAAGATGAAAAACCTGCGCCAAAACCAAAGCAAGATTTAATACATGGAACGCCGGCATACATTCAATGCGTTTTGAAATTAAAGAGCGGCGAAATTACGATAAATGATGTTTACGAAAAAGTAAATGTTTCGGCTGCGGTATTAAAGCAAATCCAAAACGATATTAAAAATGTATAGTCAGCAACAAATTCATGATTTGATAAATGGTTTATTAAATCAAGAAAAGAATTTAAGCTATTCATCGTTATCTGCATTTAAAAAATCGCCATTGGAATTCTTACATTATAAATTTCAGCAAAGAGAGCAAACGCCTGCGATGGCATTTGGCTCAATGGCGCACAATTTTATTTTAGAATACAATACATTCTTTTCAAATTATTTTGTAATAGATAGTGATGCACCAAAAAAACCAACAAGCGCGCAATATAATGCAAAGAACCCAAGCGTTGATACATTGGCTGCGATTATGTATTGGGATAAATTAGAACAAGAAGCAGGCGATGCGAAATTAATAACGCAAAATGATTTAAAAGAATTAGATAAACTTTCTAATTCACTTTTTAAAAATGCTGCGGCCATGCATTTAATAATTAAATGCAAGGAGTTTGAAAAAGAATATAATTTCAAGCATGACAATTTTTTATTTAAAAGTTTTATAGATGCAGAAGATAGCAATATAAGATTAGATTTAAAAATTGTACAAAGCGCAGAGCCAAAAAAATTCCAACGCGATGCAATTGCATACGGATACCACATGCAAGCTGCGATGTATGAATTGGCAGGGGGCAAAAGGGATTATTATTTAATTGCTCTTGATAGAAATGGCGGCGTATCGGTAAATAAATTATCCGATGAATTAATTGCGCATGGCATGCAGCAAATAAATAATCTATTAGAAAATTTTAATCGCTGTATTTTAGAAGATGCATGGTTGCAATCTTATGAATTTTATTCATCAAGAGCAGATGGTGCATACGAATTTGAATTACCAAAATATCTTAATATCTAACAATTTAAAAAAAAGTAAAATGAGTACGAAAGAAACAAACTATGTAGGACAAGGAAAAACATTTGAATTTTCTTGGGGAACAAAAGAAGCATTAAATCTTAATCGTGAAAAGATTATGCAATTGCCGGTTGATAAATATGGTAATATCAAAGTTGATGTTATGAAACGCAAATCGCCGGACAAATTTGGCAACGATTTATCTGTTGTGGAAAATACTTATGTGCCAAAGGCAAAAGAAGTAAATGCAGAAGATGATTTAACCTTTTAAACTTAAAGAAATGATAAAAGAACTTAAAACATTATTTATCATTATATTGCAGATAGCTTCAGTGCTATTTGCAATATTAATGTTTCCAATTATATTTGGTATATTTCTAAATCTGTTCAATTTATGGTAACAAATTTTGAAGAGTTTACTTACGAAGTAAATAAAAACGAAAAACGCGCAGCCGATTATATTGAAGCATTGCTACGCAGCACCGGCGAAATTTATTCAAACAAAGAATTGGCTGAAAAAATTTACAATCGTTCCGGCCAATTAAAAGAATACAAATTTGCAGACAGCCGCATACGCAGCATCATTAATTACTTACGCCGCACATCAGCACCAAATATAATCGCGAATTCATTTGGTTATAAAATTACAGAAGACACAGCGGAATTAATTAAATACGAACAATCGTTACTTGACCGAATTAGTGCGATGCAGGTAATTGCTGACCAAATTGCATTCTATATTAAAAAAACAAAATGATAAATTTAACTTTAATCGGAAAGGTTGCAGAAGCCATTAAATGCAGCGATAAAACACATTTACAGATAGGGAGAGAAATGGGCGTCCCTACGGAGTTTGTTTATAAATTGATGCTAATGTATTATGGAGTAGGCGATAACTCTTTAAAATCGCTTAAAAGTGAGTTAATGGGAGAAGATATAGACATTGGACAATACTTAAATAATAATCTATCATTAATTGAAACGGAAGCCGGCACAATAGTGCTGTAATTAATTTACTAATTTTACCAAAAAACAAAACACAATGAAAGAAACATTTTATTTTAGCCATGATTATAATGCGCGCAGCGATGCAAAAATCAGAAGATTGATTTATTGTTTAGGCATAGAGGGATATGGAATTTATTGGTCATTAATTGAAGATTTATACAATAATGAAAATAAGATTGCCTGCGATTACGATTTAATTGCTTACGATTTACGCGTTGATGCCGGTACCATTTTAAAAGTTGTTATAGATTTTGATTTATTTGAAGTCTATGATGGTTTTTTTAGCAGCATATCAATTGAAAAAAGATTGTACGCAAGGAATGAAAAATCAGAAAAAGCGCGTTCCAATGCATCTAAACGATGGAATGATGCAAACGCAATGCCATCGCATAGCGAACGCAATGCTATAAAGGATATTAAAGTAAAGGATATTAAAATAAAGGATATTAAAATAAAAGATAAAAAGGTTTTGCACCTATTTGCTGATAGTGAATATTTTGATTTTGGAAAATTTTGTTTAAAATTACCGGATTGGTCAAATGATAAATGTAAATTTTACTACGATGCCGCAATTGGTTATTCAGAAAGCAAAGGCGCAAAATATTTAGATTGGATTGCAGCAGTTAAAAATTGGGATAGAAAACAACCTTACACAAAAACAAAAAACAATTATGAAGCAGGAAAACAACAGCGTGATGAATTACGCAACAGAGCAGAACAATTTATTGCCAACAAGTTATTCGGCAGTTAGGCAATTAATAGAAACGCAGCCGGTTTCATTGGCTGTAATTGGCAAAACAGAAGGAAATGAATTGGTTAATGCGTTGTTAATCAGATTAGTTGAGGGTCTATGCAGCAGCTACAATGTAGCAAAGAACATGGATGTAAACCAAATCCAAGAATGTGCAAATTTGCTCTATCAAAATTATTATCATTTTAGCGTAAACCATTTTACAACAGCATTCAATAGATTTAAAATGAATAAATATCCGGATATTAAAATTTATGACCGCTTTGATTTGAGTATTGTTTTTGCTATTATTGAAAAATTTGATATAGAATTAAAAGAAATGCGCACAAAAGTAGAGCAAGAAAAATTGCAGGCGCAGCAAAAGCAATGGGAAGATAATGCGGTACCAATGCCGGACAATGTTCGCGAAGAATTAGATAAGCTGAAACAAAAGTTTAATAAGCCTGCATTCGTAAGCAATGCGCCGGAGCCAAAAGAATGGAGCCAAACTAAAGAATGGTTTGAAGATTTTAATAAAATTTATAAAGAGCAAGGCGAAACAAGGGCAGGAATAAAATATATTAAGATTAATGGATTAGTAATGGATAGACAAGGTTATCTATTGCATAGATTAATTGAAATTCAATAAATAATTATTATCTTTGGTTGTTTTGTTTTAGGTTCTACCGCAGTATCCATTGATTTGGTGCTGCGGTTTTTTTTTCTTTAATTTGCTACATGCAAAACTATTATGAATTGACAATTGGCGTATCTTCTGTCACAAAAAAAATAAGAATTGTGACAAAAGAAATGGATTGTAATGATTTTGAATTATTTGATGCTCAATACAGCAGAAGAATTAACAGAGAACTATTTGGCAAAGGCATTGCAAAACCTTTTAAAATATTAAATATTAAATTATTAAAAGAAAATTTAGGATTATGAGTTTTATATTTTTGATTTTAGCAGCAATATGCAATGCATGCATGGATGTATTATCAACAAGATACAATGTTTCTATTTTTAAAAACTTTAAAAACAAACAATTTTGGGATTTTAATATTTCATGGCGCAACAAATGGAATTGGGGCGAAAAAGAAAATGGCGAAACGTTTTTTTTATCATCAACCATGTTGTCATTCCTTACAGATGGATGGCATTTGTTTAAAGGGTTAATGATAATTTTTATTTCCTGCGCTATTATATTTTACAAACCAATATTTGGATTGTGGGATTTTATTTTATTTAATTGCGTTTGGGGAATTACTTTTGAATTATTTTATAGTAAAATTTTATTAAAAAAATAAATATGAAAATGTTAGAACAAATTTTAAAATGGTTTCCGGATGATGATTTATTAAAAGCGGATGGGTATGATGATGCTATTATTGGAATTGATGATAGTTCATTAAGATTGATTTATTCTGTCAAAAAATGCATTGACATTTTGATTGCAGATGGGTTAAGCGAAGATGATGCAATTGATTTCTTTAATTACAATACAAAATGCGCATGGGTTGGCGAAAAAACGCCAATTTGGTGCAATGATGATTTATAAGTTATGGAAAACAAAAACAAAATAAGGCAAAAAAGAATAAATGAAATTTATGAAATAACTAAAAAAGAAATTTCAGATGGTCACATGGATATCCGCGAATATGTACAAATAATGTATTATTTAATAAACTTGGATGAAGATTATGAAGCAGCCGAAGGCATAAGATTAGCAATTGCAGATTATGGATTACAACTAATAATTCCGGAAAATGAAAATGAATTGGATGAATTAAATTTATTTTATTAAAAATGCAAAAGCATACAAAGGTTTATTTTAAACATTTTGGCTTTGATTCAACAGATTTTATTCCATGTGAAACATGCGGAAGCAAGGCAGTTGATATTCATCATATTGATGCGCGCGGTATGGGTGGAAGCGATAAAAATAACATTGAAAATTTAATGGCATTATGTAGGGATTGCCATAATAAATATGGCGATATAAAAGAAAAAAAAGAATGGCTAAAGGAATTGCACAAATACAACCTTTATCGGTAAACGAAGCATGGCAAGGCCGAAGATATAAAAGCAAGAAATACAAAAACTATGAAACAGAATTGTTTTATTTATTACCCCCAATGCAAATTCCTGCCGGCGAATTAAGCATAGAAATTGAATTTGGTTTTAGCAATTCAGCAAAGGACATAGATAATCCGGTTAAACCATTTTTGGATATTTTACAAAAAAGATATAATTTTGATGACAAACAGATTTATGAATTATACATTATTAAAAAAATAGTTTGTAAAGGAAAAGAATATATTGCATTTAAAATAAACAAATATGGATGTTAAATTAATGCCGATTGAAATAGTCAAGATTGATAAAATAAAAATCAATCCGGCAAATCCAAGGATAATAAAAAACTATAAATACAAAAAGCTATTAAAAAGCATAATTGAATTTCCGGAAATGCTATTTTTGCGACCAATTGTTGTTAATTCTGAAATGATTGTAATTGGCGGCAACCAAAGATACCGCGCATGTCAAGAAGCAGGATTAAAAGATGTGCCAATTATTATGGCAACTGAATTTAATAAAATGCAGATTAGCAGATTTATGATTACAGACAATGTATCATTTGGCGATTGGGATTTTGACATTCTTGCGAACAATTGGGATAGCGAATTAATTGATGCAGCCGGATTGGATTTATGGCAGCAACCGGATGAAACTGATTATGGCAAACCGGATGATATTCAATTGAATAATTCAGATACATCGGAAGGCACAAAAAAAACAATTAAAATAGAATTTGAGCCGGAGCATTATGATGAAACCAAAGAGTTGATTGATTATTGGGTTAAAAAACAATTATACATTGGCGGATTTATAATGGAAAAGTTAAAAGAAGAAAAATACAAAGATATTTAAACCATTACAATACATAAATGGACATACAAAAAAAGGCTATGCTTGAAGCATTAGAAAAAAATTTGGGAATTGTTACCGGCGCATGCATGCAGGTTGGTATAGCAAGAAGCACACACTATTTGTGGATGGGTAATGATTCTGAATATAAAGCGGCAGTTGAAGAAATTGACAATTTAACTTTAGATTTTGCCGAAAGCCGATTACACAACAAAATTCGCGATGGCGATACAACCGCAACAATCTTTTTTTTGAAGACAAAAGGCAAAAAGCGCGGATACATAGAGCGAGTTGAACAAGAAGTAACCGGCACAATGGATAATCATTTACAAATATCAATTGTAAGGACAGACCACAGAATTAAAAAAGCAGAAAACGAAATAGATTTGGAATAATGTTTGAAACAACTGAATTGTTTGATGAAAATTTGCAAGCAGATACCAAAATTGTTGTAAACCAAGGCGGCACATGGTCATCCAAAACATATTCTATTTTACAAGTTTTATCATACATTGCATTGACCGATGCCGGTTGTTTGATTACAATAGTCGGTCAAGATATTCCAAATCTAAAACGCGGTGCGCTGCGTGATTTTCAAAACATTTATTTGGATGCGCCAATAATTGAAGCAGAAATTTTAAGTTTTAATAAATCAGAACGCACATTTCTTTTCCGCAATGGCAGCACAATTGAATTTCAATCTTATGATAATGCGCAGGATGCCAAATCCGGCAAACGCGATTATTTATTTATCAATGAAGCCAATGGAATTGATGTAAACATTTGCAAACAATTGATTATCAGAACAAAAAAGAAAATTTTTATTGATTTTAATCCGGATGCGGAATTTTGGGTGCATGAAGATTATTTAAACAATCCGATTGCAACATTTCTTTATTCTGATTATCGAAACAATCCACATGTACCGCAATCTATTATTGATGAAATTGAAGGCCTTAAATCAATTGATTATGAATTATGGAAGGTTTATGCGCGCGGCGTAACCGGTCGCATTGAAGGCCTTATTTACCGCCATTGGAGCGCAGCAAATCAATTCCCTATTGACATACCATTTGTTTATGGTTTGGATTTTGGTTATAATCACCCAACGGCATTAATTAAAACCGGTTGGTCAGATACAACATTTTACGCGCAGGAATTAATTTATGAAAGCGGATTGACAACCGCCGGATTAATTGATAAAATGCGCAGTTTAAATTTAGGCAGCATACAAATTTACGCAGATGCAGCGCGGCCGGATACAATTCAAGAATTATACGAAGCCGGATTGAATGTTTATAGCGCAGAAAAACCGGTAAAAGATGGTATTAACGCCATAAAATCAAAGCCATTGTTTGTTATTGATAGTCCAAATTTGGTAAAAGAGTTGCGCACATACAAATGGAAGGTTGATAAAAACAATAAGCCATTAGACGAGCCGGTAAAATTTAACAATGATGGCATGGATGCAATGCGTTATGGATTTTATAATGGTTTAAAAGCAGCAAATAAAAAAATATCATGGTTTTAATTACGATTGACAAAGAATATCAATTTCCAACGCAACTAAATGAAATTAGCCTGCGCCAATTCATAGCGATATCAGAAAAGATAAATGAAAAGGATTATGATAATGTGGTTTTTGATTTAATTCCAATACCGGAAGAAATTTTTTTTAACATTAGTTTGGAAGGCCGATTTAAAATAATTCAACTAATTGAAATTTTAATGGATGGCGAATTTTTGAATGAAAAAAAAGACATTGATTTGCATTTATTAATGGATTGCCCAATTGGACAATTTGAAGATTGGAAGGCAATGTTGATGCAGCAAAAAGATAAACCATGGAACGCGCTGCCATATTTATGTTTGTTAGAAAAAGGCGATTACAATTTTGATGATAGAATAAAAGACAGATTAAATGTTTGGTTAAACATGCCGGCATCAATTGCACTTTTCTGCCAAAACATTATCATTCAAGAATTTGAAGATATTAAAAATAAATTTTTACCTTTGTTTGAAAACGAAGTTGAAGACATACAATTGGAAGCAGGTTTACAAACGCTTCAACAATTTGGCGGATATTTAACTTTGGTACGATTGGCAGGCGGAGTTTATAAGGATATTGAAGCGGTTTCAAAAACATCAGTTGGCGAAGCCTATACATTTTTAACTTATAAACAAATTGAAAGGCAATATGAAAACAATTTACAAAAATTATTGAGTGAAAAAGCTAATAGAAATATTCAAGAATAAAGCAGAAAAATCATTTTACTTTGGAAATGGTACAATGATTGAATTGAATGCGCAATCAGATATAAAATATCCATTGATTTGGATGTTATTTCCGGTAACGATTACCAATAATTTAACAAACAATTTTATTGTATCGCAAACATTTAGTTTTAATTTAATGTTTTTGCAATCCGGCCACACAACAGATAAACAATCAACCATGAATAAATGGTTTGATGATATGAATAATATTATGGTTGGATATATCCAATCTATGCAAATTGATAATGAAGATTTGGAACGCAATTTAATGACATTTGGTCAAGCAACAATGATTAACAAAAAGCAGGACAATGTTCATTATGGTTGGTCGGTTTCGGTAGCGGTTACATTGCCAATAGATAGTACATTTTGTTGTAATATGTTTGAATAATGGAATTTACTTTAACAACACAAGTTTTAAACAATTTGAACAATGCATTAAAAGAAGCATTAGGAAAAGCAGGGTCATTATCTGATTCACATGAAGTTGTTACAATTCAAGAAACCACATTCACAGATATAAACATTGTCGCAAATGATTATTGGTATTGGCAGAATAAAGGAAGGGGCGTTACAAAAATTGGAAATTATCCTGCATTGGTGCGGCCAAAGATTGATGAATGGGTACAAAAATTGCCAACATGGTATAGGGCGGATAAAAAAGATGGCTCAAAAGGCAAAGCGATGACAAAAGATGAACAAGCATTTTTAGTTACGCGTAAAATTCACAAAGAAGGATACAAAGCAAATTTTTATGTTGATAATACAATTCCAAATTTTCAAGATGCAATAGACAAAGCGGTTTTTCAAGATATACAAAATTATTTTAATAGCGAATTTGATAAATGAGTTTAACATTAGTAACACAACCGGCATTTCAAAATGCGGTTTATAATCCAATCACATATTTATTTTCTTCAGATGTAAGGGATGATTTTACAATTGGTGCGCAATTATCAGTTGGCGCAGGAAACATTACAAATACCGCAGGATATGTTACATTCTTTTCGGCAGCGCATGGATTATTGCAAGGCGATTTTATTTTAGTAACCGACCAAGCAGATATAACAAATTTGCTTGGAGTTGTTTACATTACGCAATTAATTGATGTGAATACATTTGTAACCAATATTCCATTTACAATTACGAATAACGCAAATGTTTTATTTTATAAATATTACAACAATTATAATGCTATCATTCGTGTTTATGGTTATTTTGATTGCATTGCAGATTATGGGTTATTGGCTAAAATACAATTAAGGTCTTTTTTTGATGGCGGATTTTGTAATTTTTATATTGACATTTCAGATATTTTAAAAGATTTTAATTCGGATTGCAATACGGCAGCCGGCGGAATATCATCTGATTTATATTTATTAAGTTCAACATTGAATTTTCAAAACAATGAAAAATCATTTTTAAAATTTTACATCAGTTACGCAGAAGGTTTTGACAATCCGGTTGGCACAGATGCGGAATATATTGAAACACCCCCAACAGATTTATAACATGCCAACAATTTATTATACATCAAACGCAGCATTGCAATACAATCAGACAAATAATATGGCTGATTATTTAATGTCTTCGCCATCAATAACGCAAAAGTTTCTAACCGAATCGCCGCAAACAAGAATATTGGCAGAAAATGAATTATCTGCATTGTATTTTTTAGCTGATGCAATTAACATGTTTGCGTATTATGATTATTATGAAAATAATACTTTTATTAGTTCCGGAACGCAATTCATTGATGAAACAACATTAAAATATCACAATGCAATTTCTGTTAATTGGAGCGGTGCGCCGGCAAACGCAAACAAGATGGCGGTTTATTTATTTGGCGATGAAGATGCAGCAATAATTTCAGAAACAAAATATTTTATTAGGTCAGAAAGCACATGCAATGAAAATCAAATTGTATGGTTGAATAAATTGGGCGGATATGATTCTTTTATGTTTACCGGCGGATTAGAAAGTTCAATTACGGCAGTAAAAGAAACAGAAATTGAAAATCCATTTAATACAAATTTCTTATCGCCATTTGCAATTACATCGTATCGTTCAATAAATTCAAGCAAACAGATTAAGATTGCGCATCGTTGCGCTAATAATGAAACTGCGCAATGGTTAAAAAATGAATTAATTAATTCGGCCGATATTTACATTGTTGAAGATTTGGTTTATAAACCGGTATTAATGCAGGATGCAAATGTTGGATACAATTCATTTTCAAAAGAATTTATCGTAACATTTAATTTAAAATTTGCTTACCCAATTAACATTCAAACAAAATAATGGATTACGCAGAAATTATAATTGATGGTCAATTTACAATAGAATTATCGGGTGCTAATATTAGCATTCCGACAACCTATGAATTGATTGATATTACAAATTTAAATAGGCGTAGCGGAAGTAAAACAAAAACAATCACAATACCGCGAACAAAAATAAACGATAAAATATTTGGCATTCCTTACAATCTTGCTGCAAATAATCAATTTGATAAATTTGGAAGCAGGCAAATTACAATAAAGAAAAATTCCTATGTAATTTTTGAAGGGTTATTTAAATTAACAGATATAACAAGCGATACAATAAATCTTTATGCATTTGCAGAATTAAGCAAATTAAAAGAATTATTTGGCGAAAGGACATTAAACGAATTAAACCTTTCAGATTTAGACCATGTTTATGATGAAAATATTTTTTCTACATGGTTTAATATTTATCCGGTAGCAAATAAAGATTATTTTTATCCGCTAATTGATTATGGACAATTTGATGGCAAAACGCCGCTTGTTGATTGCGAAGCCGGCGCGCATGATGTTAAGATTACTGATTTGCGGCCTGCGGTTTATTTGCAACGCATAATTAAACAAATGGTTTATGATAGTGGGTATACATTACAAACAAGTTTTTTTGAAAATCCAACATTAGAAAAATTGATGATACCATTTACTAACAATGAATTTATTCATTCTGTTGAAGGTGGAATTGAGATAGATGGTTTTTGGGGATATGCCGCAGCCGAAACAAATATACCGGCCGGCACAGATGGCATTTTTATTATTCCGGTTGATGTTGAAGTTTTTGACTCATTAAATCAATGGGACAATACTTTGTATGAATATATTGCAGCATCAAATCAGACAACCAAATGGTCTGCAAGTTTTGAAGTAATTTTTGACACTCCAAGTTCAACATTTGTTGCACCGGAAGAAGGATATTTTATTGTTGAAAGGTTTGATGGTTTTTCATGGACACAAATTCAGCAATTTCAAATTGTTAGACCAAATTCAAGATTTAAATTTCAAGCACAATACACCGGAACGCAGACATTTGGAATTGGCGAAGGGTTGCGTTTTAAGTTTAACAAGCAACAAGAAACAATCAACATAAGTTATAAGATGCAGCGTTTAACATTCGACACAAGCGCAGGCGGAAAAACAATTGAGGTTGGCGAATTTGTTCAATTAGCACCAAATTTACCGCCAATAAAACAACAAGATTTATTCAAGTATTGTTATCAGATGTTTAATTGGGTTGTATTTGTGGATGATATTACCGGCGTTGTAAGGATTGAAACCTATGATGAATATTATAGAAACGGCGGACAAAAAGATTTCAGTAAAAAAATATCTTTAAAACCAAATCCATCAATCAGTTATTTGCAAACTAATTTTAATCGAAAATATGATTTTAAATACAAAGGCGATGACAAAGATTTTTGGTTGTTACAATATAATCAAAGACAAACATTGGCAAGGCAATTTCCATTTGGCGATGGCAAATATTATTTAACGCAGGATGGCGAAGCAAAAACAATTGGCGAAGTTGGATTTTCGCCAACAATAATTGAAAAAACTTTTAATGGTACTGCGCCAAATTATATTTATTTGCCTACAATGTGGGAAGACACGCGACCGGTTGTATGGACAACGCAAAGAATGCCGCGAATTTTAATTAATGCCGGATTAATTGACATATCAAAATTGTCCGATGTTTATACGCAAATATCAATTGAAACATCGCCATGCACCACAACGCAAATTCCTTTATGTTATTTTCAAAAGGTACAATATAACGATTATGCAATTGATGCATTCGATTTAAACCTTTCATTTAATACGCCATTAGGAATTGGATTTATGCCAAAAAATTTGGTTGATACATATTATAAAAATCCTATTGACCAATTGAATATAAGCGCATCATTAGTTGCGTATTTTAATTTGTCTGCGCGCGACATTGCAGAATTAGATTTTTCGCAATTATGGTACATAGAATATTTTAATTCATTATTTAGATTGAATAAAATAATTGATTTTGAGCCAAATGGAAAAGGATTAACAAAAGTTGAATTAATAAATGTTGGCGTGAAATATGATTACGGCGATGAATTTGCAAAACTATATCCAAATGTGCCGACATTTGGTTATATTATAACAGAAGCAGGCGAAGAAATTTTAACAGAAAATAATTTTAATATAATAATTGAGTAATAATAAATAAAATGGCAACTAAAAAAATATCACAACTAACAAACGCCGCAGCATTCGCAGGGACAGAACAATTTCCATTAGTGCAAGCCGGCGTAACTTTAAAAGGAACGCCAAATCAGATGGCAACCTTTATGCAGACCGCATTAAATTTAAGTCAATATGTAACAAACGCTTCGTTAGCGAGTACATTGGCTTCTTATGTTACAAACGCAAGTTTAGCATCTACATTGGCAGGCTATGTTACAACCGGCACATTGGCAAATTATGTAACAAATGCTTCTTTAGCATCTACATTATCTTCTTATGTAACGAACGCATCATTAGCATCCACATTGGCAAACTATGTTACCAATGCTTCTTTGTCTTCAACATTAGCAGGCTATGTTACGAATGGTACATTAGCATCAAATTTAGCAAATTATGTTTTGACAACAACGCTAAATAGTACATTGACAAATTATGTTTCTTTAGCAGGAACGCAATCAATTACGGGAACAAAAACATTTAGCAATGCAAGTACAAAATTCTATACGAATTTGGGTATTAGTCCATCTTCATCGGGCGGTGGCGCGCCGGTCAATTGGGTTTCAAGATTTGGAAATTTTGTTCAAACGCAAGTTTTAGATGCCGGTATTAATACCGCAGGCGCAGCATGGTTTCAAAATTATAATTCAACAGATGATACAATTTTTAATGTCATTGCATTTAATCCGCAAGGTGGCGATGTTGTTGTAAATAGAATTACATCGGCAGGCTTTAAATTTGATGTGAATGGTACATTTAGAAATGCAAATAGCGCGTATCTTGCAACAACCGCAGGCGGCGCAGTTGGTATCGGATTAACAACAATTGACTCAACCGCACAATTGCACATGTCTTCAACAACAAAAGGCGCATTGCTTCCAAGATTAACAACCACACAAATCAATGCAATTACAACACCGGCAAACGGATTGTTATTATACAATACCACATTAAATCACATGTGTTGTTATCAAGGTGGCGCATGGGTTAAATTTTCACATTCTCCAATGTAATTTTAAAAAAAATATGGATAAAGTTCAACAATTACAAATCTTGCATGGTGCATTTGATTTGGCAGTACAAAAAGGCGCATTTAAATTAAATGAATGTGAAGCAATATTAGATGCATTAAAAGCATTTGCGAACGATATTGCAGAAGAAAAAGAAAGTAAAATCATTAAAGAAAAATAAAATGAAAAGAGGAAATAAAGTTAGGTATAAAAAGCATTTGCAATTTATAGAAATTGAAAATTTAGATGAATGGGAAATTGATGGTGGTCAGCCAAATAATAATGTTCAAAAAAATGAAGCTATTATAAGCTATACTAAACAAATTGGAATAGTTAATTATCATGATAAAATAGTTTATCATCGTAATAGTTTTAATGATTTTACACCTATTCAAAAAAGACATTTAAAATGGGCAGTAGGTAGAGCAAAGAATAAAACAAAAGATAATAATTGGTCATTAATGCAAGGTTAATAAAAAATGGCAGACGAAAAATCAATTGTTTATAATGTGTCCATTGAGTATGGCGCATTAAAACAATCGCAAGAAGATATACAAAAAAGAATTGTTGAATTGCGTAATCAGCAAAGCAAATTGGATGCATCAACAAAAGAAGGTCAAAAGGCTATTCGCGAGAATAACGCTGCGTTGTCTGCATTAAATTCGCAATACAAAACAAATCAGAAGGCACTAAATGATTTAACAACTGCCGAAAAAGCAAACACAGATAGCATTAATTATAACAATAATTCAATTGCTCAAAATCGCGCATTGTTAAAAGAAATGACTGCGGAATATATCCGCATTCAAAATCCAACAAAAGAACAAACCGCAAAGCTAAAAAAATTAACCGATACATTAAAAGAACAAGAAGCCGCCATTGGAAACAATGTGCGAAATGTAGGTAATTACAAAGAAGCATTTAAAGATGCATTAGGTGGCGTTTCAATATTCGGCGTTGGATTGGATAAACTTGGAAACAAATTAAAAACAAATCCAATTGGAATTTTAGTTACTGCGCTTGGCGCATTATTTGTTTACATGCAAAAGTTTGAAGCAGTATTTGATTTCTTTGAACGCGCATTGGCCGGAATATCCGGTGCATTTGATGGCGTATTGGGGAATTTAGGTAAATTATTGCAGGGCGATTTTAGCGGATTTGCAGATGGCATAGCAAATTCGGCGGCCGAAAGTTATAATCTTGCGCAAGCAACACAAGATTTAGAAGATGCCGAAAGGGATTTACAAGTTCAACAAGCAATTGGCGATGCGCAAGTAAAAAAATTAATTATCAGTTCAAAAAATAGAACGATAACAGAACAAGAACGAATCGCGCTTTTAAATAAGGCTTCTGATATTGAAAGGAAAAATTTTGAAAGCAAGGTTGGTATTGCGAAACAAGAATATGCAATTGCTGCGCGTGAATTGGCATTAGCAAAAAGCAATGGTACTGCAAAAGATGCTATTAGACAAAAGGAAGTTGATGCAAAATTAAAATTGGTTGAAATATCTTCGCAAAGCGCAGATGTTGAAGAACGAATTTTAAACAGATTAAATAAATCGCAAGAAGATGCAGAAACAGATAGGCAGAAGGTTGAAGATGCAAGAAAAAAAAGGATTGAAGATAGAACAAGAAGGGAATTGGATGCATTAAAAGCGCAGCAAGAAGCTACCGCAATTGACAATACAGAATCATTAAATATTTTAAAACAAAATCTTGCTAATAAAGGCAGAATAACAAAAGAAGCGCAGGAGCAATATGATAAAGATGTTAGGGCGTTAACAGAAATAAATCTAAAATTACAAATTGAAGATTTAAAAAAATTCAATAACGATAGAACAAAATTAAGTAAGGAAATTGCAAAATTAGAATTGCAAATTACATCAAATCGAATTGATGCGCAAATTGACCAAAACAAAAGATTGGAAGCAGATGAAATAACGCGTAAACAAAAAGCACAATCGCAAATTGAATATGTCAATGACAAATTAATGGCAGATGCAAAAACAAGATACATGGTTGAATTGGATATGGCCAATGGAAATGCAGATGCAAAATTAGCAGCGCAGCAAAGATATGCAGATGATGTCTATGCAATTCAAATACAAACATTAAATAATCAAATTGCATTATTAGAAGCAGACACAAAAAATGCGACAACAAACGCCGCAGAAATTGCAAAGATGCGTATTGCATACCAAAATTTGGTAACAGACCATGGAATTAAAAGCATAGATGAAATTGATGCAGCTACAAAAAAATCCGCAGATGATTTAGAAAAATCATTTAAAGAACGCGCCGAACAAGTTGCGCAAGTTAGTCAAATGGTTTTAGGCGCATTACAAGATGCAAACCAACAAGCGGCAGAAAAAGAATTAAATACATTAGAACAAAACACAAAAGCAAAAAGCGAAGCATTAAAAAGCCAATTAAATAAAGATTTAACCGCAATCAAAGATAATATTGCAAAAGGTTTAATTACTAAAGAGCAAGGGGATGCGCAAGAAGCAAAATTGCAAGAAAAAGCAGATGCAAGGCAAATTCAAATTGAAAAAGATGCGTTAAGCCAACAAAACGAAATTAAACGCAAGCAATTTGAAACCGATAAAAGATACGCAATTGCGCAAGTGATTATAACAACCGCATTGAATGTTATTAAAGCATTTCCAAATATTTTTGCAATGATAGTTGCCGGCGCGCAAGGTGCAATACAATTATCAGCAATAAAATCGCAAGAATTTGTACCGGCATTTGCAGAAGGCGGATTGGTTGAAGGTTTCGCAGGCGGCGGATTATCCGGCACAAAAGTTAAACAAGGAATGGGAATGCCAATTAAACGAAGCAATGGCGATAATTTATTGGCAACAATTAAAACCGGCGAAGTAATTTTAAATCAACATCAACAAGCAGCATTAGGCGGCGCAAGAACATTTAAAAGAATAGGCGTTGCCGGTTTTGCAGATGGCGGAATGGTTGGTGCAAGCAGTATTTCCAATGAAAGCGACAGAGTTGTTGAAGCAATCAAAAATTTAAATTTAGTTGTTTCTGTTTCCGAAATAACATCAGTACAAAACAGAATTCAAGCAATAGAAACCGCAACATCATTATAATGGCAAAAGCAAAAGTTACATCGCAAAAAATAAAAGTTAATTTCGGCAAAAGAAAAACCGGAAGGGCAGCAAAAGCAAAAAAATTTCAACCAAAAAAATATAAAGGTCAAGGAAAATGAACATTGAAAAAGAATTTTATACAAGAATTGATACAACCTTTGGCGAATGCAAAGAGGTTGCGTATCATTTAGCAGAAAAATGCGCATTAACAACCGGCGATATGGAGCGTTATTTAATTAAATGCGAATATGAAGAACAAAAAAATGTAAAAGGCAGAAATAAAAAACCATTAATGATGGTTTATTCTGATTTGGCCGAAAAATATAGCAAAAGTATTCATGCGATTATCTATATTATAAAAAAAATCTAATTGTAAAAACTTTACAAAAAACCATTTAACATTAGCTTTACTTTTGTTTTATGGAAATTTATAATTTACTAATCAATAAAGATATTGGCACAGACAAAGGCGAAATTTCGGCCGATTATGTACGAAGCCAAATTGATGCTGCAAAGAAAACCAATGCAACAGAATTGAAGTTAATTATAAATTCGCGTGGCGGAAGTGTTTATGAAGGTTTTTCAATCTATAATGATTTAAAAGATTCCGGAATAAAAGTAACCGCATACATCCATGGATTTTGTGGAAGCATTGCTACATTAATTGCATCGGCGGCCGGATATGTTGAAATGTCAGAAACCGCGCAATACATGATACACAATGCAAGCGGCGGCGCGCAAGGTACTGCAAGTGAAATTGAAAGCACCGCAGAAGCGTTAAAACAAATAGATACAATTCTTGCACAAAATTATTCAAATAAAACCGGCAAAAGTGTTGAAGAAATAAAAGTTCTAATGGACAAAACAACATACATGACACCGCAAGAAGCAAAATCTTTAGGATTTGTTGATGCGGTTAAAATGCCGGTAGCAGCATTCGGAAATTTTAATCCAAATATAAACATGAAAAAAAATAATATCGGCTTCAATGCAAAGTTAGCTTCTGCATTCAAAGCAATAGAGGAAGCATTGACCGGCGCAGAGCCAAAAAACTTTGTTGAGCCATTAGCAGATGGCGTGACAATTGTTTATGGCGAAGGCGAATTGGAAGTAGGCAAAGAAGCGTATCTTGATGAAGCAATGACAGAACATGCGCCGGAAGGCGAACACGCATTGGCAGCAGGAAAAATTATTGTTGTGGATGCAGCAGGCGTTATTATTGAAATACGCGACATTGAAGCAGCAGCACCAACAGAGCCAACAGAAGCAGAAGCAAAAGTTGCGGAATTAACTGCGCAAGTTGATGCATTAGTTGCGGAAATTACTGCATTAAAAGAAGAAAAAGAAATTGTTGAAACTGCAAGCGCAGATTTTAAAGCTAAAATGGAAAAAGAATTTAAAGCATTAAAATCAACAATTACAAACGCAGGTATATCAATTAAAGATAATGCACCGGCGCATAATAAAAAAAGTATTTCTGCCTTTGATTCGTTTGCAGAAAAGAAAAGAAACGATTATAAATAATTTTTAAAACATAAAAAAAAAATAAAATGGCAGATGTATTAAATGTGGATGTCGCATGGTGCGGACAACAAGCAAATGAAGTGTTGGTTATTCCAACATTCAACACACCGGAATTAACAAGTGAATTTCGTATTATATTAGATATTAAATCAAAAAGACAATTAGCATTGGATAATATCCTTTCGGGCGTAGTTAGACCGGATGTTGGATGTGGTCGCGATGTAGCAGGAAATGTAGTCAATGTATTTGATAAAGAATTGGCAGTATGTGATTTAAAAGTAAACTTGAATCAATGTGCTAAAAATTTAGCAAACACATTTATGGAAGAATGGTTAAAAACCGGAAACGCATTAACCGATTTAACCGGAACAGAAGTTGAATCATATATTTTAGACAAAGTTAAAAACGCATTGCGTTTAGATGTTTACGATATTGCTTGGTTTGGCGATGTGAATTCAACAAATGACACATTGGCTTCATGTAATGGTATTTGGACAAGATTGGTTGCCGGTGCAAACGCATACGAAATCGAAAAAGTTACAATTCCAACAACATTAATTGATTGTACTGCATTAGATACAATGCGTGCAATGTATGATGCGGCATCTGATTTATTAGACCAAATGCCGGAAGCAGATAAATATTTTGCATTAACGCGTGAATTATACAATAACTATTTAACATGTAGAGAAGATGCATGCTGCGGCGATAAATCATGGGACATGGTTGAAGCAGGTGCAAGAATGTTAATGTTTAGAGGTATTGCGGTTTACAAAAAATCAAGATGGTCGCAAATCATTTCTGCAAACAATATGCTTCACACACATCGTGCGGTTTATACATACAATCAAAATTTAGTAATTGGTACAGATGCAATTTCTGATACTAACACATTAGATTTTTATTATGTAAAACAAGACAAGATGAATTACATTGATGCAGAATTTAAAATGGGAACGCAATATGTTTACGGCGAATTGTCTGTAATTGCGTTATCATAATTATTAATTTAAAAAAAAGGAGATAAAGATATGCCATGTGGAATAGTTAGCGGTTTAGCTTGCGCGACTTGCGAAGATTTACAATCAGTTGGCGGTATTAAAGCAAAAAATATTTATGTAGGCTCGCTATCAGATTTAACTGATAGTGGGTTTACAAAAGATGTTGAAGGCGTTGTTACTGCAATTGGATTGCAGCCTTACAATTACTTGTATAAATTTTGTGCTAAAACAAAAAGCGCGGGAGCATCACAAGAATTAGTAACCGGCGAAAATAACATCAAATCATTTACTCAAACAATTACCGGTAAATTTCAACAACAAACACAAGATGCAAAAAATGTGTGGGACAATTTGAAATTATTAGATGATTTGTTCGTAGTAATTGAAAAAACAAACGGAACATTTGAATTGTATGGCGAAGCAGCAGGTTTAGAAATTACTGCATTGACAAAAGCAACCGGCGTATTAATTGGAGATGACAATAGTTGGAATATAACTTTGTCACAACCAATGGGCGGCGAGCAATTGTTAGCACCGGATTTCTTTGTGACAAGTTACGCAGCAACAAAAGCATATTTAGAAAGTAAATTAGTTTAATTTCTAATAAAAATATTGCGCAGAAAAGTGGGGGCGTGGGAAAAGAAGTTTTAATAGTAGGCTTTCTTTAGCAGACATGAAGTTAAGACAATTAAGGAAATATAGCCCCGCCCAACGAAGTAAAGGAAACGGCGGAATGAGAGCTACGGCTTGGAAATCGGAAGGCGCAAAATAGCAATATGGAAAGGGGGTACAGAGTACCCCTTTTTTTTTGTAAAAATTTTGCATTTAAATATTTATCATTACATTTGCTTCGGATGCGGTTATAAATTAACATTAAAAAAAATTTTGGGGAAAAGCCGCATCCATTTTACAAATGGAAATCCAAGAATTAAAAAATTATTTTGTTAGCAATGGCGGAATGCAGGTTGCAAAAAATAATCCTAATTGGCAAATTTTATTTGATACCTATCGTAAGCAGACCGGCAATAAATTAATTGTTGGTTGCGGAAGTTGTTACGCAAAAGCATGGAGATGGCTGCAAAAACAATAATCTATCAAATATATTTTGATGATAATAGCAAAAAAAACATACAAAATTTTGCTATTCCTTATGATAATACATGGTACAATGGTAAGGCCAATCAACCGGCATTTGAAAATCATATTATTTTAGATTTAATTGCAGCAAATGCGCATAAGGATTGCGATTATTTTGGCGTTTTATCATGGCAATTTGAAAAAAAGAATTCGTATTGGTTGAAAAACCTTTTTAACGATATTGAAAAATTTCCAAGCATGGAAACATACACATTTTATAAAGCGCATACACAACCTAATTTATGGCGCGTAGCAGAACAATGGCATGCAGGTATAATACAAACTGCGCAGCATATTTTTAATCGTTTTAATGGCCTTAAAATAACCCAAATTGAAATGCCAACAATTTATCAAAATGCGCATTTAACAAAATCTGATATTTATGAAGATTATGTTCAAACATGGTTACGGCCATTAATGGAAATCATGGCAGATACTGAAGATATTTGGTTGCAAGAAAAATTATATGCCGATACAAAATATAAATCATGGTCATTAAATAAAACAAAATTGCAAAATGTTACCGGCGTTCCTTATTATCCGATGCATTCGTTCATTTGTGAAAGGTTTTTTTCTACATATTGCGCAGTTAAAAAAATTAAAATTAAACATTTATGCTAAAAATTAGATTAGTCAGCAATTATGCTGATAGTAAACGATTAACAAGTGAAGTCATTAGACAATTTGCACCAAAAGAATTTAAAATTAATTTTGAATTTGTTTACGATGATACTTATGATGTATTGTTTATTTTTAATAATTGGGATGGCGATATTAAAGTAAGCAAAGAAAATATTTTTGTATTATCGCAAGAGCCAACATGGAGTTTAAATTTTGTGGATTGGAATGATAGATGCGCAGAATTTATTTCGCCAACAAATAAACAATTGCCAATGATGTTTAATTGGAGCGGATTGGATTATGAAGATGCAATAAATTTAAAAGTTGAAAAAACAAAACCATGTAGCTTTATTGTTGCGCAGCACCAACCGCAAGATGGCACATTGTATGAATTCAGAAATAATTTAGTTCATCAAATTTTAGAAACAGATTTACCGATTGATATTTATGGTAAGGATTGGAATGTATTTGATAGCAGGTGGAAGGGCGCAATCGAAAATAAAAGTCAAGGATTGTTAGATTATCATACATCAATTTGTATTGAAAATTGCGTGCAAGAATTTTATGTAACTGAAAAGTTTTGGGATATAATTATTTGCGGTGCAATTCCAATTCCATATCATGCAATAAAAGAAAATACAATTGATAATTTAACTGCATTCATTGAATTGTTTACTTTGGGCGATAGCGCAAGCATGGTGCAAGAACAAAAAGATTTTTATTTTTATGAATTAAATATATTTAATTATATTTTAAGCAAATGCCAAAGATAATAACATTTGGAACGGCAAGGTATGATAATGCAATGAAAAAATTGCGCGCATCTGCGCAGGATTATGCAAGTGTTATTACCTATAATGAATTTGATGTTATGGATTTATTAGAATTATATCCGCAACATTTTTTTAATAGCAAAGGATTTGGGTGGTGGCTTTGGAAACCTTTTTTAATTTCTAAAACATTAAACGAATTGCCGGCGGATGATTATGTCATTTATTTAGATTCAACAATTGAAGTGTTAAAAAATCCATTTGAATTAATAAAAACTAAAGAAGATATAATTCTTTACAATAATGGCCAATTGCATCATGAATATTGCAAGGCGGAATGTTATTATAGCATGGCTATTTATTCCGCATTAGACCAATTACAAGCAAATGCAGCAATTCAGATTTATAAAAACACAGAAGCAACGCAAACATTCTTAACAGATTATTTTTTTGCTTGTTCAAATCTTATGCTTGTAAACGATGAACATAATAATGAAATTCAAATAACAAAATTTAAAGAACATCGCCATGACCAAGCAATTTTAACAAATTTAGCAATTGAAGCAGGAATAAAATTAAATCAATCGCCATGTCAATTTGGTAGCAAAGGAAATGCATATTTTAACCATCATAGAACAATTTAAAAATGAAAAAATTAGTAAAATTAGCTTTAGAAAATAAAGCGCAGCAACATCCAAAAGAATTTGAAAAGTTGTTAATCTTTTTAGATACAATGTCAAGTAAAAAAATTGCAGTAGAAATAGGCAGTTACGATGGCGGTTGTTTACATGCATACAAAGAAATATTTGAAAAAACAATTTCAATTGATTTGGAAAATCTTTCGCTATTAAAAGAAGTTGTTTATATTATTGGCGATAGTCACAATGCATTATCAATATTAAAAGAAACAATCGGCGGTAAAAATACAAAGATTGATTTTTTAATGATAGATGGCGACCATACTTATGAAGGCGTTAAATCGGATTTTGAATTATATCATAAATTAGTTAGGAAAGGCGGCGTAATTGCTTTTCATGATATTTTAGATACGCCATTACATCGCGAATTATTTTGCAGGGTTGATTTGTTTTGGGATGAAATAAACAAAGATGATAGATTTGAAGCATACGAAATAATTGAAAGCGATGGCGCGTGGGGCGGCATTGGAATTTTGGTTGTAAAATGATTGACATTGTAATAACTTGCAAAGACAGATTGCCGCATTTACGCAAATGCCATGAAACGCTATTAGAAGCGATTGGAGCGCGTAAAGATATAAGGGTTATAATTGTTGCGTATGGCGATATATTAGCCTTTAAATGGGCGCAAAAGAACGCAATTGGCATAATGGTTGAAGCAAAAGGATTTAATCTATCTGCGGCGCGTAATATTGGTGCTGCGGAATGTAAAAGTGAATGGATTTTGTTTGCGGATGCCGATACATTATTTGAAAAAAATTTTTTTGATAATTTAAATTTGCAATCCGGCCATTATTATACCGGCGAGCCGCATTGTAGTGGAAATTGCATGGTAAAAAAAGAAGATTTTATTGGATACGATGAAAATTTTATTGGATATGGCGGCGAAGATACCGATTTATACATTGGATTAACAAGAAAAGGATTGGTTAAAAAACAATTAATGAATTTTAATTACATAATGCACAATGATTTTGAAAGGTTGCGCAATTATAAAGGCGATAAAAAATGGGAGCAACAAAAAAGAAACATTTTATATCTTATGAAAAAGCATCCACATGAATTTATATTTCCGCAATATGTACCAAATGAAATGAAAGGAATTTTATTATGATAGAAAAAGCATTAATTATTAGTTTACTTTGTTTTGGATTTTACCAAGTTACAAGATTTGGACAAATCATGTTTTTCGTACAAAGAATTGCAACAAAATTGCCGGCAATTTTAGGAAAACCAATTTGCTTGTGTTTAACATGCATGGCATCGTTTCATACTTTGTTTTGGTATCCAATTTTTTATGAATTTAATTTACAATTAATACCGGTTGCGATTATTGCTGCCGGATTAAATTATTTAATCGGAATTTTATCTTCTTATTATGAATAAATTAGCAGGGATTTGGAATGTATGGGATGGCGATGAACATTTGCGCCGGTCAATTGAATTAATCAAACCGCATTTAGATGCGGTAATTGTTATTTATCAGAATATGAGTAACATAGGAGAGATTTATGAGCCTAATATACCATTTGATATATTAGATTTTAATGAATTTTATATTCCAAAATTAGATGCATCTGCACAATGGAATGAAACATACAAAAGAAATAGAGGTTTGCAATTAGCAAAGATGATTGGATGCACACATTTTATTCAAATGGATTGCGATGAAATGTATTTTTCGCATCATTTTGAAGCAGCAAAACAAATTGTTTATGAAAAGGATTTGGATGCATCTTATTGTAAGTTGAAAACATATTATAAATATCCAACAAAACAAATCGTTCCGGATGAAGATTATTTTGTGCCATTCATTCACAAAATTTATCCGGAAACAATAATGTGTTTTGATAGAAGATACCCTGCATTTGCTGACCCAACAAGAAGAACAAACACATTTGAAGTTCATGAAGAAATAGAATGGTTAAGAATGCATCATTATTCTTTTGTGCGCGAATGCATTACGCGTAAATTGCGCAATTCAAGTTCATCATCTGCGTTTGTTGGACAATATGAATTATGGGATAAATTTGAAACAACCGGCGAAATGATACATTTTAAAAATCATAAAACAATAGATGTACCAAATCATTTTAATTTGTAAAAAAATTGCAAAAGTTTAGGATTAAATATCAATAAATTTGTAACAATATGGAATTAACCCAAATATCCGACAATTATTTTTTATTCCAAGCCAAAGCACCGGCAGATTTAACAATTTTCAACCAAACAGATGATGTTTCGCGTGGGATAATTCGTTATGGATTAAATAATAATTTTCCGCAAGAAATAATTAAATCAGTTCAAACATCGCCAATTGCAAATTCTTGCGTTGAAACACATGCAAAATTTTTGTATGGCGATGGTTTAAATTTTGAAACGCCAAATAATCAACCAAGCGAATTTGCTGAAAAATTAAAATTAATTTTTAACGATTCGTTTTATCAAAAGGTTTGTTATGATATGGCATATTTTGAAAGTTTAGGTTTGATTTTAGAATTTAATATAAATGGATATTTAACAAGGGTTAAAAGTCAAGATTTTTCAACAATAAGATTAGGCGTTCCAAATGATAAAGATTCTGAAATTACTTATGCTAAATTGTCAAGTAATTGGCAGCAAGAAAATAAGTTAAAAAGATACAAAGCGGTTGCAATAGATTTATTCAATGACATCCAAACAAAATCTAAAATTTATAATTTTAGCATCAAGCAATTGTATGATGATTTCCAAAAATGGAATGGCGCATTAAAGTATATTCGCAGATATAAGCCCGGCCAAGTGTATTATTCGCAACCAAAATATGCATCCGCATTAAAATGGATTTACGCAGATGCGCAAATTCAAAACTTTCATGCAAACAATATTGATAATTCATTTGCACCGGCATTTATTGTTTATGTACCATGGAAATTGGATGGCGTTGATGAAAATGGCGTTGCAATGAAAGATAGTTTGCGCAATTATATTGAAGACAGATTAACCGGCGCAGATAATGGCGGAAAATTTGCAATATTAGATGGCGCAGCAAAAGAAGGTAGTATTCAAATCGTTCCATTTTCGCAAAGCACATCACATGAAATGTACATTGCATTGTCAAATTTAATTCGCGACCATATTGCAACGGCATTTCAAATTCCGCCGGTATTGGCAGGAATTCAAGTTGCCGGAAAATTGGGTACTGCAAAAGAATTGGCAGATGCAACATTATATTATCAAAATGCAATTATCAAACATGACCAAAATTTATTAATGTTTGAATTAAATAATTTAGCAAAAATGATGGAAGGTTATGATGGCACAATTATTTCGGTTTCAAATTCTATTCCATTGGGATTTATTGCGGATGCATTTGCTACATCATTCACAGAAGAAGAAATCAGAAGCGCATTTGGATATGGCGCAAAAGAAGTTAAATTAAACACACAAGCAACAAACATTATTGATAATATCAATGCATTATCGCCATTGGTTGCAAATAAAGTTTTAGAAAGTATGTCGCAAGAAGAAATCAGAAGCCTTGCCGGATTGATTGGAAAAAAACCATCTGATGTTATTACACCTTTAAATCCATTGCCATGAGTTGTTGCAAATGTCAATTTATCCAACAAGAAAATTTCTACGGCATAGTTCCATTGTCAAGAAATGTTGAAAGTCAAAACATAGATATTGCGATTAATAATACGCAGGTAAAATATATCAATCCATTGCTTTGTCAAGATTTATTTGATGAATTATGTCAACAAATTGATGATGGCGAATTAACTGCGGCAAATGAAGCATTGCTTTGCTATTTAGAAAAGGTACATGTTTGCTATGCTTACGCAGATTTGTTATTTTTTCATTCTGTGCAAGTTACCAAAGAAAGTGTTGTTCGTAAATTTACAGATGAAAGCGAATTTATTGATTTTGATACGAATGCAAAGCAAGCAGATTATTGGACAAACATGGCAAGAAATTATGCTAATGAAATGTTTGAATGGATGAAAAACAATATTGATTTAAATCCTTTATTTGACCAATCAAAATGCAACGATTGCGAAGACCATGCAGAAAATCAAAGAAGTACATGGGGGATAAGTTAAATGATAAACATTTACCAAAATCTTGACACCAAATTAACCTTATTTCTTGAAGAAAAGCACGATTATTATTTGTTTGTGTTTACAAAAAACAATGGTTGCACAGAAGTAAAAAATATTTATACTGCAATTGAATGCGATTTCTTTTCTTTTATTGTTAATGAAAATTTAGAGGTTGGCACATGGATTTTAAATATTTATGGGCAAGATAATTATTCAAATTATAATCCGGAAAACGCAGTATTGGTTTTTGAAGATAATTTGCGCGTAAATGGTTTTGAAGATACCGGAGAAAATTTTCTAATTACGCAAGATTGTAAGTATTTTATTACCGAATCCGGCGAATTTATTATTTTAGAACAATGAAAAATTATTTTTTAAATAAAATAAATTTGATTTTAACATTTTTAGCGGTTTATTTTGCACCGGCATATCCAATTATGATTGGAATTGGGTTTTTGGTTACTATGGATTTTATTACCGGAATATTAGCAGCAAAAAAACGCGGCGAAATAATCACATCTAAAAAGATGCGACCAACAATCATGAAAGGATTTGGATACATGGCATCAATCTTAATTGCATTTGTTATGCAGAATGTTTTTTTAACAGATATGGAAGTTATGAAAATTGTTAGTGGATTAATTGCGATGATTGAATTAAAATCTTTAGATGAAAATTTAACATACATAACCGGCAAAAGTATTTTTAAACAATTCTTAAAAGATAAATAATATCTTACCTTTGTTTTAAATCTTAAAGCCATGATAAGTAAACACATATCAGAAGAAGAAGCATTTAAAAGCCAAACTGCCATAAGACATGGCATAAAAAATCAAACAACAGATGCAGAAACATTAGCTAACATGAAACATGTTGCGGAAAATGTTTTTGAGCCAATTAGAAAACATTTTAATCGGCCAATTGGCATTTCATCTTTTTATCGTTGTGAAAAATTAAATAAAAAAATTGGCGGTGCAAAAAATTCGCAACACATGTCCGGCGAAGCAATTGACATTGATGCAGACATATTCGGCGATTTAACAAATAAAATAATTTACGATTTTGTAAAAGATAATCTTGAATTTGACCAATTAATTTGGGAGTTTGGCGATAATAATAATCCTGCATGGGTACATGTATCGTTAAAAAGAAATGGTAAAAACAGAAAACAAATCCTGCGCGTAAAATGAAACAATCAAAATGGCTAAAATACATAGAGCCAAACAAAAGTTTGTACAAAAAATTAAAAGGAAACAAAACACATTTTGCAAATGCAATTATTGATGCGTATCCGGAATTGAAAAAAACAGATTTTGGCGGCCTACATTGGTTTATTAAACAATATTTTAGTGGAAATGGATTTGAAAATTCAGAGCCAATAAAAAAAGAAATAAACATTGAAGATGCAATTCAAGAAGATAGAAAATTTCGCGCATTAAATTCCAAATTGCAGGACATAACAAAAAAGAATATTTATTTGTTAGAAAAATTAACTGCGCAAGAAAAATTATACGATGATTTATTAAGCATAAAAGAGCCAATTGAAGTTTTTGAAATACCAATTGGCAAAGAATGCAAAATGAATCGAGCAATTCCAATTATAAGTTTATCTGATTGGCATTTGGAAGAAAATGTTTATGCCGGTCAAGTAAGCGGATTCAATGAATATAATCTAAAAATTGCAGAACGCAGGGCGTTTACGATTTTTCAAAATATTTTAAAATGTATTAAAAAAGAAAGCAAAGATGTTCAAATTGATGATTGCATTATTTGGTTGGGCGGCGATTTTATATCCGGTTACATTCATGATGAATTAATTGAAAGTAATAATTTATCGCCAATTGAAGCAACAAGATTTGCAAAGCGTTTATTGATTAGCGGAATTGAATTTATATTAAAGCATTCAAAGTTAAATTTGATTTTACCATGTTCGGTTGGTAATCATGGCAGGACAACAAAGAAAATGATGGCATCAACCGGATACAAAAACAATTATGAATTTGGTATGTATTGCGATTTGCAGGATTATTTTAAAAGGGAAAAGCGTATTAAATTTCATATCCCAATTTCCGATGATTGTTATATTGAAGCATTTGGAAAAACATTGCGTTTTTTTCATGGCGATGCATTAAAGTATGGCGGCGGAATTGGCGGTTTATCAATTCCATTGATTAAATACTTACACAGAAAAGATGAACAAAGAAAAGCAGATTTTAATTTCCTTGGTCATTTTCATCAATTGTTATATCCAACACACGCAAGTTGTGTTAATGGAAGTTTGATTGGATTAAGCGCGTATGGATATAAAATTGGATTTAAACCGGAACGGCCTGCGCAAGCATTTACTTTATTAGATGAAAAAAGGGGATTCACAATTAAAATACCAATTTTTGGCGATGAAAAATAATTCAGAAAATCCGGATGATTTAAATATTGATGATATTGATGAAATGTCAGATGAAGATATTTACAAAGAATTATATTTTTTAAAAGAATTTTTATGGGAAGTTGAAGAAAATCAATTATTATATTTTCCAAATAAAAAGGTTGAATGGCAAACAGAATTAATAAAGTTAATTGACCAACGATTAAAATGGTTGAATTTTGAGGATGAAGATGAATAAAGAAACAGAATTAATAGCATTAGAAAAAGAAATAGAACAATTACAAGAAATTTTAAATAAAAGGAAAAAAAAATACGATGAAATCAAAAATAGCATTAGCAGCAATTCTAATTTTTTTAGTTGGATGCAAAGCCAAAGAAATAAAAACAATAAATAAAATTCAAACAGATAGCAGTAGTTATGTAGAAGTTAAAAAGCAAATTGAAATTTTAACTTTACAAACAGATAGTGGATTAATTATTGAGGAAGAAATAACCGATTATGAAATTACCACAGATACGGCAGGAATAAAAACAAGTGTGCCAATTAAAAAGATTAAAAAGAAATTGCACAAATATAATCGCGAAATAAAAGCCGAAGAAAAACAAGAAATTAAAGCGCAAGAAAATGTTGTAATTAAAAAAGAAATCAAAACGCAGCGAATAGAAAAAGAATCATTTCAAATGAAATGGTTTTATATTATTTTTTTAGTTGTTTTTTTTATTTTGATATTATACATTTTTTGGATTAAGTTCTGATAATTATTACCTTTGATAATTCATAGTGTTTTAGTTTTAAATAGGTTCATTTGGCCGGTATTTTACCGGCCATTTGTTTTTTATGGTAATTTTATTTTAAATTATTTTCTGCGTTTTTGATATCATTAAGCCACAAATTAAAAAAAAGTAAAAAAAAATATTGTTTTTTAATTTTATTGTGTATCTTTACTTTATGCGATATTGCATACACAACCAAAACAAAACAAAATGAAACCTTTTATTTTAAACAAAAAATGGAATAGAAATAATTTATTAACTATTTCAGAAACCAAGTTAATTAAAGATTTAATTTCTGAATATTTAAAAGACCCTAATTGCAGACCATATGATTGGATTGTAGGTCAAAAAATTTCTGAAATAGAAAAAGCATCTTTTATTTACACATTAGTAAAATAATTTTAAATGGGGCGCAGCATCCATAACTGCAAAAAAACAAAACAAAACAGAAATGGCAACACAAGTTAATTATCAAAAAATTTGGGATTCAAATGATTCGGTCAATCGGTCATTTTTTTTACAAATCGAATTAAAATTACCAATTCAAGAAGCGGAAAAAATTTCCGCATTGAAATGGAATCAATTAAATTTAATCTATCAAATTCAAATCAAAGATTGGTTAAATAAATAATTCATCATGCGCCGGTTTCGGCCGGCGCATTTTTTTAAACTAAAACAAATTTAAAACTTTATTCAAAACGAAAATGAAAAATTCAAGTATCAAAAAAGAAATAAGCAATTTAATCAATAATTTAGATGGAAAAATTCAACATCTAAAACAAAAATTGGACAATAATTTTATAGCTGAATTCCCATTTATTGGCGAAGATATTTTTAAACTAAAATTTGAACAACAAGAATTGATTTTTAAACTATCTTTTTTAAATGATGACACAATTGATTGGTCAGAACAAAAAAGAATTCAAATTATTATTGAAGATTTAGAGCGTTTTTTAAATTATAAAAACAACATAAAGTCAAATAGCAGCGCAACATTGCATCGCGAGGTTTCAACATGGAAATATGCGGCCATTTTAGAGTTGAAAAATTATTTTAATAATTTTGTTGAAAGCGAAACAGAAGTTGAAACCGAAGATGTTGAACGCAATGAACATGGCGATGAATTTGTTTCAAGTTGCAATAAGTGTGGCAGGGATATAAATTCAGCAGAATCAAACAGACATGGCAATTGTAAAAAGAAATGCCAATAACATATCCTAAAATTTAATAGAAAAGACCGGTTTATGCCGGTTTTTTCATTTATATGCATTTTTTTTGAAATTATTTTCGGCCTTTTTGACCATTTAAAGCCGGTTTTTGCAATAAAAGTTAAATAAAGTAAAAAATAGTTTTGTTTTTTAATGTGTTTGACTATATTTGTTTATGCAATAGGGCATAAAAAACTAAAAACAAAACGAAATGAACAATCAAATTAGAAAAATGTACAGAGCAATGGACAGAAAACAAATTGACCGACAAGTTTGGTTTGACTTTATCGCAACGCAAGATAAAGCCGAAGTGAAAGAAGTTGTTAATCACATGATTAATGTTGAATACAGATTAAAAGATTTTTGTAAAGGCCATTTTTTTACAACAAAAATTCGTTCTTTTATTAATGAATACATGTATTCGGATGTAAAGCCTTACGAAGTTGTAAAAGTAATTTCAGAAAATTGCG
>Ga0315293_10000624_pt1 | contig 33354 bp, 32 predicted proteins | sample YL17G13_20_MG_FD_203071 | JGI IMG/M metagenome (GOLD analysis project Ga0315293, IMG submission 203071) | Sediment microbial communities from Yellowstone Lake, YNP, Wyoming, USA - YL17G13_20 | ecosystem: Environmental > Aquatic > Freshwater > Lake > Sediment | place: USA: Wyoming | collected... | reverse complement strand
AGTTGTAGGCTTTGTATTTGGCCATCGGTTCCTCTACACTTCATGCTTACAAAGAGTATACCGAACCTTACCCTTCAGCGCAACTATCTCCTATCCCTTTTTCTCGCTTTTTCGACAGTTTCAACGGCTTGCGTTACCGGCGGGGCGGGTGTGGATTCACCGTCGAAGCAGAAAAAACTCAAAGTGGAGAAAAATGCTAATTTAGCGGGGCGAATCCCCACCGTCCGCTGCACGCTTTGTTATGTGCGTTTTGGGTTGTACGACAAGATTATTTGTTGAGCCATTCATGCAAATAGGAATATGCCGATTCTAAACCAGCATTATCTATAATTGCCTGTGCTTCTGGCGTCCATGCTTGCCCGTTAATATATACCGTATTTTCGATTTGAATATTTACGCCATTGTTTCTTGTCTTTCTCACATTGGTAAATGTGTTAAGGATGTGATTATCATGTATAGTTTTATTCCAGATATCTAACCACTCTGGCGCAGTATCACAAACATTATTTTGAAGTGTGATAAATGCCGATCCTTCATCTGTATAAAGACAGGCATAATCGCCCTTCATCCTTCGGATGACATTCCCTTCAACCGTTGTTCCAGGCTGTTGCCCAAGTGTATAAATACCACCGCCATCCCTGGCACGTAGCATTAGGTTGGTAATCAAATTGTTTGTAACGTGATTATCATGGGAAGTTGTCGAATCAGGGACGTTTGACCATCCCCACCCAACGGATATTCCTGTATATGGAACGTTTGATATTTCGTTGTGAACAATCTGCATATTGTTAACGTAATAGGCAGTGATGGCTGGCGCACCCCAGTATTCAACCCCAACATCCGTTATCAGATTGTTGGCGATCAAGTTATTATGCGATGCCACTTGGATAGAAGGGGAAGTTATGTAAACATGATTCCAATGTCCAATAACAATCGCCCCATCCGAAATATCGTGAAACAAGTTGCCTTGCACTGTGACATCATAAACATTGTTGTTTATATCTAGACCAACTGCGCCTAAATGCTCAAAACGGCAACGCTCAAAATGAATGTCGTGTGCAGAATTTATTTGCACATGAGCGGGCGTCATTTCTTGATCATATGCGCCCCATCCCTCTCTTACAATCAGGCTTTGAGCCTGCCCTCCGAAAGTTCCTATATCGCTTGCGCGTGTCCATCCTGCATAAGCAAAAGATAGACCATCAAAGACAAGGTTGTGTACTTCTTGTCCAACTATACCGCCTGAAATCTCAATCAGATTTTGAGTTTGTGGAATGATAACGTTGGCGGTACTCATATCCTCGCCGTCTCGTGGCATGTAAAATAACTCATGCGTATCAGGGTTGTAATACCATTCGCTCGGTTCATCCAGTAATTCAAAAGCATTTTCTAAATAAAAAGGAACTTCATATTTTGGGAACCATTGGTGAGTATTATTTTGTCCTGTTCCCATCCAAAGTGCATAAGAATAATAAGGTTGTTTCATCCAGATAGTTTTTGTGCCATCTGCGTTTTTTTCGATATCCGTTACAAGTAGTCGCATGTCTTTCCAATCATATATCCAGTGTAACTCTAAATCTTGAGGATGTGCAAAATCGGGCAATTTGGACGACGACATCACAATTCCGTCTCGGTCGCTGAAATCTCCCGCCGCCCAACGAATCCCCGTAACTGGTTCTGGCGAAGCCGCGCGTTGAGCGCGTACTTCATTTAAATATACAATTGGCGGAAACCTTTGACATCCTGCAACGTTGTTTTCCATAATTGACTGTTAGGCACTTTTTCCCAGCCAACAACATTGATGCCGCCTGAAAGAATAGGGTTTTCACCTTCTTCCGCCCGATAAATAATATCGTAACCGTTTTGCCCTGAATCATTCGTCGTAAACTGAATTGGTTGGCTTATTGAGTATGTGCCTCCGTGAACATAAACCATTATGGAACTTTGCATATTCGAGCTGATTGTCCGAATAACATCCCTTGCATGTTCAATGGTCGCAAATGGTTTATCTGCCGTGCCTGGATTGGCGTCATTTCCATTTACCGAAACATAAAAAATATATTTTGGTTCGCCATTTCCTGATGCTATTGCTGTAGGGATTAGAAAATCAGGAGATAGGCTTGGAGAGTTAACGATTTCATCCTTTTGAAGTTGCTCGACAATAAGTTTTGAAAGGGTATTTTTTGTCTGTGGGCCAATTTGTGCACTTATTGCGATTACTTGCGCTCCATCAAAAAGTTTTTCTTCCAGCGTATCCTGAAACATAAACCCTTCGTCGTTCGTCAAAGTAATATTTTTGCCATCATGGGAGATTGATAACTCAAAGTGTTGGGTAGTCGTTGTCAGACTTTGCAGGGTCTGCCAATAAGTGAAGTTTGAATCTGTAGAAATTGGCTGGTATCCAATTGACCATTTTCCCCACTGGTATACAAGAACAAAGGTTTGAATCGTTCCACTTTCGGTGTAACCGAGCAATACAATTCCTGTACTGGCTTCGCCCACATTCTCTACTAGTCTGTCTACCTGTAAATTTATAATCCATCGAGTGTCAGTATCCAAAGCGATACCGCTACCGAAAATCTCTTTTCGTTGGTACTCTTGAGACTCGTTAGGAAAAACAACTTGGAATGGAGAATCAATGAGTGGGGATGCTTTCCATTCTGGTACAACTAATGTCGGAGAGGGTAGAGGGGTTGGACTAATAACAGATACAACCGTTGATGTTACGGCGGTTGTAAATGTTGGTGCGCGATTTTGTGATGGCGCAGACCCACATGATGTGAGCATAAGCGACAAGGTAACGATGAATAGCAATGTTTTTTTCAAAGCAACCTCCCCGAACAAAGAACAAGCACCTAACGGATGGTTAGCCGGACGGCCTAATAGACTATGGGCGTGCCGTATAATGTCCTAAATTAATTTCGGCGATTATACGGCACTTAATAAGAAAATCATAGCAGGAATCGTATAAGAAAATTTCCTACAGCGCAGTATTCGGTGCAGGTTCTTCTGCCAGGCAGGAGAGCGTCAGGAGTAGAGACCGTTTGTGGGGAGTTGCAGGCAGACAGGATAACGACCGAGAGAATGCAAGGACGGTTCTTATTGTTTTCATCCCAGCACCTTTATGGTAGCTCTCATAAGGAGCTACCATTAGACGAACCCATTCCAGGCGCGTCCCTCGTCCAGTCGCGCCCGGATATCCGGCTCCAGGTAAGGACTGGGGTTTTGCGGGCTGAATTCCGTCCCGGTTAATGCGGCCAGGCCGGCGTCCACGCCCGAGGCGACGTTCTGCGGGTTGTAGCCGCCTTCGAGCGTGAAGACGATCTTCCCTTTGCAGTGTTGATCTGCCAGTCTGGTCAGATGCTTCGAAAGAGCGAAGAAACCGGCTGAAGAAAGCCCGAGCGCGGTGATGGGTTCATCCCAATGTGAATCGAAGCCAGCGGAGACGAAAATCATCTGCGGCCGGAAGCACTCGACCAGCGGTGTGAGCACTTTCTCGGCGATGTGCGCGAAGGCCTTGTCGCCGGAACGGGCCGGCAGCGGCAGGTTGACGATCCGCCCGCGGGCGTGCGGCGCTTCCCCGATCCGTCCGCTGCCGGGGTAGATGCCTTCCTGGTGTGTGGAAAAGTAGGCCACGCGCGCCTCGTTCCAGAAGGCAGCCTGGGTGCCGTTGCCGTGGTGGGCGTCGAAGTCCACGATCAGGAGACGCGCCAGGCCGCTGTCCAGGGCGGCCCGGGCGGCAATGGCGACGTTATTGAACAGGCAGAAGCCCATCGGCCCCTCGGGCACGGCGTGGTGTCCGGGCGGGCGGACGATGGCGAAAGCGTTGTCAGCCTCGCCGCGCAAGACGGCGCGCGTGCAGGCCAGAGTCCCGCCCGCCGCGTTGAGCGCATCCTCGAAGGAAGTCGGTGTGACGTAGGTGGGCGCAAAGTCAACAATACCCGGCCCTCGTTCACAGGCGGCCTCCAGTTCGGCGATCATCCGCTCGGTGTGGACGGCTCCGATCTCTTCCAGCGTCGCTGGGACGGTATCCAGCCACATGAGGGCGCTGGCGTAGGGTTTCGCCTGCCAGTCCCCCAGCATGGAAAGTCGCCCAGGTTCTTCCGGGTGCTCGGGGAAAACGTGCGCGGGAGATGGGACAAGCACACAGGCAGTGGTCATGGCATTATTACAACCATTATGGTAGCTGGCAGTACAAGCTACCATTATACTCAAAACCAGCATCACAAATTTGGGCATATCGGGTATGATTAAACCGCTGTCGGCGCTCCCCTCATTGGGCTGCTACACAACCTCATCTATCAACCCAAAATCGGAAATCACCATGACCCTCTTTGAATTCCACATCTCTCGCCGGGCGCGCAAGAAATATCAATTCGACGAAAGCCTGTTTTCCACCGACGGGCGGGCGGTGTTTGCAGATTACCCCGCGGCGCGCCATTTCGCCGACAAGATGACCACCATGCGCAGGCGAAAAGGGGACGCAGCCCCGGTCCCGGCCAGCGACATCAATGCCATGGGGCTGATTGACGAGATCCTGCATCTCCTCGTTCGCCAATACGAGAAGCAGAATCCTGGCGCGATGGCGAGGGCGTTGCAATGGCTCGATGCGCAGCTCGGCAAGCTGCCGGTTGACAACACGCAACTCAAATTCACCAATGATTTTCCTCCATTGCCAGTCTATCACGGCGAGCTCAACGAAGAGAATTACCTGTCAGGCTCGACCAGCGGCCTGGAGCACCGTCAAATCACCCTGGAAGAGATCCTCCTGCTTTACCTTTCGAACGTCAATCCCGCCTATCAACCCTACCTCGAATTATTCGACGATAAGAAGCTCAAGCGGATCAGCGCTTATCCGCAAGTCATTCGAAACCTGCAAACCTTCTTTGCCAACCAGCCCGCTTTCGGCGAAGGCGGCGAAACGCTGATTGACATCCTGCGCTCGCCTGCACTGGCCTCGCCCGAGTCGCTCTCCGGCCAGTTGGAATATATCGCCAAGCGCTGGGGCGCGCTGCTCGGCGAAGATTTCCTCCTCCGCCTGCTGCGCGGGCTGGACTTTGTCCGAGAGGAGGCCACCCTGCGCACAGGCACGGGCGGAGCGCAGGGAAAAGCCCCTGTGCTGGAGTTCAACTGGCTGAACCAGGAGTACGAGCGATTCAGCCCCGACAAGGACTGGATGCCGCGCCTGGTGCTGGTCGCCAAGAACAGCTACGTCTGGCTCGATCAGTTGTCGAAGAAATACCAGCGTTGGATCAAGACGCTCGACCAAATCCCTGACGAAGAGCTCGACACTCTGCGCCAGCGCGGCATCACCGGCCTGTGGCTGATCGGCCTGTGGGAGCGCAGCCGCGCCTCGGCGCGCATCAAGCAGATGATGGGACAGTCCGACGCGGTCGCTTCGGCCTACTCACTGATGAGCTACGAGATCGCCGCAGACCTGGGCGGCTGGGATGCGCTGAACAACCTTCGCTGGCGCGCCTGGCAGCGTGGCATCCGCTTATCCGCCGACATGGTTCCGAATCACATGGGAATTGACTCCAGGTGGATCGTCGAACACCCCGACTGGTTCCTCTCGCTGCCGTACAGCCCGTACCCGGATTATTCTTTCAACGGTCCCGACCTTTCCAGCGACCCGCGCGCCAGCATCTTCCTCGAAGATCATTACTACTCCAAGTCTGACGCGGCGGTCGTCTTCCAACTACGCAAATACCCAACTAACGAAACCAAATATGTTTATCACGGCAACGACGGCACCTCCATGCCCTGGAACGACACGGCGCAACTGGACTACTCCAAGCCTGAGGTGCGCGAGGCCGTCATCCAGACCATACTGAACGTGGCGCGCAACTTCCCCATCATCCGCTTCGATGCGGCCATGACCCTGGCCAAGAAGCACATCCAGCGGCTGTGGTTCCCGGAGCCGGGCGCGGGCGGCGCCATACCGTCCCGCTCGGAGCACGGCGTGACCAGGGCCGAGTTCGAGGCGGCGATTCCCAATGAGTTCTGGCGTGAGGTGGTGGACCGCGTCGCCGCGGAAGTCCCGGATACGCTGCTGCTGGCCGAGGCCTTCTGGCTGATGGAGGGCTTCTTCGTTCGCACGCTGGGCATGCACCGCGTCTACAACTCGGCTTTCATGCACATGCTGCGCGACGAGGACAACGCCAAGTACCGCCAGGTGATGAAGAACGTGCTGGAGTTCGACCCCCAGGTGCTGAAGCGCTTCGTCAACTTCATGAACAACCCCGACGAAAAGACCGCCGCCGAGCAGTTCGGCACGACCGACAAATACTTCGGTGTCTGCACGCTGCTAATCACGCTGCCCGGACTGCCGATGTTTGGGCATGGACAGATCGAGGGCCACCGCGAAAAATACGGCATGGAGTTCCGCCGCCCGATGTGGGACGAATCGGTGGACGAAGGCCTGGTGCGCGGCCACGAGGGGCGCATCTTCCCGCTGACGCATCGCCGCGCCATTTTCGCCGAAGTGGATAACTTTCTGCTCTACGATTTCTTTACGCCAGAAGGAGCCGTCAACGAAGATGTATTCGCATATAGCAATCGTTACGGCGATGAACGCGGTTTGGTGGTTTATCACAACAAATACACCGAAACGCGCGGCTGGGTAAAAACGTCCGCGGCTTTCATGGATAAAGCGGCTGACCGCTTAGTCCAGAAGTTGCTTGGTCAAGGGTTGGGTTTGCCAGGTGAAGGCTACGTGATTTTCAAGGATTATGTCAGTGGGTTGGAATACATCCGCTCGTGTAGGGAATTGGTGGAAAAGGGTTTATACGTGGATCTGAAAGCTTACCAATGCCATGTTTTCATGGATTGGCGCTTTGTCTCTGGCGAGCAGCCTGCCCTGAACGAACCGAACGGGTGGAAAGCGGTTTGCGAATCGCTGAACGGCGCGGGCACGCCTTCAATGCAGGGGAAGTACGATGAAATGTTCGCGCCGAGGGTAGCAACAAAAATTGAAAAGCCGAAGAAGGCGGCAAAGAAACGAGTTGCTGACCGAGTAGGTGCTGAGCAGAAAAAGGGTAGGAGTAAAAAGGTGAGAAGTAAGAAGAGGAAATCGGAATGAGGCAAGCGAAGGCGGTCATGCTATAATATTTTTAGAGGATTACGATGCGCAAGAAAGGACTGGCAATTCCAAAGGCAAAAATAGCCGTGTTCTGCCACCGCTGGAAAGTGACAGAATTTGCGCTGTTCGGCTCTATCCTGCGGGAGGACTTCCGTGCCAACAGCGATGTAGATGTATTGGTGACCTTTGCGCCCGAGTCGCAAATCAGTTTGTTTGATCTGGCGCAGATGCAAATTGAGCTGCAGAGCCTGTTTGGTCGTCCGGTGGATATTATCGAAAAAGATGCTCTGCGAAACCCATACCGCAAACGGGAAATCCTGAAAACAGCCGAGGTGGTCTATGCAGCTTGAGGAAAGAGACCAAGCATATCTATGGGACATGCTGGAAGCGGCCAAAGAAATCACTACTTTCCTGAAAGGCATCCGGTACGACGATTTCGTCCGCAGTAAGATGATCCGCTCTGCCGTCGAACGCCAGTTGATGATCGTTGGAGAAGCCGCCAACCACGTTTCAGAAGAATTTAAGGAAAAACACCCGGAAATTCCCTGGCGTCAAATCATCGGGCAGCGCAACGTGCTGGCGCATGAATATGGCGACATCAAAGTAGAGCGTGTCTGGGCCGCGGCGACGATCAATGTACCTGCTCTGCTTAAAGCCCTGGAATCACTTGTCCCTGAAGAATAATCTGCTGAAAGGCACGGGGGTGCCATCGGTGCAGGCGAAGTTCGATGAATTGTTCGCGCCGAGGGTAGAAACAAAAATTGAAAAGCCGAAGAGGGTGGCAAAGAAACGAGTTGCTGAGAAAAAAGAAGCCAGCAAGAAGGCAAGAAGCAAGAGGGTGAAAACAGCAACGAAAAAGCGAAAATGACCGTGCTATAATAAATGTCGGGAATACCGAGAAAATATTGTGATTCACGAATCAAATGGTTCGTGAAAGATAAGTTATGCGCCATCGCGCTTTTAAAGGAGCATATGCCATCTCAACCCACTGTTATCGAATTCTTTGCACCAGTCATTGATGTCACCATCAACGCCCTATTGAATGCAATTAACCAGAAGATTAAAGAAGGACAACGCGATTTCATCCTTCTTATCTCGTCTCCAGGTGGCTCAGTATTTCACGGGTTAAGTGCCTACAACTATCTGAAAGGGTTGCCCGCAAATATTACCACACACAATTTCGGGAGTGTTGACTCCATTGGAGTTGTGCTCTATTGTGGCGGTAAGACCAGATTGTCTGTCCCTCAAGCGCGCTTTCTGCTTCATGGTGTAAGTGCGAGCTTCCAGCAGAATGAAAGTCTCGAAGAAAAACAGCTAGATGAAAGGTTGAAAGGATTGAAGATAGACATCGAGAATATCGCCAAAGTAGTAGCCGCAAACACGGGCAAATCAGTCCAGGATGTAACCAATGCAATGCTCGACCGAACCACCCTCAACCCTGAAGAGGCAAAGGCTTGGGGACTCGTTCATGAAATCAAATCTGAATTGTTTCCAAGCGGTGCTGAGGTTATCCCAATTCAATTTCAGCAGCAACAGAAATAACGGCGCATAAAACGCGCACGCCGACCCCACAATTCGCTCCACCCCCCTTGCCCCTTCCCTCACAGGGAAGAGGGTTGGGAAATAGGTCTGGAGTCAGGTAAAGCAGCAGGTGCATTGAATTAGTCACGGCTTTTTTGCTATAATCAATGCGTGAGGTTGAGATGGCTAAATCAAAGATCAAGATTCCAAAGAAAAAGATAGCAGAATTTTGCCGCAAGCACCACATCCGAAAACTGGCATTCTTCGGCTCAGTCTTGCGCGAGGATTTTCGGTTGGATAGTGACATTGATATGCTGGTCGAATTCGAGCCGGGGCATACGCCTGGATTTGCGTTTATTGACATTCAGGATGAACTGACCAAATTGTTCGGACGAGAAGTGGATCTGCACACCTTCAAAGGAGTGGAAACAAGCCGGAATTATCTTCGGCGTAGAGCAATCCTGGAATCTGCGAGAGAATATTATGTCGCGGGATGATACTTACCTGTTGGATGTTCTCGAATCGGCACGGGCGGCCATTGAATATCTCAAAGGCAAATCATGGGATGATTTCCGCGCCGACATGCTCTGCCAGGATGCCGTTATTCGCAGATTGGAGATAATCGGCGAGGCTGCCAGAAGAATTTCCGCTGAAACTCAACAGAGATATCCACATCTACCTTGGCGAGCCATGAGGGAGACACGTAACGTAGTTATTCATGAGTACGATGCAGTTGAGTTGGACACAATTTGGGATATTCTCCAAAACGACTTACCTGCTCTGGTTTCAGAATTGGAGCAGATTATTCCCCCCGAAGAATAAACAATAAAACAGGAGGCATGAATGCAATCCTTCTCTCGCGGTTGGTCGTTCCTCAAGCAGGCCTGGCAGATGGCGCTCAAAGATAACGATCTGATCAAGCCATCCATCTTCGCCCTGGTCGCCGGGTTCATCGTCTCGGTCATCTTCATCCCGCTGATGATCGGCGCGGGCTTCCTGACCGGCGGCGATAGCAGCCTGGTCGGGCAGGTCGTCCTGTTTGTGTTGGGCGCCATCATGATCTTCGTCCAATACACCGTTGGCTACATCTTCTCGGCCATGACCGTTTACCTGATCTACGGCTACCTGGCCGAGGGGGATGGCGTCATGTCGAAGGCCTGGGCGGTCGTCAAGCGCGACTTTTTCGACCTGATGAGCCTGGCTGCCGCTTCGACGGCCGTCAACCTGCTCAAGAATGCCATCAAGGGCAAAGGCAAAAGCGGCGGACGTAACTTCCTGGCCGGCTTGATTGACACGGTCTGGACCGAGGCCGCCTTCCTGATCCTGCCGGCCATGGTCATCGAAGACATCAACCTGAAGAACGGCCTGAAGCGCGCCAGCCAGATTATCAAGAGCAACCTGCTTCTGGTCGGCATCAGCACGGTGGGCGTGAAGGCAGTCAACGGGTTGATCGGCTTCTTGCTGGGCGCAACCGGTATCGCCCTCGGCCTGGGCGTCGGCCTGGGCATCGTCTCGTTGACTGGCCCCGAGCAGATCATCGGGCTGGTGGGCGGCATCGGGTTGGGCGTGCTCATTGCTGGCGTCTTCATTATGGTCGCCACCGTCGTCACATCATACACGGCCACCGCCTACCACACCTGCCTGTACCTGTGGGCGCGTGACGTCGAAAAGGCGCAGCAGAGCGGGCAGTCCGCCCAGGTCGCCGCGCCCGCGCCGCTGGCGGCGGTGCTGGGTAAATAGTCTTCCATTATCGGAGTCCGAAGTCTACCCTGGCCTACCCGCCAGGGCAGGCAGGCTTCGGATTGTAAACCGAGGACTGGAGTCGTCGGACTCCTCTATAATCGATGCGCACCTTCAAAGTTGACCTGGCGGAAAAAATCCAGGCGCTGAAAGAGAACGAGTACTTCGAGCACCTGGACGATCCAGACCTGCACAACATAGCGGATTGCATGTCGCTGCGGGCCTTCGAGCGCGGCGAGACTCTCTTTTGGGAAGGCGAGGCGTCTGCCGGGCTGCACATTGTCCAGCAAGGGAGCATCAAACTTTATCGCCTTTCCCCACAAGGTCGGCAGTACATCGTCCGCATCCCACAGGAAAAAGAGACCTTCAACGAGGTCTCAGTCTTCGACAGCGGCGGTAACCCGGTCAACGCCGAGGCGCTCGAAGCAAGCAGGGTTTGGGTGGTTGCGCCGGAATGCCTGCGCCAGTTAGTGGACGCTAATCCCGATTTCGCTCAGAAAGTGATCAACAACCTGGGCAGGAACCTGCGCACACTGGTCGGCGCGGTCAGCGAGATGGCTTTCTACCAGGTGACCCACCGCCTGGCGCGGCTCATCAGCCAGTTGCCCGAGGAGGAGCTGGCCGGGCCAGCGGGTGCACGCCTGACGCAGGATCAACTGGCGGCCCGGTTGGGAACAGTGCGTGAAGTGGTGGCGCGCTCCTTGCGTGAACTGGAGCGGAGCGGCGCGATCCACGTCGAGAACCGCCGCATCGCCGTCGCTGACCCAAAGGTGCTCCAGCAATGGGCGCAGGGGCCGTGGAATTGATATCCAAGGTGGGGTGGACTTCCAAAAGTCCACCCCACCTGTGATATTTACGGCACCGGCGTAGGGACGTTGGGCAGGGTATAGTAGCTGCCAGTCTCCAGGATACTCGGGGCATGTGCAGCCTGCGCGGCTTTCATCTGTGCCTGGCGGGCAAGGTTGGTGGCATCCCCCAGAATGCATAGTACCTCTTCGGGGTTATGAAAACCCATGCTGTTCTCTGCTGAGACAAAATCCCAGCGGAACTGTGCATGACGATGCAGCGTGCGCGCCTCGTCCAACAGTATCGGGTCCACGTCCGATACTTTCGCAGCGGCCTGGATCGCGGTGATGGCGTCAACGATGGCATCCTCGGCAGCCAGTTTCGCCTTATAGACTTCATCTTGGATGGTCTTGACACGCTCGACCACGTAATCCACGTCGGTGTGACACTGTCCACAAGCCTGTTCAGGGTTCAAGAGCGGGCTATGGACATCGTGGGAGGAATACTTGGCTGCGCCGTCGCGCAGGTAGGGCATGTGGCAGTCGGCGCAGGCAACCCCGGCTTGGTAATGCGTGCTATCGGCAGTGAACATCTCGAAATCAGGGTGCTGGGCCTTGAGCATTGGTGTTTCGGCTCCAGGATACATCCAATCTGAAAAACCGATGCTATCGTAATAAGCGATGATCTCCTCGACTCGTGTGCCATTCATCCATGGGAAGGTCAACACTTTCTTGTCACCGACAAAATAATATTCCACGTGGCAATTGGCGCAGACGACCGAGCGCATCTCCTGGCGGGTGAAGGTTTGCCAGTCCTTGCCCTGGGCCTGGAGAGCAGCTTCGAGCGCCGGGTTGGTGACGATCAGGCGCATCGTCCCGGCCTCGTGGCAGTTGGCGCAGCCGATGGGGTTCTGGATTTCCGGCGTCATCTCGCTGAACATCTTGGCGTCGTAGGCCTCCATGCCCATTTCCGACCACAGGCGCGGGTTATCCGAGGATTTACAAGAGTAGCAGGTGGCATGGGTTTTCTCGTCAACCCGTTTGATCGCGCGCACGTCGGTCAGGCTGTTCTGGTGGCCGCGGTCTTCGTTATATTCCTTGCTGAAGGAATAACCGGCAAACAGGATCACCTGGCGCGGATCTTCGATCAAATGTGAAAATTTCTCCGAGCCGCCGTAGGTTGTGGGGGTGTTATTATTCCCTGTTTTGAGCAGCGTTGCGTATTCATTGGGAAAATTTATCCCCCATTTGGAAGAATCCGGTTCCATGGGAGCGATTTCGATGATAGGCTCGAAGCCACGTTCCTGAGGCGGTTGGTTCTTCAGGTACAGCAACGTGCCAGCCAGCCCGGCAGCCAGTACGATGATGAAACCCACCAAGATAAGAGTGGTGTATTTCTTCATTTGCCTTCCTCCTGATGGTGATAAGGTAAAAGCGAGATTCCGCGCTCACCGTGGGTGACTATTCGGTGACAATCCCAGCAGTAACGGTCGAACGGCTGCGCCCCCGCCACAATACTATCCACGGTGGACGCGTGGCAGCGGATGCAATTCGCCTGCACGATATTCCGGGTTTCCGCTGTCGTCCGTATGGCATCTGAATAGCTGGCGGTGACAAACCAGAGCACATCATGCAACCCCGATTTGCCCTTGAAGTAGTAATAGGCGATCAAATTCTGATGCGGCAGGTGACAGTCGGTACATTCGGCAAAACGTCCGTGCGCGCCGTGATACCAGTTTTCGTAAGCTGCATCCATCACGTGACAATTGTTGCAAGTAGCCGATTCATGCCCCAGGTAAGCCGGCGCGTCCGCAGCCCAGACGAAGACGCCCAGAGCCAGCAGAAGAGCAGCAATCCCAACGATGAGAGGCCATTTGGATAACATACGTTTCTCTCGGATGCTATTAATGTATCTCTAATCTACCCCATTTTCAATTACCTGTTTGTGACTTTGGTTACATTCCAGCTGGTCACCTTCCAACCGCTATAGAACTTTGACCGACGAACCGCGTTCCGTCTTCTCGACCTCGATGCGGGTCGGGAAGACGTCTTTCAATTCATCAAGATGGGTGATGACCAGGATCTTGGCAAAGTCGCCGCGCACGGCATTGATCGCCTCGATCAGCCGCTGGCGGCCCTGGGCATCCTGCGAGCCAAAGCCCTCGTCAATCACCAACGTCTGCAGGCGTGCACCTTTGCGCTGCGCCAGCACTTCCGAGAGCGCCAACCGGATGGCAAAGTTGACCCGGAAGGCCTCGCCGCCGGAGAACATCTCGTAATCGCGCGCGCCGGTGCCATCGCTTATCTGGATGTCCAGCGTCTCGCGCAAGTCATCACGATTCTTATCCTTGTAAGCCGTTTGGGTGACGAAACGCACCGACATCGCCCCTTCGCTCAGGCGGTCGAGCAACTCATTGGCCTTGGATTCGATTTGGGGCAGAGCCTGCTCGATGAGCAGCGCCGGGACGCCGTCCTTGCCAAAGGCGCGCTCGAGGCTCTTGAAGCGCCCAATCGCCAAGCCATGCTCGCCGCGCTCGGCCTCCAGCTTGACCTTGCGAGCGCGTAAATCGTCCAGCACGGTCACTTTTTGCCGCGCCGCGCCGACCTCTTGATTGAGCCGATTCTCCTGCTCCTGAAGGTCGAAGAGCATACGCTCGGCGGATTCGAGATCAGGGGCCTGGGATTCGGCTGCGGCCAGCGCAGAAGCAACGGAGTCGAATTCAGATTGTTGCTGGCTGCTGGCTGATTGCTGATGGCTGATGGATGATCGCAGGTTGTTGATTTCATCATCGAGAGGCTTGAGAGCAGCCCGCGCGGATGCAAGCTCCCGGAAGTCGGCCTCGGCCGAACGAGCCTCGACCTCGCTCCGGCGCGCCGCGTCGTGGGCGGCAGCATCGTAGCCCAACGCGGCCAGTTCCTTGTCAATCCTTTTTAGATTCTTGCGGGCTTCGGTGGCAAATTTTTCGTTTTCAAGCAATTTCATTACTTCCCTCAGCCGCTTTGCGCCGCCGGTTCCCCATTCCTCCGCCTGTTTTTGGAGAGTTCCCAAACGTTCGGTGAGTTGGGCAACAATTTGCGAATGTGACAGGCGGTCGGTTTCAACGGAGTAGAGATTAGAGAGTAGAGATTCGAGATCAGTCACCTGTTGAGCAATGTCTTCGAGGTTTGCCTTATTGGCGCGCCAGCGGTCGCCCATATCTTTACCTTGCACGGCAAGCTGCGCAATGAGATTTTGACGCTCGCCGGGGCTGAGGGGTTGTCCACACAACGGGCAGATTGCGCCATCCGTGGCTTCAAGCTGATCCATGCGCGCTTTGAGTTCATCCATCTCAGCTTTCAGACTCGCGTTCTCGGCACGCAGTTCGGCCTGACTTTCGCGGGCGGTTTGTACTTGAATATCCAAATCAGCGCGCTGGACCAGTTTTTTCTCGACCTCTGCCAGTGCTGCCCGAGCAGAAGCCAATTGCGCGCTTAGCTCATTGCTCACTGATAACTGATCACCAATAACTTCTTTCTGCCTCTCCAGCGCGATCTTCTCCTGCTCCAACCTTGCTTTCTCGGCATTGATCTCATCCAGCAAAGGCTGGCGGCGCTTCTCGTGCTCGCGGAACTGCCCGGCGACCCCCTCCCATCTCTCCAACTCGGCGCGCGCGGCTTGCCAGGCCTGGTAGGCGGACTCCACCTTAGCGGCGCGGGCGAGCAGGTCCGCGTAACGGTCGCGCTCGGCCGCTCGTTCGGCGAGACGGGCCTGGAGTCCGGCCAGATTCGCAGTGGCGCGTTCCAGGCCAGCCGCCAGCGTCTCGACCAGCTTGCGCTGCTGTTCCAACGAGGCGGCCACTTTCTTCACACCTTCCAGCGCAGATTCCTGCGCCTTACGGGATTTAGCCAGTCCCTTGAGCTGGGCTTCGAGTTCGGCCAGACGTTCTTTGCGGGCAGGTTCTTCGCTGAGTTCAGCCTCAATTTCCTGGATGCGCCCATCCGCCGAATCCAGCTCGCGCTCGATGGATTTGCGGCGTTCGGCGGCGCGGTCGCGATAGGTCTCCCAAACCTCCAGGCCGAGGATATTACTCAATATTTCCTTGCGCTTGCCCGGCGATTGCTGGGCGAACTGGTCAGCCTTGCCCTGCAAGAAAAAAGCTGCGTTGACGAAGGTGTCGTAGTCGAGGCGCAGGATTTGCTCGATGCGGGCCTGGGTATCGCGCAGGGTGCGCTCGGTTAGAGGACGCCATATACCAGAGAGCGAAGTGCGGGGTCCGAGTTCCGGGTTGCTAGTGGAGGATGACTGATCACTGCTCAATGTTGACTGTTCATTGCTCTGCAAAATCTGGAACTCAAGCAGTGTAGTTTTGCCGCGCGGCAGCGTGCGCTGGATGCGATAAACATTCTCCTCATAGGCAAAGGTGAAGCTCACTTCAGCCGCATTGACGCCAGGATTAGAATTGATCAGCGACTCGTCCCGTTTGCGCGCCTGCCCGAAGAGCGCCCAGGTGATGGCATCCAACAGCGAGGATTTGCCCGCTCCATTCGATCCAGAGATGCAGGCAAGGTCGAAGGAGGTGAAATCTATTTCGACCGAGTCATGGTAGGAGAGAAAGCCAGAGAGTCTCAGCTGGAGAGGGATCACAGGAGTATTTTATCGCATACTTGCCCATCCATCCGACTGATGTTATCATAACCGGGTGCTCAACCAAGCTGATAATGGTAACTCTCCGAGCTACCATAAACGTACCCGCACGCGCCTGATCCTGACCGCAGTCATCCTGGCGACGCTGCCCTGTTACTGCCTGGGATTTGTCGCTGTGAACTTCGCGCCTGGCCCGGCGACCCAGACGCCGACCATTACCGCGACCTCATCCGGGACGCCGCTCACGCCGACGGTTACCCAGACCGCAACCTCCACCCTGACCCCTACCTACACTCCAACCAGCACGCTGACATCCACGCCCACGGCGACGTTTACCCCCACCCCAACCTTTACCCTGACGCCCACATTAACCAACACGCCAACGTACACACCCACCTCGACATCAACTCCTACTTTTACTTCGACGGCTACCTTTACTTTTACCCCCTCGCCGACGGCCACCTTCACCAGCACGCCGCTGCCAAGTGATACGCCCACGCCAACTCCGTAAATCGCCCAATCGCCAATCGTAAATCGCCAATCGTCAATCGAACAATGCCCGACATCCAACCCTTCCTCAAAGAATTGCTCTCCGCTCCCGGCCTTTCCGGTTACGAAGCTCCTGCCGCCAAAATCATCGCAGAGAAGTGGCGACCGCTGGTTCACAAACTCAGCCGCAGCAGACTCGGCTCCCTGCATGGACTGCGTAGAGGCACAGCCGCCGAGCCACGCCCATCCCTGCTCGTGGCGGCTCACATGGACGCCATCGGCCTGATGGTGACCGGCATCGCCGAAGGCGGCTTCCTCCGCCTGACCGCTATCGGAGGCGTGGACGCGCGCGTCCTGCCCGGGCAGCCGGTCACGGTCCATGGCCTTGAAGACCTGCCCGGCGTCGTTGTGCAGCCACCCGCTCGCCTCCTGCCGCCCGAAATCGGCAATAACCCCGTCCCACTCGAACATCTGCTCGTAGACGTGGGACTGCTGCCGCGCAAAGTCAACGAACTGATCCGGGTTGGCGACCCGATCTCCTTTGCCCAGCCGCCCCTTGAATTGACTGGCGAGACGCTAGCTGGCCATACAGTGGACAACCGCGCCTCGGTCGCGGCGTTGACCGTCTGCCTGGAAGAGCTGCAGAACCGGCCGCACGCTTGGGACGTGTGGGTCGTGGCGACCGTGCAGGAGGAAACCGGCCTGATCGGCGCATATTCTTCCTCCTACCAGCTTCGACCGCAGATCGCGATCGTCGTGGATACCTCCTGGGCAAAAGGCCCCGGCGCCAACGATTGGAACACCTTCCCGCTCGGTAAAGGTCCCACCATCATGTGGGGGCCGAACATCCACCCCGCTCTGCACAAGGCCTTCAAGGAACTGGCCGAGCAGTTGGAAATCCCCCATGCGGTGGAGATCACCCCGCTGCACACCGGCACGGACGCGTTCGCCACGCAAGTGACCGCCGAGGGCATTCCCAGCATTGCATTGGGCATCCCTATCCGCTATATGCACACGCCGGTGGAAGTGGTGGCGGTCAAAGACATCCAGCGCGCCGGCAGGCTGATAGCGGAGTTCATCGCAGGCTTGCAGCCGGATTTTATGGACAAAGTGACCTGGGATAATTGAAAAAAAAAACATGCCTTCCATTGGAAACACCCAACTCAAACTGCTCGAAAAACTCTGCAACGCCATGGCCGTCTCCGGCGATGAGGGCGAGGTGCGGCAGATCGTCCTCGACGAGATCAAGGGTTATGCTGACCAAGTCAAGGTGGACGCGCTCGGCAACGTTTTGGCAACCCACGCCGGGTCGGGAGAGAACCGCCTGAAAGTCATGCTTGCTGCCCACATGGACGAGGTCGGCTTCATGCTGGCCGCCGACGAAGGCGAGGGCATCTTCCGCTTCGAGACCCTCGGCAGCATTGACGTGCGCCAGTTGCCGGGCAAAGCCGTCATCGTTGGCAAGGAACATCTTCCAGGTGTCATTGGAGCGCGACCAATCCATTTGGTCAAGGATGAGGAACTCAAGAACAAGATCCCGCTCGATATCCTGCGCATTGATCTTGGCCCTGGCAGTGCGAAGGTAAAACCCGGCGACCGGGCAACTTTCGCCACCCGCTTTCAACGCACGGGGACTTCAATCATCGCCAAGGCGCTCGACGACCGCCTGGGCGTCGCCGCGCTGATCGAACTGGTCAGGCACGCTCCTGCCAATATTGACCTGCTGGCCGCCTTCACCGTGCAGGAGGAGGTCGGCCTGCGCGGGGCGAAAGTCGCGGCCTATGCCTTTGACCCTGACCTGGCAATTGCCGTCGACTCGACACCCGCCAATGACCTGCCCGCCTGGGATGGCGAAGAGAACACTGCCTACAACACGAAACTAGGCCTCGGCCCGGCCATTTACGTGGCAGATGGCGGTACGCTCTCGGACCCGCGCCTGATCCGCCACCTCGCGGCGACAGCCGAAGCCGAAGGGATCCCCTACCAATTACGCCAGCCGGGTGGCGGCGGCACAGACGCGGGCGCCATCCACAGGCAACGCGCCGGCATCCCGTCCGTCTCGGTCTCGGTGCCGGGGCGTTACGCACATAGTGCCGCGTCCATTGCGCGGATTGAGGATTGGAAGAATACCCTGGCATTGCTCCACGCCGCGTTGAGCCAGATGCCGCCCGAATTGCTCACCTCAGAAAGAGTATGAAAAAAACGACGCAGGCCATCTTTCCCGATCTGGAACTTCTGCCCGGCATCTTCAGAAAATATCCTGGCGTGCAGGCAGTCTATCTGTTTGGCTCTGCGGCCAGCGGCAAGACTCACACCGAAAGCGACTTGGATCTGGCGGTCGTGCCAGGCGATGCCTCCGCCCGCGCAGCCAAACTGGATATCCTAGCCGACCTGGCCAGGAACGGCTTTTGTAATGTGGATTTGATCTTTCTGGATACCGAAAACATCCTGCTCAAATTCCAGGCCGTCCGGCAAAACCGACTTCTCTATTCAAGCGAGGAATTCAATCCCGGCGATTATTTCTCTCTTACTTTGCGACAGTATTTTGACTTTTTACCCTACTTGAAAATCCAACGCGAATCAGACAAGAGGAGGTTCCTGCATGATGGTGCAGACCGAGATTATCCGTAAACGTCTCAGCCGGCTGGATGAAATCCTGACTGTTCTCAAGCATCTCCGCAATTACTCCCTCGAAGCCTTCCTTGCCACTCCGGAATACTATGGAAGTGCAGAACGGTTCCTTCAAATCGCCATTGAGACTACCACCGATATCGGCGGGCATATCATCGCCGACCTCAAACTAGGCGAGGTTAACTGGTACAGCGACATCCCGGCGCTCCTCGCCGAGAAAAAATTCATTTCCGGCGAACTGCGCGAGAAATGGGTCCGCATGATCGGCTTCCGCAATATCCTTGTGCATGATTACCTGGAAGTGGACCGAAAAATTGTCTACGATGTGATGCAAAACCATCTCCAGGACCTGGAAGAACTGAAAAAAGTTTTTGCCGAATTCCTATAGACCCAGATCGGAACAGCCATGAAACCCCTCCTCCAAAAATTGACCGAAACCTTCTCTCCCTCGGGTTACGAGAATGCCATCCGGGCGGTCATCCGCGCCGAGATCGAACCCTTGGCCGACGAAATCCGCGTGGACGCGCTGGGTAACCTGATCGTCCGCAAAGGGCAAGCCAGCAAGAATGGCAAGAAAATCATGCTCGCCGCGCACATGGACGAGATCGGCCTGATCGCCACACACGTTGACGAGAACGGTTTCATCCGCTTCACCACCCTCGGCGGGGTGCGTCCGCACACGCTGCTGGGCGGGCGCGTCCGTTTTGCGGACAGCACGCCCGGCGTCATCGGCGGAGAGCGCATCACCGACACGACCAAAGCCTACACTTTCGAGCAGCTCTTCATTGACGTTGGCGCGGCCAGCCGCAAGGATTGTCCGGTCAAGGTCGGCGACGTGGCTGCCTTCGAGCGTCCCTTCCTCGACCTGGGAAAGCGCCTGGTCGCCAAAGCCATGGACGACCGAATCGGCTGTGCCGTCCTGATCGAAGTACTGCGCGGCTTGAATGCACAGCACTTAACCACACCTCACGAGCTGTACTTCGTCTTCAGTACGCAAGAAGAAGTCGGCATTCGGGGCGTGACGGGCGCGGCCTTCGGCCTTGATCCCGATATCGGCTTGGCCGTAGACGTGACGCACACGGGCGACACGCCCAAGGGCAGCAAAATGGAAGTCGCCCTCGGCAAAGGCCCGGCGGTCAAAGTCAAAGACGGCGGCATGATCGCCGACCCGCGCATCGTGGATTGGATGATCCGGGCAGCCGAGAAAGCCAGGCTTCCCTACCAGCGTGAAGTGCTGGAAGGCGGCACCACCGACGCCCGCGCCATGCAGCTTGCCCGTTCCGGCGTGCCGGCCGGCTGCCTATCCATCCCGTGCCGTTACGTCCACTCCCCGTCCGAGATGGTGGACGTGAACGATGTGCAGAACGCGGTCAAACTGCTCGCCGCGCTGGTCAGCGCGCCAGTAGAGCTTGATTGACTTCGCACTGCTTGAAAAAAAAAGGAAAACGGCGCACCTGATGTGATCTGGTGCGCCATCATATTTCACTCGCCTGCCTACACATTCGATCAACTAATCTTCTTCTTTTTCCTTCCCTTTGGGCTTCGGCATCCCCCAGACGAACATCGCCACACCGATGCCGATGCCAAAAGCGCCCAGCGCGCCAGCGGTGGTGAAGTAGGCCAGCGCAATTGCAAGGCCGCAGAAGCCGAGGAATAGGGCAAGCTGTAACTGCCATGCTTGTTGGCCTTTGCGGAAGATCTCCAGCACGAACCAGCCTGCGCCCAGCCCGAACACGGCCATGCCAAGCAGCCGGATCAGCGCGCCCAGGAGGTCGAGAATATCATAAACGATCGGTGGCATATCAGTCTCCTTTCATTTGAGTCGAATAATCGGTTACGCCCAGGCCCAGATCATCCACAGGCCTATCATGACAACTCCCATTATAAACCGAATCACGAACGCCCAGCCGCAGCCCCAGGCCATCCCACCTACGGTTTTCAGCGATTCGCGCCAGTTCTTGCGGCGGATCCATTCGGCGACGAACAGGGCCACCAGCGCGGCGATCAAGCCCCCGATAACCGGCAGGACGAAGTTGCCGGCTAATCCGAAAACCAGCGCGGCCACAATCGAGACCCATGAGGCGCCGCTCTGCCTGGCCTGGGTGCCCATCAAAACATTGTCAATGACCGAGCCGGCCACCATCAGCAAAGAGATAATGGCAAACATGATCCAGCCCAGCGTGCCGAAGCCGGCCGCGATGCCGTAGCCCAAGGCAGCCACCCAGATGATCACCAGACCAGGAACGACCGGGATGACCAGCCCGAACAGGCCGAATAACATGAAGGTCAGGGTGAGTACTTCGATGGAAATTTGCAGCCAGGCAGACATTTTTCCTCCAGAGTTACCAGTTGTCAGGTATCAGTGATCAGTTCATTGGATAGCAACACAGCACTGGTGACTGTTCACTGGTTACTGATCACTGAAACGCCACCCATCCACGGACGCAGGACTTCCGGTACGCGCACGGACCCGTCGGCCTGCTGACCGTTTTCGAGCACGGCGATCAGCGTGCGCGGCATGCCCAACCCCGATCCGTTCAGCGTGTGGACGAATCGCACCTTGCCGCCGTCGCTGGGCCGGTACTTGATGTTGGCGCGGCGCGCCTGGAAATCGCCGTCGTTCGAGACCGACGAGACCTCCAGCCACTCGTTGCAGCCCGGCGACCAAACCTCGATGTCGTAAGTCATCTGCGCGCCAAAGCCCAGGTCACCGGTACATAATCGTTTAACACGGTAGGTCAGGCCAAGTTCTGCGCATGTCTGTTCGGCATCTGTGCGCAATTTCTCCAGCATCTTATCCGATTCTTCCGGTTTGCAGAGAATGTACATCTCGACCTTATCGAACTGGTGGCCGCGTTTGATGCCGCGCACATCGCGGCCGGCGCTCATCTTCTCGCGGCGGAAGCAGGGCGTGTAAGCGGTGTAAAAGAAGGGAAGCGACGCCTCGTCCAGGATCTCATCCATGTGCAAGCCGGTAAGCGGCACCTCGGCCGTCGGCACCATCCACAGGTCTTCTTCCACATCGTGGTACAGGTTATCGGCGAACTTAGGCAACTGCCCCGCGCCGAAGAGCGTGGCCGCCTTGACCATGAAGGGCGGATATTTTTCAGTGTAGCCCTGACGGGTATGCAAATCGAGCATCCAGGAAATCAGAGCACGTTGCAACCGCGCTCCCGCGCCGCTCAACACGTAGAAGCGCGAACCGGTGATCTTGACGCCGCGCTCGAAGTCGAGGATGCCGAGCGCAGGCCCCAGGTCCCAGTGGGCTTTCGGCCCGAAATCGTACTCCGGCAACTGCCCGACCGTCTTGATCACCACGTTTTCGTTCTCATCCCTGCCAAGGGGCACGCGCGGGTCGGGGATGTTGGGGATGGCGGCGGTCACGGCTTGCAGTTCCTCTTCGACCTTGCGTACTTCCTGGTCGAGGGACGCGATCTTATCGCCCACGGCGCGCATGGCCTCGATCTTGACCTGGCGCTGAGTGGCGTCTTTCATCTGCCCGATCTCCTTCGAGACCGCGTTGCGCTCGGCCTTGAGCGCCTCGACCTCGGTCAGGATCGCCCGGCGCCTTTCATCCAACTCCAGGGTGGAATCAACGGGCGAGGCGTCCAATTGGCGGTCTCGCAGAGCCTTGCGGACAAGGTCCGGTTGCTCGCGGATCAGGTTAATATCTAACATGATGCACCTCCAGAGAAACTTAACCACGAAGGCACAAAGGTCACAAAGGAGTCTTTGTGACCTTTGTGCCTTCGCGGTTAACAATTTTTGAACTTATGAATTCTTCCGCCGTGGCGTGACCCAGCTGGCTGATGCCTTCGCGCTTGAGCACCTTCCACAGCGTCAGCAGCAAAATCTTGATGTCCAGCCAAAACGACCAGTGATCCACGTACCACACGTCCAGGCGGAATTTGTCCTCCCAGGTCAGGGCATTGCGCCCGTTGACCTGCGCCCAGCCGGTGATGCCGGGTAGCACTTCGTGCCGGCGCGCCTGCTCCGGTGAATAACGTTCCAGGTATTGCATCAGCAGCGGGCGCGGCCCGACCAGGCTCATCTCGCCACGCAGCACGTTGAAGAGTTCGGGCAGCTCGTCCAGGCTGAGAGTACGGAGAAAACGCCCCAGCGATGTGATTCGCTCAGCGTCCGGCAGCAGGCTGCCGTCCGGGGCGCACCGGTCGTTCATCGTGCGGAATTTGTATACAAAGAAGGGCTGTCCCATGTAACCGGGACGCTTCTGCCGGAACAGGATTGGCATCCCATGAACAATCCAGATGAGCAGCGCAATCACCAGCAAAACCGGCGAGATGACGAGCAGGCCGAGGCCGGTCGCCAGCAAGTCGAAGATGCGCTTGGAAGGCGGGATGCCGGAAAACATGCAATCATTCTACCAAATCTTTGCCTATGTGGTAGCCTAAAGGCTACCATTGTGGTATATTTTAAACGGAGGCGCAACATGAACGAGCGAATCCTGATCATCGAAGACGACCCGGCCATCCTCAAGCTGCTGCAACGCGGCCTGGCTTACGAGGGCTACCTGGTAGACATCGCTACCGATGGGCGGAGCGGCCTGAACCTGTCGCGCGACCACCATCCCGACCTGGTCATTCTGGACTGGATGCTGCCAGGCATGGATGGGCTGGAGGTCTGCCGGCGGCTGCGGATGGGCGGCAGCCTGCCCATCCTGATGCTGACTGCCAAGGACACCATCCAGGATCGCGTGCAGGGATTGGACGCCGGCGCGGACGATTACCTGGTCAAGCCGTTCAACCTGGACGAACTTCTGGCGCGTATCCGCGCCCTTCTGCGCCGCACGCAAACCGAGCGCATCCAAATCTATAAGTTCGCAGACCTGACGCTGGACACCGGCTCGCGGCAGGTCTCGCGCGGCGAGCGGCTGGTCCATTTGACCGCCAAGGAATACGAACTGCTGGAGTTGTTCCTGCGCCACCCTCGCCAGGTGCTGACGCGCGAGGTGATCTTCGATCGCGTGTGGGGCTACGATTTCGGCGGCGAGAGCAACGTGTTGGAAGTTTACATCCGCTACCTGCGGCAAAAACTGGAAGCGGGGGACGAACAGCGCCTGATCCACACCGTGCGCGGCGTAGGATACGTGCTGCGCGAAAATCCATAGTGGTAGCTCTGTGAGCTACCATAATGGTAGCAGAGGCTATCATAAATGTCACTGCGCCTACGGCTAACGATCATTTACTCAGCATTGACCGGGGGGATTCTGCTGCTGCTTGGGGTGATCACGACCGCCCTGGTCAGCATCGCCTTGATCGGCCAGACGGACGAGATTCTCGCACAAACCGTCAACCAGATCACGACGAGTATGCACGTTGACCAACGCGGTGGGCCAATGGTATTTCTGCCACAACTGAACCCCGCAGAGAATGTGTACATCCAGATCTGGGATACGCAGGGCAAGCTGGTATCGGCTTCACCGGGCCTGAGTGGACTCCAGAAGCCGCTCGACCCTGCCGGGCTTCAGGCCGGCAAGGCGATTTACCAGGATGTCTACGTTTCACAAAGCCATCTGCGCACCTTGAGCATGCCGGTCGCGCTCGGCGGCCATCCGTTCGTTGTCGTCCAGGCGGCGACCAGCTTGGCGTTGCTGGATGCGCTGCGCCGCAATCTAGTGGATATCCTGGTCATTACGACGCTCCTCGCCACGCTCCTGGCCGGCCTGGCAAGCTGGTTCGTCGTTGGCCAGGCCCTCGCCCCGCTGAAAACCGTCACGGATACCGCCCTGCAAATCACCCGCGCCGACGACCTTTCGCGGCGTATCCCTTATCACGGTCAGGATAATGACGAAGTAGGGCAATTGATCTACGCCTTCAACGAAACCCTCGAACGCCTGGAAAAACTCTTCGTTGCTCAACAACGCTTCCTGGCGGATGTCAGCCACGAGTTGCGCACACCCCTGACCGCCATCAAGGGCAACGCCGACCTGATGCGCCGGATGAAAAGCGTGGACGAGGAATCCCTGACTAGCATCGAGGACGAAGCTGACCGCTTGACGCGACTGGTTGGCGACCTGCTTCTGCTGACCCAGGCTGAATCCGGCAAGCTGCCCCTCGACTTCAAGCCGGTCGAACTGGACACGTTGCTGCTGGACGTTTCCAAAGAAATGCACGTTCTGGCGCGTGACCGGGTGCAGATCAAAGTCACCGAGATAGACCAGATCCAGGTCAACGGCGACCGCGACCGGCTGAAGCAGGTGCTGCTCAATCTGGTCTCTAATGCCATCAATTACACCCCACAAGGTGGGGAGATAATTATCAGCCTGGGCAAGGTGGGGGAGCAGGCTCGGTTGATCGTGCGTGACACTGGGCCGGGTATCCCAGCCGAAGACCTACCCCACATCTTCGAACGCTTCTATCGCGCTGAAAAATCCCGCACCCGTTCGAAGGCCGGCGGGTTTGGGCTGGGGCTTTCGATTGCCCATTGGATCGTCACGCACCACGAAGGCAGGATCGAAGTCAATTCCCAAGAGGGCAAGGGAACGACCTTCTGCATCTGGCTGCCGCTGCTCAAGACAACCGACGAATAATGACTGATAACTGATAACTGGTTACTGATAACTGGTCACTCTCTACTGATCCCCCATCCCTAACCTCTGCCTCGCCTGCTTGCACAGGCTGGTTCCCCCTGCTGCCAGCCATTCCTGCAAACGCAGGCTTTCGCTTGCACCACTGGTATCATTCGTTGTCACTACATCCTGATAGATGCCGCTCCCCCAATAAACGTAACGCTGCGTCTCTGCCGCCCAGGTGGATTCGGCGCGCGAGATCACACCAATGCCGCCGTTATATCCCGCCAACGCCAAATGGATGTTGCCTTGCGCGGCCTCCAGCGAACGCTTGAGGTAAGCCATGCCGCGCAGTGCGTTTGTATCCGGATCATAAGGGTTATCCGTCCCATAAAAGTGATAAGGCATAACCTGGAACAGTCCCATCGCGCCGGCGCTTGAGCGCGCCAGGGGGTTGCCGCAGGATTCGATCTGCATCACAGTGGCGAGCAAGTTCGCGTCCAAGCTCGATTCGGTCGCCCAGGATTGGATTGCCCCGGCCCAAAAGTGCACCTCGGGGGTGAACAGAGGCGCCAATGTTGTGACTTTATCATTTTCTTGAAGAGCTGTCGCAAGTGGAGCCATTTCAATAAGGGAAACTTCTGTCCATGCTGGAAGTGCTGCCCCAATTTCGCTGGGCATGCTCATCGAGGCTGAGACCGAGGAGGTCTGCGGCGAATCGAGGGAGAGGAGAACCAGGAAAAACCCGACCACTAGCACCGCCAGGGGTGGAAGGACGAATCCAGACAGACAGCCGCCTCTTGTCGAGACGGCTGTCCGTGCGGAAGGAGGGATGTAGTGGCGGTAAGGCATAGCTCCAGATATTGTTGTTTATGAGCGGCGATTGGATTCGCTGTTCTCAGGTTCGCGCATAGCACGGGAATTCATAGAAACGGGGTGATAAGTTGGCTCAGAGCAAGTCGCGATATTCGTTGCGGCTCGCGCCACTTTTGGCGCCGGGCGGTATGCCGAGGTGATCGGGCTGACGACGTTCGGGCGCGGGCGGAGCATTGAAGTCGCTGGTTGGGGAGCAGGGCGAACCTGCGAGCGGACACGATCATCCGCCGAGCTAAAGAGCCGTTCCCCAGCAATCGAGAAGGTGCCGATGATCAAAACGCGGATCAGCCAGACCATGATCGCTACGAAAACCGGCACCACCTTGGTCAACGTGCTGCTGCTGACGACCACGCCAGTAGCCAGACTGCTGTGGTTGACGATGGCAACCGAGACGCCCCACCATGTCAAAATCGCGTTCATCCCGGCCGCCAACAGCCAGGCCCCGAAGAGATACCAGACCTCGGCAGGTTCGTCCCGTCCCTGTTCGGGTGTGAACAGGCGGGCAATCCCGGCGAAGTCAATCCCGCAAAACGCAATCGCAAGGATCGTCGCCCAGCGTAACCCACCAAAGGTCAGGTTACCGAGCACGTCCAGCAAGGCAAACTGGGTGGTGCTGAAATTGAAAATCTCGAAGGCCAGCAGTGCAAAGATAATGATAACTCCCCACGCCAGGCCGCGCCGCAAAGTGACGCCTCTGAGAAGGTTACCGACCCCACGGTTCGAACGAAAAGTGGTTGCGCTCATTTCGATCTCCTTTTGTCGAAAACAGAACATGTGTTCTAAATTATGCCATCATTATAGAACAATTGTTCTCACTTGTCAATACCCAATTTCTTTGATAAAGTTGGGGGAGACTTCCGAAGTCTTGGAGACTTCGGAAGTCTGAAACGGAGGATGTCTTGCCTTTCGACCTTATCCCCTTCGACGAGCTGACCTACCCCGAGGTCGCCTCCCTGCCCCGCGACCTGCCGCTCGTCCTACCCTTGGGCCTGGGATATGACTATGCGGCTCTGGCAGCGCGCCTCGGCGGCCCGCCCCAGATCGGTCTGCTGCCTGCCATGCCCTTTGGTTGGCAAGGAAGCGGTTTGGATGTGCCGCAGCCTGTGTTCGAAGCTGTACTGCGCAATCTGCTGGGCAACCTGCTCGAAGATGGCTTTGCGCAGGTCTTTGCGCTTGCTCCATCCGATCTCTCTCTTGCTAAGGATATTCCCACATTAAACTTTCCTTCTCACCCGTTACTCGTTTCTTTGCCCTCCGACAAAGACCGCGAAAAAGTTATTCTCATTCCCATCGGCCACACCGAGCAGCATGGCTACCACGCTCCGCTCTCGACCGATACACTCATCATCGAAGCCATTGCCAAAGGTACAGCAGATGCCGTCCCGGCGCAGGCGGCCTGTTTACAAGTGGCACCGTACGGGGTCAGCACGCATCGGCGCTCGTTCCCCGGCACGTTCAATGTCGGCGGGAGGGCTTTCGAGGATTTCTGGCTGGCAGTCGTGGACGCGCTCGTCGGGCGCGGGTTCACGCGCTTTTACCTGCTCTCCGGCCATGGCGGGAGTTGCTCGTTCCTGGTCAACGTGGTCAAGTACGTCGGCGAGCGTTATCCGTACATTTTCTGCGCCACAACCGGACTATACCTCAATGGCCCGAAGGGAGCCGCCGCGCTGGAAGCCAGACGGGAATCGCCCATTGGCGGGATAGGCCACGCCTGCGAACTTGAGACCTCGCTCATCCTGGCTCTGCGCCCAGAACTCATCCACCTCGACCGCGCTGTGGACGAGATGAATTTCGTCGCCACGCCATCCTACTACATGGACTGGATCGAGGGCGGCGCACTGATCGCCAACCCGCCCTGGAACGACGATACTAAGACCGGCGCATATGGCGCGGGCAGCCTGGGGACGAAAGTGAAGGGAGAATACTGGCTGAAGGTGGCAATCGAGGAGAAAGTGGATCACGTAATGGAGATCCACGAGCAGTACCGGAGGCGGCGCGAACGGAGGCCCGCGCCAAAAATATGATTTTGTAGGGGCGGGGCTTGTCCCCGCCCAGGGCAAGGATAAACCCTGCCCCTACGTTGTATAATAACTTCATGACCACACACGAACGCTACGCAAAGCTCTACAAGGAAGTCAACTTCCACAATTACCGCTATCATGTCCTCGACACGCCGGTCATCAGCGACCTCGAGTTTGACCGGCTGGCGGCCGAACTGCGCCAGATCGAGGCTGACCATCCAGACTGGATCACGCCTGATTCGCCCACCCAGCGGACTGGCGGCGTGCCTTCGGAGAAATTCGAGAAGGTGCGCCACCCCGCGCCCATCCTCAGCCTGGCGAATGCCTTCGGAGCGGACGACGCGCGCGCCTGGTACGAACGCATCCGCAAGCTGGATGACCGGGTGGAAAAAGCCAGGTTCGTCGTCGAGCCGAAGATTGATGGCTTGAGCGTCGTCCTGCACTACCGCGACGGTGTCTTCGTCCAGGGCGCAACGCGCGGGGATGGGGAAATTGGCGAGGATATCACCGCCAACCTGCGCACCATCAAGGCGATCCCGCTGCGCGTTCCAGTGAGCAGTGAACAGTCATCAGTGTTCAGTGAACAGTCTTTGAAAAGCTTGCCACTTTTCGGCGGCACGCAGCCGCCAATAGCAAACGTGAAGCCCCCGCCGTACCTTGTCGTGCGAGGGGAGGCATTTATCACCGTCAAAGAATTCGAGAAGCTGAACAAGAAGCTGGAGGAGGCTGGAGAGAAAACCTACCTCAATCCACGCAACACAGCCGCCGGTTCGCTGCGCCAGCTCGACCCGTCCATCACCGCCTCTCGCCCGCTGACGCTGCTCGTCTACCAGGTGGTGTATTGGGAAGCAGGTACACAGGGTGACAGGGAAACAGGTATTCCCGCGAGCCAATGGGAACTTTTGAATTGGCTGAAATTACTGGGCTTTCCAGTAACGGATGCGGCGCGGCGGTTTGAGGATATCGAAGCCGCGATCGAATATACCCAAACCTGGGACAAACGCCGCGACGAGCTGCCCTACGAGGCCGACGGGATGGTCATCAAAATTGACGATCTGCGCCTCGCCGCGGACCTGGGATTCGTGGGCAAAGACCCGCGCGGGGCTATCGCCTTCAAGTTCCCGGCGCACGAGGTGACGACCCAATTGCAGGAGATCCGCGTCAACGTTGGGCGAACCGGCGTGCTGACCCCCTACGCAGTGCTGGAGCCGGTCGAGATCGGCGGTGTGGTCGTCGAACGCGCTACCCTGCACAACTTCGATTACATCGCCGAGAAGGATATCCGTCCTGGTGACCGTGTGCTGATCAAGCGCGCAGGCGAGGTCATCCCCTACATCATCGGGCCTGTGGTCGAGGTCCGAACCGGTGCGGAAAAACCCTACGCGCAGCCTGCCGCCTGCCCCGCCTGCGGACAGCCCGTCGAGCACTTCGAGGGCGAGGTGGCCTGGTATTGCGTCAACGCGGCTTGCCCGGCGCAGTTGGTGCGCAACGTGGAGCATTTCGTCTCAAAAGGCGCGATGGACATCACCGGGCTGGGCATCAAGATTGTCGAAAAACTTATCGAGACCGGCGCGGTCAAAGATGTGGCCGACATTTATACGCTAAAGCGGGAAGATATTCTCGAAGCCGTCACCAAGAAAGACAGGAAGACCAAGTCGGAGCCGCCCGGCAAGATCGCGGACAACCTTCTCGCCGCCATCGAAATCTCCAGGCAGCAGCCTTTGAACCGACTCATTGCTGCGCTCGGCATTCGTGGCGTGGGCGAGGTCTCGGCTGCCGACTTGAGCCGCGCTTTTCCCTCTCTCGACTTGCTCGCCCTGGCATCCGCCGAGGATTTGCAGATGATCGAAGGCATTGGACCTAACATTGCCGAAGCCATCGTGGACTGGTTCAGCCGCAAACGCAACCGTTCTGTGCTGGAAAAGTTGCGCGCCGCAGGCGTTTGGCCTACTTCTGTGGGGACTGCTCCCGCCTCGTCCGGCGGCCCGCTGGCGGGGATGACCTTCGTCGTCACTGGCACGCTGGCCGGGTTCAGCCGCGAGGGTGTCAAGGAATTCATCGAATCCCACGGCGGCAAAGTGACGGACCGTGTCAGCAGGAACACCAGTTATTTGATGCTGGGCGAAGCGCCGGGGTCGAAACTGGAAAAAGCGAAGGCGCTGGGGGTAAAGATCATTGGTGAAAATGAGTTGAGGATGTTATGTGGCAAATAACTTGATTGATAAACGACAAAGGAGACCGTGATGAGTAAGAACATAAACCAAACTGTTACATTCAAAACCACTCCGCACGAAGTCTACGAGGCACTGATAGATTCAAAGAAACACGCCGCCTTCAGCGGCGGCGCGGCCAAGATCAGCCGCGCGGTCGGCGGTGAGATGATGGCCTACGATGGCTACATCACTGGGAAAAACATCGAACTGGTCCCTGATAAAAAGATCGTCCAGGATTGGCGCGCCGTGGATTGGCCCGAAGGCCATTTCTCGCGCGTGACGTTTGAATTAACCCCAGTACCAGAAGGCACGCGTCTCGATTTCACCCACACCGGAATCCCGGAAGGGGAAGAAGCGAGCTTCGAGCAGGGCTGGATTGACAATTACTGGGAGCCGATGAAGGCGTTTCTTGAAAAGTAACTGCCGCCGGCCACTTGAAATCAAGAGGTTCACATGAAACCCTTGCACCTGTTCTTCGCCCTTGCCCTACTTCTCGCCTCACTCGCCTGTAACTTGTCACCCGCACCCAAATCCGAGATTGACTGCGCCGGCATGCTGGAGGCGCTACATCAGGTGCGAGGCGACATGCCCTTTCCAGAGAATTTCCAGACAGAAAATCCGGCCAAGCAGGGCGGCGAATTCGACTCCAACACCTACTTCCAGGCGCTTACCCATCTCTCGATGCAGCCGGATTACGCGCTGGATTACGTCTACCACTTCGACGGGATGGGCGGCTACCCCCTGCTCTACCCCCGGCCGGCAGGGCAGGTTCCTTTCCGCACCGAAGCCGACTACGCTGCCAGCGGGGACAGCTCGGATTACCTCGACTATGTCCAGATAGACGACACGGCGGAGGGATACTTCCAGTATGTCGTCCTGGACATCCTTGGCCCCCAGTTCTATCTTTTCTGGCACGCCAACTACAATGATTACCAAATTATATGCAGCCCATCGGATGTGCAGGCTATCGCTTCCAGCCTGGGAGACTTTGGCTGGCCCATGTCGCTCCTGACACGACTGCGTACGCTCTTGCTGTGGGAAGTTGCGCCCACCGTCAGCACTGGCGAGCAGACCGCCGAAGTCCGGGTGGTCGTCTTCACCAAATGGGGCGGCTTCCAGCGCTTGACGTTCAGCATTGACCGGAATTTCCCGCACAAGATCCTCGATGTCAAAGAAGAGACCCTCGTCCCCTACGACTGCGGCGTGATGTTCTGAACCAGGAATGTTCGGGCTTATTCACTGGCTCGATATCCTACGATTCCTACTCCATAAACATAAAAAAAGCTGTACAAGTCGTAATAGTTCTCCAAAGCTGTCTCATCACTTGCCTTGAGGTCTTTAACCTCATTAACGCAATCCACTCGCAACGCATCCACGAATTGACCCAAGTATTGAACGGAAGATGTGCCAGCCACCGTACAGTTTCTCTTGGTTTCACTTTCAACCCAGCCGCTATCCAGGTCTTTGTGGGTAACGACAGAATATTCCCATTTCGCCCCGATTTTGAACTGCTTGGCTGAAGGGAAAAATACGCCGTAATAGGACAGCGTAGACATTACCTGCTTGTCCGCGTCGTACAACTTCCACTCGGTCCAGAGGATGCCGTCTGAGCTGCACTCATATATTCTTACGTCAACGCCATCGGGAGAGGTGGTGGTCACCGTGGCGGTAGCGTTGTTCACGTCGCCGCTAATGGATGTCGTTGCGGTTATGACAGAGCCATCTGACCCGGTTTGAGTTTTCGTCCCGGCGCGGCGGGGGTAGTATGGGTTATCACATGCGGATTCCGGCTGGTAACTGCCCTTCTGCGGCAGGCCCGCCGCGCCTGTCTCGGTCGTCGGGGTCTGTGTTTCCACTAAGTGTGTGAAACTTGGATTACATCCGCTTGCGGCAAAGATCGGGATACATAACGCCGCTGCGGAGAGTAGAATGTATTTGATTTTCATACGCCTGTTTGCTCCTGCTTGTCCACGTAACGGTTGAGAATGCGCCCCTTAATATCACCGCAGACCAGGACTTGCAAGCCTGATTGACAGAAACTCCGCCCTGGGCTAAACTTACGCATTACCTTCTCGATAATTCAGGTGGGGTTGGGGGTTGCGAACAGGCTTCACCCGTTCGAAACCCCCTCTCCCCATTTTGTTGAGAGGCTACCTCACGCAAAATTTCTTTAGGAGCAGCCCGTCATGGATTTTTACAATACAGATGATGCCGTCAGCCGGCGCATTCGCGCCATGGGCGACCGTGTAAAGATGCTGCGCGAGAATGACCTGTATTTCTACAACCAGCCGATCAGCGAGCTGCGCGGTGGGGCGCGCGTACTGGTCAACGGGCGCGAGATGGGCATGTTCGCCTCGTACAGTTACCTCGGACTGATTGGCCACCCGCGTATAAACGCGGCTGCCAAGGCGGCTGTGGACAGGTATGGCACCGGCACACACGGCGTCCGCACCCTGGCTGGCACGCTCGAGCTGCATTACGAGTTAGAAGAGACGATTGCCGAGTTCAAGCACGCCGAAGCAGCCATCACCTATTCCTCTGGCTACGCCACCAACCTGGCTGTCATCTCGACCCTGATGGGGCGCGGCGACTACGTCATCTCTGACAAGCTCAACCACGCTAGCATCGTGGACGGTTGCCTGATGTCCGGCGCGGAATTCCGCCGCTTCCGCCACAACGAGATGGGCGACCTGGAGCACCGCCTTCAGCAGGTGCCGAACGGCGTCGCCAAGCTGGTCGTTGCGGACGCGGTCTTCAGCATGGACGGCGACGTGATTGACTACCCGCGCATGGTCGAGTTGTGCAAGAAGTACAATGCCTGGCTGATGATTGACGAAGCGCACT
>Ga0315293_10000623_pt1 | contig 33391 bp, 49 predicted proteins | sample YL17G13_20_MG_FD_203071 | JGI IMG/M metagenome (GOLD analysis project Ga0315293, IMG submission 203071) | Sediment microbial communities from Yellowstone Lake, YNP, Wyoming, USA - YL17G13_20 | ecosystem: Environmental > Aquatic > Freshwater > Lake > Sediment | place: USA: Wyoming | collected... | reverse complement strand
CGCAACCACTCATCGAAGACTTTGCCGTTGAGCAGCTTGAACGCTGTGTCGTCGTTCTCTTCTGCCGTGATCTGCTGGAGCACCTTGCACCGCAGCTCTGCCACCGTGAAGAAGTCGTTCACGCCGCGCTCTTGCCCGGGAACTCCTCCGATGGCCTCCAGCATCCGAATGACGCCACCAGCAAGACCGGAGACGGTACGCAGGCCTTGTGTGAGAGGCTTCTGCCCAAGCCACTGAACGAGCATCTCCGGCATCTGGTGGACGATGTCGTCGAAGAGGGAGATGTTGGACCCGCGGATAGAGCCCTGCTGTGTTGCCCAGTTTCCGCCAAGGCCGTACGAGATCGCGGTGGCGTGGGCCGTGTCCCAGTATGAAGAGAAGTCCACACACTGGAGGACAAGACCGCGACTCAGAGGAGTCTGTTGGAGAGAAAACGCAATCGTCTCTCCCGCAAAGAGCAGCTTGTATTCCCGCAAGGAGTGGTTGACGGCCCTCCCCGCCTCTCCCCTGTCGATCACTCGCTCATCGAGGTAGAAGAGGTGGACCATCGTCCGTGGGCGAAGGTAGAGGCCCTCATCTGTTGGAATGACCTGAAGGGAAGCTGCCGCCGGCGCGTTGATCCCAATCGAGATCTGTGCCGAGACGATCGGAATCTCGACGCCCTCGAGAAAGAGCCGGAGGCGGAGTGGCTTGCCGATGGCAGACAGTGGCTACTCCGGGTAGGCGTTGTCGGTGGACCGCTTCAAGTATCCGCCGTAGGTGTTGCCCCATGCCGTCATGTTGGGGGCTGCTGGGTTGATTCCGTTCCGTGCGAAACCGGCAATGGCGGTGGCAGCGTTCACGGCCACGAGTCCCGCGCGAGCCGCCTTCACCAGCTTGCCCAGGTTCTCTGCAACGCCAGGGCCTGGGGTGATGCCGTTCTTCGCGAAGAAGTCATCGACCTTCTGGTCGGCCCGCATGCTCCCCTGGACGTTGTCGAGGTAGTTGCCGCTGTTGTCCGTAGAGGTGAATCGCATCTCGGCAGAGCCGTAATGGGAACTGAACCCAACGTACTCGGATGCGTTCTCCGAGAAGGTCGTGTAGCTGATGACCTTCGAACCTTTCTCCTGTGTTTCCTTCAAAAGTACAGGCTCGTCATAGGCGAAAGCCCCGGAGAACCCTGCTGGTATCTTTACCACCTCTCCCTCCCACACCTGCGACACGGTGCTGAGGACTGAGCGGGTGGTCTGTTGCACCGACCTCCACGCCGCTGAAAGCGTACTCGGGCGTGCCTGGGCCAGCGCACTATCAAGGGTCATCGAAGAGAGCGCCTTGCCGTCCGGCCCAATGGTGACGCGATTCCCACTCTCCACTGACCACTCGATAGGGTTCGTCGGACGACCTGCCGCGAACGCAGCCGAATTCACCGTCACGTCCGTCTTGGCGGAACCTCCGGTGACGAAGGGGTTGCCGAGGTTCGAGAAGGTCTCGTAGTAGGTGACAAAGAGCTGGAACTGGAACTGAACGAAGTTCCTCTCTTGAGTCTGCTTCTGAGCATTGGCAGAGAGGATGTAGCCACCCACCAGAGTGTTGTCGAAGGCGAGGTAGACGCGGGCATCATTCTCGACGCACTTCGTTCCGCGGAGGAAGTTGTCGTAGTTGGCCCACCACTCTGCTTCCCAGTTGAAGTCGAAGGTGTTGAGCAGGATGCCGGCGCAGTGCAGAACTCTCGGCCTCTCCCCGTACAGGAAGATGTAGGGCTCTCCGAAGGTTTCCAATACCTGGACCTTCTCCTGCCGCTCCTCTCCAATGGTCTGAAGAAGGAAGTTCGAGTAGATCTCATTGGCCCGGTAGGTCTTGTCTCCGACCGTAACCTCGAGCGGCTTGTCCCCATCCTTGAGGCGGCTACCGGCATCGATGATCTTCTGGTTGACTCCATCACCAGACACGACTCGGATCGAAGCGAAGGTCTCGTCTCGGAGAGTGATGCCGCTCGTCGGCCTTCGGACACTGGCCATGTCGCGCACGGCAGAAGAGGTGCCTTGGTTCGCCTTGGAGAACCTCTCGGGAGGGACCGCCACCTTCATGATGGCGGGGCCATTCGTCTTCACGGGGGCGGGGCTAGTTGCCATCAGTGCTCCTCACCGCTGGATCCCGAACTGAAGGAAGATCTCACGAACGCTTCGGACCACCTTACGGTCCGGCTCCGAGGAACCACTCGAGAGGTTGTAGGCATAGTTCTGCGACTCGCCGATCAGGACGTCGTCGATGGTGGGGTCGTTGATGAGAGTCACGCGAACGACGCGACCGTCAACGACCATGTCCTGTTCGATTATTTCTCTCATTTGGCTGTGGCCGTAGACTTGGCTGCCGCAAGCTGCTCATCAGTCAGCTCCAAGGCCCTCCCCGCCGCAGTCTTGTTGGCCAACAACAACATCGTAGCAGTTTGCTTGTCTGCGTTGAGTCCAATCTTCTTCAGGATTTCTACCATCTCTCGCCCCGTATCGACGGCTCCAGCCCCGATCCCTACGCTTCCCATCAGCCCACCGACGGCGCGTGAGCCGATGAGTCGCTTCTTCATCTCGGCATCGAGGACGAGTCCCCCGGCCTTCTCACCCCAAGCACCGGCGGCGCCAGCAATCTCCTCCCCGCTAAGCCCCATGTTGCCGAGCTGTTCTGTGGTAACGAACTCATCGGTGGACCTGTCGAGACTGCGGCTAAGATCGGCAGCGGACGCTACGGCACCGCCAGCCGAGCCCAAAGCTTGCTGAAGAGCCGCACGCCCGGACTTGCCCGCCTTCTTGTATGCAGCCACAGCAGTCGCAAAGGCGCCCCCCAAAGCCTCGGTGCTTTCGGGACCGAAGTTAGATCCAACCTTCGACATGGCATCGGCAAGACCAGAGGCAATGGATCCCGCATCCCCCGTGGCCTTGCTCGCCGAGTCCTTTATGGCGAGCCCGGCGTCCCTCATCCTCGTCATGATCACGTGTCTGTTCGAGTCGCTGATCGCGGTGGCCATCCCACTAATACCCTCGCCTGCTGTATCGAAGGCTCCCTTGTCCTTCATGATATCTATGAGTTTGGAAGCATCTTCAGGAGAGAGGGCGAACTCTGACCCCAAGGCAGACAGCTTGGCAGCAACGATGGCCGGATCCTCCCAGAAGTCGGCAACGATCTTCTTGGCTTTCTCACCATTACCGGTAGTTCCATTCAAGATCTGATTTGCTACGCCACGGACTTCCGAACTGTCTCTGATGATTGCCTGTGATGGACCTGACAACCGGGTACCAGCCAGGCCAGAGATGGCCGAATCCATCTGCTTCTTGACCGCGGCTGCGGCCATGTAGCTCTGTCCACCAGCGCCAGCCGCCCCGAGAAAGCTGGCTCCCATAGCTCCCTTCTCTCTTGGGATAGTCGAGATGATCGCTACGGCGGGGTCCATGCCCTTGTTAGGGCTAGTCATCCATGCCGCCGCATTCTTTCCGCCCTCGGTAGCTGCCAACTCCGGATCCGCCACAACCTTGCCCATGGCTTCCTCGAGAGACATACCGAGACGCTGCTCGATCCTTTTCTTGTCTCCGTTGTTCAACTCCGCGAGGATCTCCTGTGGCAGTGCCCCACTCTTCGTTACCTTGTAGAGAGCCTTGGCAAGAGACCTGTTCACGCTAGTTCGATCCATGCCGAGACGGACATCGGGCTTCGCCCCCGCATAGTCCCTGTTGCCGCGTCGCGCGGCAGCCAAGTTCCCTGCGGCAGCGATCCCCTCTGGAGTGACAAATCCACCATCCTTGACGGACTTCCCCAGGTCCGCCGTCCTAGCCCACTCAGCAGTCTGGTCTCTCGACTTACCCGTCAGCGCTGACATAGCACCCTGCATGCCGTACTCTGTGAGCCCAGAGGTTCCGGCTTCCGACATGCGACGCAACATGGTCATGACCCCGCCCTCCCCCCAACTACCTTGGAGGACGTCAGTCCCGGACTTGATACCGGAGGCCATGGAGAACATCTGACGAAGAGCCGCAGAGCCAGGCCCCCCTGCTACCGCCTGACGGAGTGCTTTCGCCCCATCCTTGGATAGCGTGACGACGTAGCGTCCCACCGCATCGTCCACGAAGCTCTCCCACGCCCTACCGATCGAGGTGTGAATGTCAGCGCCTGCCTGTGAGATGCCACCAAATAGCGACGCAGTGACCCTCGTCTTGATCTTCTTCATGAGCATTTCGGGGTCAGTCTGCTCCCGGATGTTCATCTCCCTGCTGCGAATGGCCTTGAAGGACTCCATGTCCACGCCGGCGTTGCCCTTGCCCATGGCCGTCAGCGTGGAGATGTCTGCCTCTGACGCTTGACCACCTGTGTACTGCTGAAGCATCAGTGCAGCAGCTTCTGGTGGCTTGCCTGCGAGCAGCCCCTGCATGAACTTCGGAAGGTCGACCTGGCCGGCGAACTGACTGCCGAGGTTCCGAGCATGTACACGGAAGCTGACCTTGTCCGCGTCGGACAAACTACCCGCACGAGCCTTGAGGTCGTTGACTGAGATCTCTCCGCGGTTCAGCTGCTTGATGACGTCCTCATCGAGCATCACCTTGCCGTTCTTGTCCCTCTTCATGGCCCCAGCAATGATGAGTTGGCCCGGAGAGGTCTGAGAGAGGTTTGTCATGAGGCCGTACATCCTCTGAGCAGCGGCCCCGACAGCCTCCGGCCCCTGCATCCCTCCCGTAACATCGGCGAGAGTGTCAGCATCCAGGAAGCCGCCCTCGAGTGCTCCTTGGATGTTCTGCGACATCCGCTGGACGCCAGCTGCCCCGTAGACTCCTCGTGCTCCGAACTGCCGAGCGATCTGGGCCCCGCCCTGCTCCATCTGCATTGTTTGGCCCTGGGTCATCCCAGTCATGCCAGAAGTGAATTGCGAGTTGAGGGTGTTGCGGAGCTGGGCCGTCTTCGACGACATGCCGATCGAACGGTTGTGCTCAAAGAACTGAGCAGCCTCCTCCATCGTGTTACCCATCATCTTCGACATGTCACGGAGGGTGTTGACTGTTTCTTTGAATCGACGGTTGAACTCGGAGGAGTCCTTCACACCACTCATCACGCCCATACGGCGCATCTGCGGGAGGAGCCTGGTAAGCTCCTCCACCGAAGAGAGCATCTCTGGGACGTGAGCCAGCTGTCGGATGTTGCTTCCGATCTCCGAAGCATCCTGGCGAGTGAACCCCTGCCCCGTACGGGACATGGGATTGTGGAAGTTGAACCCTCCCAGCTGGGTATTGACCATCGACTGCTGTTGGGCGCCCCCAATGAAGGATCCAACAGTATGGGCCGCGAGCATGGCCCCTGCCATGGGCAACGCGGCACCCGCCATGCCTCCCATCACGCCGCGAACACCGAACCCTCCAGCGGCCCGCATGCCCCCCATGAAGCCCGAGATGGGGTCGAGCCCTGGGACCATCATCCCAACTCCGATACCTCCGGCTGTGGCCAGTGCACCAAATCCCGACATGGCAGTGTTGGCGATGGAGTTACCAGAACCGTACCCCGGCCCCGTGAGCCCGTTGTTGTTGAAGCTGAAGACCGAAGGAGGGGCGCGAACGCCAGGGAAGGATGGCCCTACCGGCTGCATGCCTCCGAACAGTGGGCCGGCGCGAGCACCGAGAGACATGGCAGGGTTCGAGATCCCCACCGTCTGGGCGTAGTAGTTCTGATGGGCAAAGGACTGGCCCTGGGCGGCAAACATCGCAGCTACGTCGTTGCTTGAGAGCATGCCCCTCCCGCCGGGCGTATGGGCTTCCCGTCAAGGTAGCACCCCAGAACTGCAACTCCAACAACTTCGGCGGCATAAGGGTTGTGAGCGGGAAAGCTCATGTCGGACACTTTCCCCAAACCCCTTACCTGGAGGCGTACATGTTCCCGATTCTGGCCCTTGGAGGCGCAGCACTGGGCGGCTACTCAGTCATGAAGTTGTGCGTCACAGCGGTGTTCGGGTCGAAGGTGCTGAGCACCACCAAGGATCTCGCTCTTGCGAAGGCTCGGGAGTCCGTGGACGTGAATCCGGAGTTCGAGCGCAAGCTCTACGAGTACCTGCGGGAAGCGAGCAAGGAGACGGTTCCGGAAGGGGTGGACAAGGCGCTCAAGATGGGGATCGCAGACATCAGGGAAGTCGAGCTCCCGCTGGGAATGCTGCCACCGAAGTACGCGCACCTGGCAGGCTTCTGGTACGTGACGCATCGAGATGCGTTCGTCCTCCAGTACTTCCTTCTCCACGTGCAGGCTGGGGATGCCCACGAGAACAAGGAGCTGGAGGCAGTCGTGAGGACCATCCAGTCCATCTCGACCCAGCGCCACGACTCCCCGGTTCACCGCCAGGCGTTGGGCTGGCGGCACTGAGCAAAACCCACCAGAGGTTAGGCAGAAGGGCTCTACCCGTGCACACACGTCTACCTCGTGTGCACGGGTAGAGTCCGCAGTGACGAGGAAGTTCCCGGATTCCTTAGCTCTCCTCTGACCCTACACGGTCTTTCTTTGCACGGGTGGGGGCGGGGCGTATAACGAACCTCACCGTCGTAATCGGACTGCAAGCCGACCGAAGGTGAGCTCGTGAACTGAAACGGGGACCACGTGGCGCACGCACTCTTCGCCCACTGCTTCATCTCTTCCTAACACTCAACGTGTCACCCTGAGAGACTCCTCTCTGGATGTCCTATTGCCTGTGGAGAAAGCACCATGAACGTCAAGGACCAGCTGCTCGCCAAGTTCAAGGACTTCAGGATCCCTTGGGGCCCCATCGGTGAGCCGGTCTATCGCAGAACGTACAGTCACGTGAAACAGGACGGACGCAAGGAGACCTGGCAGGAGACAGTCATCCGCGCCGTCCTCGGGAACGTGAACCTTGCCGCCAGGTCAGCCCCCGCCCAAGAAAGCGGATGCACGAACTTGGAGGCACTCATCGCCCTGGGGATCATCGAGAAGAACGAGGTGGAGCAGCTCATCGAGCTGCTCCTTCCATTTGGGGCCCTACCTGCCGGCCGCCACCTGAACGCAAGCGGCATCGAAGGAAGGCAGTTCCTCTTCAACTGTCACGCCGCAGGATGGGATCCGAAGGTGCCGTGGGACCACTTCGGCTTCACCTTCGACGCCCTGATGCAGGGTGGAGGCGTGGGCTCCAACTACTCGAACCGCTACCTCGACCTGATGCCCAAGCTCGAGACCGGCATCGATCTCCACGTCATCTGCCAGCCGGACCACCCGAACCTCGACGAGTTCTACCACCTGCTGTCCCCGGTGGTGCCTGACGACCGAGCCTCCCACGGCAAGGCCTTCGTCGTCCCCGACACCCGCGAAGGATGGGTCGAGGCGCAGGACCTCATCATGCAGCACGCCTGGAAGAACACGGGCAGCTTCTCCCGCGAATCGAAGCTGGTGCTAGACGTCTCCACGATTCGTCCCCGAGGGACGCCGCTCAAGACCTCAGGAGGTATCGCCTGCGGTCCCGGTCCGCTCGTCTCGATGCTGACCGATTTCACGAAGCACCTGAACTCCTGCTTCGACCGCAAGATGACTAGCGTCGATGCGATGATCCTCGACCACACCTCCTCTGCCTGCGTGGTCGCCGGCGGGAAGCGCCGCTCGTCCCGCATGTCCGTGAAGAACTGGAAGGACAAGGACATCTTCGAGTTCATCAACTGCAAGCGGGAGGACGGGTCGCACTGGACCACCAACATCTCGGTGGAGACCGACGACATCTTCGAGAAGGCCTACAACGAGAACGACCAGCATGCCCGCGAGGTGGCTCGTGCCATCGTCCTCGGCTGCCGGTCGAACGGCGAGCCCGGCTTCTGGAATCGCTCGCTGGCAATGAAGGGTGAGAGAGACCCGGAGCTGATGTTCTGCCCGAACCCCTGCGGCGAGATCGGACTTCAGCAGTGGGAGAACTGCAACCTCGGCCACGTCAACCTCCAAGCGTTCGCACTCAAGCCACCGAAGCAGATGGAAGAGAGCTTCCGGTTGATGACCCGCTGGCTGATGCGAGCCACCTTCGGCGACATCCCGAACAAGAGGCAGCGCGAGGTGGTGAACCAGAATCGACGCATCGGCGTCGGCTTCTTCGGCTACCACGGGTTCCTTGCTCTGCGCGGAGTCAAGTACAGCGAGTCTCACAGCTCATCCGAGGTCGTCCAGGCGCTGAGGACAGGCAAGGAGAGAGTGGCCCACGAGTCCTATCGCTACTCGCAGATCCTCGGCATCCCCGTGCCAGTGAAGACGACCACCATCGCCCCCACTGGCACGCTCACCGCCCTCACCGGCACCAGCGCCGGCGACCAGGCGGTCTATGCTCCCTGGTTCATCCGCAGGGTGCGCTACAGCGACATGGACCCCGAGCTCGCCATCAAGAAGCTTGAGGGATACACGACGTACCAGGACCCCGACGCGCGCAACACCACCATCGTCGACTACTACTGCGAGGACCCGCTGGTCTCCAAGGTAGTGGCGGAGGGGCTGGACCCCACCATCATCGAGGCGCAGGACGACGTTCCATTCGAGGACTCGCTCCGCGTGCAGGCCATGCTTCAGCTGGTGTGGGCGGACAACGCCATATCCCACACCGTGAACCTCCCTCCCCACATGATGCCCACTGAGGAGGAGATGGAGCACACGCTGATGAAGTACCACGGTCAGTTGAAGGGGACGACCATCTTCCCCGACAAGAGCCGTCGCAACGCCCCGCTCGAGCGCATCACCAAGGCGCAGTTTGATGCATGGGGTGGCCGCAAGGAGATCACGATGGTCGAGGTCGAGTGCAAAGGTGGTTGCCCTGTCGGATAGCTAGCTGAAAGCTACCCACACCTTCCACGATCGGAGAAGATGGGTCCATGTCGCGAGTCTTGGTGGTAGACGACAATGGCCTCATCCGCGCAATGTTGCGTTCGATCCTCACGGACGAGGGGTACGAGGTCGACGTCGCGGAGGATGGCGACGTCGGCCTTGATGCTGCGCATGCCCGAAGGCCTGACCTCATCATCACCGACTACTACATGGCCAGGATGCACGGGGATGATCTCGTGAAGGCTCTCCGGAAGGATGGAGGAGCCTTCACGAACACTCCCATCATCGGACTCGCCGGAACCGTGGGGTCCGAGAAGAAGCTCAGGAGCGCTGGCGTGACCGAGTACCTTGCCAAGCCGTTCATGAAGAAGGCCCTCCTCGACACGGTCCGCACCCTACTCCAGCAAAAGTAAGGCCGAGCCCACTGCAAGATGGGCTCGGCCTCGGGGCCTGTTGCGGCCGGGGACGGTCCGCTCTGGCCTACCGCTTCACAGCAGCCGCAGAGTGCGGCTGTGGAGGCGAATAGTTGGGCGCCACCTGGAGGGGCGGCGCAGAGTTCTGTTTCACGGTGGGGCCCAGCTGAGCCTTGATCTCGCGATCCCACTCCCTCAGGTCCAGCACGATCCTCTTGCAGGCTGACGCGCAGTCCTCGCAGAGATCCATGTAAGTCACCTTCTCCGTGAAGAAGGTCAGGGTCAGGACCGCGGCAGTTCCCTTGTCCGCAGACGGGGCCCGCAGCTCGATCCGCTTGCACCTGTCGCATTGCACTTGGACGACTTCGCAGCGTGCCATCAGTGGTTCCTCTTCATCATGAAGACCATGAACGTCTTGACGAGGGCCTTCTCGGGGTTGTTGAGGGCGCCCTTCGCCGGGGAATCCAACGAGTCCATGTAACGGGAAAAGCTCTCGACTTCCAGGTCCATCATTGCCAGTAGCTCTTCCTTGCTGGCGTCGGCCTTGGTGCAGGACAGAGTGAAGAGTTCCTCTCCCATGTACCCCTCGATCAGTAGATGCCACCGTCAGAGTGGCAGGTCAAGATTGGACGTTCTCATGGCATAAGTACCCTGTCAACGACGGACGTCAACTATCGAGTGTACACATGAGAACATCTGACTGGATCCCAACTACCTGTAGGTGTGGGAGCCCTGCGAAGCGAGCGCGCTACACAACCAACACCTCTGGCAACAAGTACACCAAGGTGTTTTGCACTAAGTGCGGTGACGGCAGAGCCAAGAAGTACCGCGCCAACGACCCGGGGAAGGCGAAGAAGAAGTACCGAGAGCAGAACGAGCGGAGGAGAGAGAATGGGTACCGACGGGCCTACCACGTCAAGAAGAAGTACGGACTGACGATGGAGCAAGTTGATGCCATCATCCTTTTGCAAAGCGGCACCTGCGCCATCTGCCCGACTTCCGTCACTCGCAACTCTCACATCGACCACGACCACATCTCGGGCAAGGTGAGAGGGGTGCTGTGCGGTAGGTGCAACCCCGCAATCGGCAAGATGCAGGACGACCCAGCAAGGCTTCGACGCGCCGCAGACTACATCGAGAAGCACAGAAACCTCTGAGGAACACATGAACTTCGAGCAGCGCAGCGCAGCCTGGAAGGGAGCCAAGCGGACCTTCCACCAGCTGCACTCCAGAACCGGAACGAGGGTCTGGGAGATCTCCGTATTCAGCAACGCAGTCACCACCTCCTGGGGTCTCGATGGCGGCAAGATGCAGACAGCCACCGAGCACTTCAAGGGAGTGAACATCGGGCAGACGAACGCCCTGAGCGCCGCAGAGTACGCTCTGGACCGCGCCAGGGAGATGTGCAGGAAGAAGAACTGGGAGGGCTACCGAGAGACGCTCTCCACCGACCCCGGAGGGGCATACCTTGACCCCATCGTGGAGTCGAAGATCGACTTCGATGACCTCCCTCTGTCCCTCAGCTTCTACAAGCCGGACAACTCGATGGGAGCCGGCATCGAGAAGAAGGCGAGGGCTGGGCTGTGCTGGTACACGCGCAAGCGCAACGGCATGGCCACCGTCCTCTGCAAGAACAACGATGGGGAGTTGCAGATCTACTCGCGTCGGATGTTGCGTCAGCATGACGACGAGACCGACACCGAGTTCACCTGGGACGACAGGTTCCCCCACCTCATCGCTGCCATCGAGCCCCACATCCCTCCGCGCACCATCCTGCTCGGAGAGCTCGTGGTTGAGGACGAGATCCGCTTCAAGGGCGAGAACGCCAAGGAGCGGTTCGACCTCGCGCAGAGCTACATCAAGAGCCTCACCCCGAAGGCCGTGGCCGACATGGAGAAGAGCGGGCTGTGGCCCTTCTTCTACTGCTGGGACATCCCGTTCTGGGATGGTGTCGACATGGTCAGTGGTCTGCCGATGCGAGAGCGCGTCATTCTCATCGATACGCTCGAGGAGCGGGCCAGCTGCAAGCACATCGAAGCGCTCGTTCGTCTTAGCTTTCCCACCCCCGAAGACGCTACGCAGTTCGCAGTGGACAACGGCTGGGAGGGCTTCGTCGTCATCGACCCGGACGCTCCGGGCTACGGCGACAAGTCGTACAACTTCAAGGGGAAGCCGGATCGTCCCGGCACCGCCTGCGCCAAGCTGAAGCCGACCTTCGAGGACGACTTCATCGCCATCTGGGACCCGGACAAGGGCTACGGAGAGCGGTCGCAGAAGGGTTCCCGCGCCGGCGGTATCAAGAGCGTCGGGCTCTATCAGTACAACACGAAGGGCGAGCTGGTCTTCATCGCGAACTGCAACTCAGGGCTCACGAAGGAGATGCTCGCCACCCTGGCCGACCCGAAGCGGTGGCCGCAGGTCTGGAGGGTCGAGTACAAGGGCCGTCGTTACGTCTCGGACGGCGACGACACCAACGCTCTCGACTTCCCGGCCATCGACCCCGACAACTACATCCGCACCGACAAGCTGCCCAACGAGTGCACCAACGAAAGGCTCTAGAATGCCGAACATGAGAGCGAGGTACCCGCACCAAGAGGAGGCGGTTACTGCCGCCATCTCTGCCTTGCGGCAGCATAAGAGGGCCACTGTCGTGATGGCTTGCGGCAGTGGCAAGACGGCAGTGGGAGCCGGAGTGGCCTTTGATCTCCACTGTCGCACGGTGGTGTTGCTCGTCCCGACCCTGGCACTCATCCGTCAGACCAGGGATGAGTGGCAGACCCAGTACCCAGATGCCTTCGAGTACCTGTGCGTCTGTTCGGACGAGTCCGCAGTGGAGGACGACTCCCCCTCCGCCGTTGCGGGATTGCCGGTCACTACCGATGCGGTCGTCATTCGTCGATTCTTGAGAGGACACGGAGCCAAGCTTCGCCTAGTCATCTCGACCTACATGTCGGCCAAGCGTATCGCGCAGGCAGGCGTGTCGCTGGACCTCATCATCTTCGACGAAGCGCACAAGACCACGGGGAAGCAGGGAAAGCCCTATGCTCTTCTCGTCTCGGAAGAGAACGTCGAATCGAAGCATCGCCTCTTCCTGACGGCCACGCCGAGGCACTACAAGCCTGGGCGGATTCAAGGAACCGAAGAGACGCTGGTCTACTCGATGCACGAGCAAGAGACGTACGGCCCCATTGCGTACACGTTGCCGTTCATCGAGGCCGTCCGGCGCGGCATCATTGTCGACTACCGCGTCATCATCTGCGTCCTCACCAACAAGGATCTCGAGGCCGAGTTCCCTAATGGAGTAGGCAGAAAGAGGAACAGTCAGGTAGCACATCTTGCCATCAAGAAGGCTATGGCGCGGTACCCAATCACCAAGGCTATCTCCTTCCATAGCTCGGTCGTCGAAGCTAAGTCTTTCTGCAACGAGGAGATCCCTGGGGTCCGACTTCTCCACGTCAACGGGAAGATGGACACCGAAGATCGCCACGCCCGCATCACCGAGTTCGCAACGTCAACGAAGGCTGTCATCTCCAACGCTCGATGCTTGACCGAGGGAGTCGACATCCCTGCCACGGACCTCGTCGTGTTCACCTCTCCGCGCAGGAGCCTGGTTGATGTCATCCAGGCTACCGGGCGGGCAATGCGGAAGTCTCCAGGAAAGACCCTCGGTTTCGTCCTCATTCCGATCTTGGTCGAGGACGAGGAGGTTCTCGAAGACGCCCTACAGAACAGCAAGTACAGCTACCTGTGGGAGGTTCTCCGAGCGCTGCAAGAGAGTGATGACGTTCTTGCCGACATCGTCACGGAGTTGGTCGTAAGTGCTGACGCCGAGACGGAGACCGCGAGAACTCGCCGCCGTATGAAGTTGGACATCTTCGGGTCAGTCAACGAGAGCTCCTTCGAGGTGGCCATCGTTCGACGCTTGGGGCGCTTGGATGATGAGATGTTGGGACAGTTCGAGGAGTACGTTCGTGAGACTGCCCAGGTGCTGGTTCCAGAGACCTCTCACCCCAGGCTTCACCGTTGGGTCTCCAGGGTCCGGCACCACAAGAAGCTGGGGCTCCTCCCGACAACGCTGATCTCTCGCCTTGACGCTCTTGGCTTCAACTGGGAGGTCACCAAGGAGGATGCGAAGGAGTACTACAGGTACCGCGCAAGGCGCCTCAACTTGAAGCGGTTGGCCGAGTTCATGGCGGTGGTCGAGAGCACCGGCAGGGCTCCTTCCACCGGTACGGACCTTGGGGCCTGGGGGTCCAAGATCCGCCAGGCGGCCAAGAAGGGCGGGGTCGACACTAAGACGCTCGAGCAGCTCAACGCCGTTGGGTTCTTCGCCGTCCCCAAGGGGCCAGATGGGTTTCAGCGTAAGCAGATGGAGGTTCTGAGGGAGTTTGCAAAGACCGGAGATGTCACTGGAAAGCTCCCGAAGAACATTGCTATCTGGCTCCGCCGCATGCACCTCCAGGCGAGTAAGGGAGGGTTGGAGATCAGCGTCAAGAGTGAGATCGAGTCGATCATGGGGTACAGCCTCGACCTCGACAGGAGAACTCTCAAGCTCAAGACCAGGGTCGAAGAGATCCTCAAGTACATCAAGAAGTACGGGAAGGACCCGACTACCAACCGCAACCATGGCGGAATCCACGCCACCGTCAGAGACCTCAAGCGAGGAGATCTCAAGCTTCCGAAGGATCTCCATGATCGACTCACTGAGGCCGGGTTCGTCTGGCACCCGAGCCTGCACGCGGTGCCGCTTGCGGACAACAAGGCCTTGATCAGGATGCTTCGGAACAAGGTTCCTATCGGCAACATCTGTGCTCGGTTCCACTGCAAGAAGCAGGAGGTCTTTGACCTTCTCGTCAAGCTCGCTGTGGATGCTCATCCGGAGCAGACCAAGGAGACCACAACGTGAACATCACCATCATCGAGACCTCCTGGGGGTGACATGATCGTCGTCGTCACAGGTCACCGGCCGCCGAAGCTCTACTGGACACGGAACGTCAAGGCGGCGTAGTGTACGAAGATGGCCAAGCCCATTCCCCACAAGCTCTGGGACCGCATCATCCAGACGTACTCGCGGGAGAGAAGCATCCGGAAGACTGCGGCCGTACTCGACCTCAGCAAGTCAGGGGTCGAGTACGTTCTACGTTCCCGCGGGGTGGAGAGGCTTCCGCGCAACCGGGCGGGGTGTGAGAACTCCATCACCAAGGCCATCGAAGCAAACCCTGACGACCCTCGGGCTCGGGTAAGGAACAAGGACCTTCTTCGAACCCTGTACGTCGAACAGCGGAAGTCGACTACGGAGATCGGGAAGATCTTGGGAGTCGACGCGAAGACCGTCAGCGTGGGCCTGAAGGTCTGCGGCATCTCGGCGCGAAAGGGAAGTGCCGCGCTTCGAGGCCGTCCTCGCCCTAACTCCAGAGGGCCGAAGCATCGAGACTGGAAGGGAGGAGTGAGTGGGTGGCGGAAGCGTTGCCGCAAGCTCCTCAGCCCAGTCTTCGTACGTCCCGTCATGGAGCGCGATGGCTTTCGGTGTACGTGGTGTCGCAGCCTGAAGAAGTTGACGGTCCATCACCACAAGCGCAGTTTCATGTCCATCGTCAACAAAGTACGTCGGCGCCTCCGCGGTCAGCCGGAGGAGGCCATCATCACTGGGATCGTGCTCGAACATCGGCTCGAAGACGGTGTGACGGTCTGCAAGAAGTGCCACGACGCCCACCACAAGGAGCATGGCAAATGATTGTGGCAGTTTCTGGTCATAGGCCCCCCAAACTCGGAGGATACTACGTTCCGAACCCCATCTACCTGAACGTGAGGGAGGTGCTTCGGACCGCCTTCCGCGAGCAGGACGATAGGGCCACTGCCGCGGGGGATGAGCTGATGATCCTCTCCGGGATGGCGCTCGGAGTGGACCAGTGGGCGGCGGAGATCTGCATCGAGGAGGGAATCAAGTGGACGGCCGTCATCCCCTTCCACGGGTTCGAGGGTCGTTGGCCTGACATCTCGAAGCGGCACTACCATGACCTCCTCAACGCCGCGGACTGCGTCCACGTCGTCACTGACACCCACGAGTACCGCCCCAACCTGCTCTACCGTCGCAACGCTTGGATGGTGGACAACGCCTCCCTCGTCCTCGCCATCTGGAATGGAACGTCTGGAGGAACTTCCAACTGCATCGATTACGCCCGTCGCAAGAGGGTGCGTACTGAAGTCCTTCCTGTGCCCCTCGAGATCTGGGACCAGGCCCGCGCCCTCGAGCGGCCCACTCCACAGAGTAGCGGGTCTCAGCTCCTGATGGACATCTTGGGCCCCGCTCCAGCTCCGCGAGTGACCTCGAGGCTGAGGACACAGATGGAGCAGGACAACCTAGAAGCACTTCGCCGCCAGAACATTACGGCGGTGATGAATGTGGATGACAGGATGCGCTGGGGGTTGAACGGGCCCATCGAAGTCCTGAATGACCGGTACAGCCCTCTCGATCGCGCTGCCATGGAAGATCATGCCAGAGCTTCACTGGCAGCTCTAGCGCAGCAAGGAATGGTCCGAGCTGAGTTCGAAGCGCGGCTCGCGCAGCCTATCGACTTCATTCCTCTTCAGATCAACGTCGACGGCGTGGCAATCACGGAAGAGGCCGTCACACAGGAACACCCCATGAAGGAGATCATCACACCCGAGAAGCGGTTCCTTCCTGGCCGCATCATCGACATCGAGGATTAGGTGAACGAATGCCTTCCAACGTTGAGCCTCCTGGCGTCAGAATGAAGTCTCGCAAGGAGGCGCACATGGGAGCGCAGGTCTTTGGCTGCGGTCACGCAAGCCAGTTGTTCAAGGTCGAGTTCCTTGCTGGATCCCCTCAGGTCCACCTGCACTTCCTGACGGATGACGACGAGTACGCGAGGGATGGGGAGGGGAGAATCGAGTTCGTCTGCCACAGCTGCGGCGAATCGATGCTCTTCATCTACGACGAGAGCGGCAGCCGCCGCCGCTACCTCGCCATCCGCAACAAGTTCCGGGACAAGCACGTGAGATGCTTGAATCGGGGTTACGACAGACACTGCCCCGACTACCGAAGCTCCACCACGGTCCTGGACCAGCGAAGACTCCTTCCGATGGCAAAGGGGAAGAACGTCAGAGCACCGTAGTCCAACCACCAACCAGGCAGAGGGAGCCCGATGGGACCGCAAGGTTCTGTCGGGCTCTTCTGTTAGATCCCAACCATGAACCCTGAAGGATACAGAGGCTGGCTGCTGCAAGTACTCACCAGGCCCCCCGAGAAGGAGTGGGACAAGAAGGTCGATCGCGTCTTCAGCTTCGGAGGAGGAGGCTCGGGGCTCTCGAAGGAAGCATGGGACATCATCCACGAGCTCTTCGGTTTCGAGTACATGGGCTCCGCTGAGTACGAGTTCGGAGCTCCGGCGAAGGCGCTGGAAGCCATCGTCAACCTCTCGAAGGACAAGAAGCTCATCCGCGGCTCCATCGTGATCGACGCCAAGGAGATCGAAGTCGACAAGTTCACCAGAGGGAACTCGAACTACGATCCCACCGTGAAGAAGAGGGGGCAGAAGAGCACTCTGCCTCCTCCCAAGGACACTCCGGTCTACTTCCTCTGCCGGGAAGGGTACGCAGACCAGGTGGCCAAGATCATCGTCCTCGTCGCTCGCGGGAAGCAGCAGTGTAAGGAGTACCCGCAAGGGCACCAGATCTTCGATCCAGTCACTGACCACGACAGGAAGAAGATCGGATGGCTCAGCGTCGGAGCCAACGAGCCGTGGATCGGAATGACCGACAAGGCACTCTTCGACAACGTCGCAGAGACGTTCGGAGCAAGAGAGCCATGACAGACGAGATCAAGGTTCGGATCACGGCCGACGGCTCCGTCGATGGGGTCTATCGGGACGGCATCGCCGAAGCGCTGGGGGCGAAAGTAGAATCCGTGAAGCGCGCTTCTCACGTCGAATACGAGAAGGTGGGGGAGGTCGAGGGCTGGACGGTGAGGTCTGCCATCGAGCCCGGTCTCGCCATCCGTCTCGTCATCAAGGATGGTGCCTTCCGCCAAGCTGTCGGCTTCGAGGGAGAGGTCGCTCTCTTCCTCTCTCGAGAGGATGCACTGGAGTCTGAAGTCAGATTCTTCTGGGCGCTACTGGGCTGGTCGAGAAATCCCTGCCCGACGCACAACATCCTCGGATGCATGACCTGTCGCTACGGTGAGCCGCCGGCCGCCTGCCCCGTCAACTGCAAGGGCATCGACCTCGGAGACGGTAACTGGTCTGGCTGCTCGTGCGGGGAGGGCAAGCTCGCCAACGGCCAACCGTGGCCCGAGGGCTGGCAGTGCGACTGCCCTCAGCACTCGGGCCCAACCCCGGAGGAGCGCAGGCAGCGACTCCTCGCAGACACGGAGTGGACATGAACAAGCGCATCCCGATTCGAGTGGTGAAGGACATCGCCAGGGAGTTCAAGCTCGACCAGGTCATCATGGTTGCCTACGAGCGCGATGCGAAGAAGGAAGAGCACATGACCCACGTCGTCACCTACGGGAAGACGAAGGTCGACTGCCTTCAGGCTGCACAGGGTGGCAACGTGGTGAAGAAGGCTCTCGGCTGGCCCGACTCCCTGCGTGCCGAGCCGACGCGCATCGAGCAGGTGAAGGAAGACGCGCAGGAGAAGCTCATCTCCGACATCTGGGGGGTCGCCACCGAAGACGATGAGATGAACATCTTCGAGCATCTTCTGATCGAGGCCGGCTACCGTTGGCGCTGCAAGAACTGCAACGAGACCAACTTCAAGAAGAACACCGAATGCTCCGCCTGTAACACCAAGAGGTCCAAGTGACTCACCGCAGCGTCTGCAAGAAGCACGGCCATCCGGTCGAGAACTGCGAAGAGTGCAGGAAGGCAGAAGAGGCGAAGAAGGAACACGCTCTCGTCCTCGTCACCACCAAGGACGAGGAGTTCCTCCTGCACGGCGTCGGTGTGGCAATCGAAGGTGACCTCGACGCCGGTCTCGACCGAGACGAAGCGGGCCCCCACGGAGCACCTGCCCATCCTGGGCTCTGGGTCTGGGAGGGCATCCCACATTGGCACGATGGGCGCACCTGGGAGGGCATCGACGAAGGAGCCGAGCCCATCTACGACAGCGGAGTGTGGCGTCGTCCCACCGAAGAGGAGATGAAGAAGTTCCTGGCGGGCAACCTGATTGGCCTCTGGGGCCCGTCGAAGTGGCCGCCACCACCCATGACCGAGGACGAGAAGGCCTCGAAGCTGTTCGGAGGAATCGAATGACGGAGAAGCTGATCGACCTGCTCGAGGTGAGAGGGAAGGCGGGCTACGCCGCCATCTACATCCAGAGCTACGAAGACCAGAGAACCCTTCGTGAGATCCGCCAGGCGGCGGACGTCATGAAGCGCAAGATGTACTTCTGGACCATCAACAAGGGCATCATCGAAGACTCCAAGAGGTCCACTGCCCCGATGAACGGCACCGGGATGCCCAACAACGCGCTGGAGAAGATCAAGGACCTGCCGCAGGACTCCATCCTGGTCCTTCGCCAGTTCCACCACTTCCTCCCCGACTTCAACATCCAGGCGCTGCTCCTGGACATCATCCCGGAGATGAAGCTGACGAAGAAGATGCTCATCATCCTCTCTCCGGTTCTCGTCCTGCCACCAGAGGTCGAGAAGGAGATCACGCTGCTCGAGGCTCCCCTGCCGGATGAGGAGAACCTCGGAGCGGTGCTCGACGGCATCCTCGATGCGTCCAACATCGCCGCGGACAAGCGGCCGGACGCAGACCGCCGTAAGCTGCTCATCGACGCATCCAAGGGGCTCACTACCCAGGAGGCCGAGAACGCCTTCACGCTCTCCATCATCGAGCCCAGGAAGCAGGGGAAGAGGAAGCCCGAGGACCTCTGGGACCCCAACATCGTCATCCGAGAGAAGTGCTTCGCTCTTCGCAAGAGTCAGCTCCTCGAGTACATCCGTGACGTGCCGGCAGGGCTGGAGGTCATCGGCGGCATGGAAGAGCTGAAGGACTGGGTGCGGCCGCTCCAGCGCGCCTTCACCAAGGAGGCACTCGACTTCGGTCTGTCGTACCCGAAGGGCATCCTCCTCGTGGGACCTCCGGGAACCGGCAAGTCCCTCTTCTCGAAGGTGTGCGCGGCTGCTCTGGGAAAGCCTCTCCTCAAGCTCGACATGGGCAAGTTGTACCAGTCCCTCGTCGGCTCCTCCGAGGCCAACATCCGCATGGCCATCCGCCTCGCGGAAGCGATGAGCCCCTGCGTCCTCTGGCTCGACGAGATCGAGAAGGGGGCCGCTGGTGCTTCAGGTGGTCACGGCGACTCCGGTGTCTCGGCACGAGTGCTGGGCACCCTGCTCACCTGGATGCAGGAGAAAACCAGTCCGGTCTTCGTGGTGGCCACCGCCAACGACGTCTCGATGCTGCCCCCAGAGCTGCTGCGTAAGGGCCGCTTCGACGAGATGTTCTCCATCGACCTCCCGACCAAGAAGGAGCGGAAGGAGATCCTCTCCATCCACATCAAGCGCCGCAATCGGGAGGCGCTCTACCAGGTCAACGGTACCGCGAAGCCCAAGATCGACCTCGACCACTTCGCCGGCGAGACCAGTCAGGACTTCACCGGCGCTGAGATCGACGGGGCAATCGAGCAGGCCATGCGGGTCGCCTACCACAACAGCAGGGACCTCAACGCCGTCGATCTCCAGGATGCCTTCGACTCCACGCAGCCCATCTCGAAGACGATGCAGGAGCGGCTCCAGCTCTTGCGCAACTGGTGCGCGGCCCGTACGCGCCCCGCCAACCGCAAGGAGGCTCCTCCCCAGGTGCAGGTCGGCACCGCTGGGCGCCGCATCGACGCCTGATGTCGTACCCTCGCAGTAGAATGAAGCAGTCACACGAAAGGAGAAGCTCATGTCGCACTACGTGAAGCTCAATATCCAGGCCCAGCAGCGGTTCGAGGCTGAGCTCGTGGGAGCGCTGGTCCAGCACTTCGGTGAGGGCAAGGTCGAGTCCCATGGGGACAAGAAGGTGGACCTCCTCACCTACGCTGGGCAGAAGTCGAACCTGAAGGCCAACATCGTCGTCCGCAAGGCCTTCCAGGGAGAGAAGCTCGGCCGCTACGTCGCGTCCAACGACCTCGGCTACGAGCGCAACAAGGAGGGCGGGTACGACGTCCACGTCGACATGGACGGCTTCCCCCAGGAGCACCAGAACCTCGTCGCGCAGTACTACGCCGAGAAGGTGGCCACGAAGCAGCTCCAGGAGAAGGGCTACCAGGTCCAGCGGTCTCTCCTCAGCACGGGCGAGATCGAGCTCACGGCGCAGCGCTACGGGTAGAGAGCCATGCCGAGGAGGAGAGTGATCGACCAGATCGCCGACCTCTCGCGCAGACTCTACGAGGAGCGGGTCCGGCCCTTCGAAGAGGAGGTGCCGGACCTTCTCCCCTCACGCCCGAGGAGGAAGATCAACATGCCACGCGTCAGAGTGAGCAGGGACACCCGCAACGCTGACCCTGCCAAGAGGGAGTACGGAGAGCCGGTCTACACCTGGGCGTTCGCCTCGAGTCAGCCCAGGGGCGGTTTCATCGTGAACTACGAGACGCGCCTCGAGGAGGACGGAACCCTGCGGTGCAACTGCATGGGATGGGTCTTCCAGCGCAAGGACAAGGAGACCGGACTGCCCAAGCCCCGGCACTGCAAGCACCTCGACCTCATCCAGAGCGAGGTGGCCGGGATCATGAGGCGCTTCCGTGCCGGTGAGGAGCTCGAGAAGATGGGCACTGAGGTTCCCGCGCAGACTGGCCCCCGCCGGCGGCTGGCATCAGAGGAAGAGGTTCAGGCAGCTCAACGCAACGACACCCGCATCCGACACGGTCGTGTCATCACCCTGTAAGGAGGAAGCATGGCAACTCTGAAGGAGATCAAGGTCATCATCGGCAAGGACGCCACCGTCAAGGCCGAGCCGACCAGGGGCTTCACCGGCAACACCTGCCTCGCGGAGACGAAGTCCCTCGAGGAGGCACTCGGCAAGGTCGAGAAGCGCGACATGAAGCCTGGCGGCGGGCAGACCATCGAGTCGCACGACCACTCGCACGCCGGGGGGTAGGGTGCCCACTCCTGTTGAGGTGCGAAGAGAGTCCGGCATCACGCGGGTTCTCTTCGACACCGGGACGCTGTTCCACCTCTACATCGGTCGCTGGACCGCGAACAAGAAGATGAACGAGAACGACCTCCTCATCGACGAGGTCGACAAGAGTGCCTTCTACATTGGGCACAAGAAGCTCCTGCCCCGAGAGGCACAGGAGCGTCTCCAGTTCATCGAGGGTCAGGCGAGGACCTTTCTCGCCAACCGCTCCGTGCCGTTCCCCATCGGAGATGCGAAGTACGTTTCCTACCATGCGCTCCGCGGGGTGCTGTCGAGACTCCAGGAGTACAAGGAACAGTGGGAGGTTGCCGTCAACGACCTCATCGCCGGCTACCCCCGCTTCAAGGAAGAGCAGATCGAGCGCCTTGCCAAGCAGGCTCGAGCCATCGCAGACAAGGAGGCCAACAAGGTGGCCCCCTATGCCTACGCCGCCAAGGTGAAGGAGCTGGACGGGTGGGTGACGCAGCAGGAAGCCCTCAACCGCTCGCTCTACCCCGACGTCTCTCAGCTGCGGAGCAGGTACAACTTCGAGTGGCGTATGTTCAAGCTGTCGCCGCTCGAGGGCATGGAGCAGATGTCCACGCTGGACGCAGAGACCTTGGTCCAGGAGCAGAACCGGGTGCGTCAAGACCTGCACAAGTGGGTCGGCGAAGTCTCGGTGATGATGCACCAGCAGCTTGGTGAGGCAGCCGCGCAGGCCAAGCGACTGCTCGAGGAGAACGGGAAGCTGAACCCCAAGAACCTCCGGCCTCTCTTCGAGGCCTTCGAGACCTTCTCGGCGGTCAACTTCTCCGGCAACTCCACCTTCATCGACACCATCAACTCGATCCGGTCTCGCTTCTTGCAAAAGACCGGAACGGGAGAGACCGACTGGCGGCTTACTGCGGAGCAGGTGAATCGCTCCACGGAAGAAGTTCGCAGCCTGCTCAACGCGATGTCAGATCTGGCGTTGAGTGATACTGCGAAGCAGGCCGGCATCCAGTCGGTGAAGGCGGGCCAGTTCGGCCGCGTCATCGACATCGAGTAGCACCGGGAGGGGGCCCGTAAGGGCCCCTCCCCCCTTAGCTCTCAGGCCACCAAGGCCCCCGTGTCGGGCACAAGACTCGGATCGTAGACGATCCACTTCTTGGTGTCGGGAGTGAAGAGCGCCTGACGGCGCGGCGTCGCTCCCGCCTTCGCGATAGAGACGTGGATCCACACCGCCTCGCCAGCCATCTCGAGCAAGAGTTGATCGTAGGGCAGGGTGCTCTTCCAGATCATTTCGTAGGCCTGCTTGATGGACAGATGCTTGGCTCGAGAGATCGGAACGATGTCGGCAGCCTGCCCGAGCATGTGCTGTCCGTAGGCCTTCCCAGAGACCTTGATCTCCACCGCCTCGCAGCGGAAGGCCGAGTTGACGCGCATGGGGCAGTCCCAGAGAGTGCGGATCTGCTCGAGCATGGTGTTGGCCAGGAGCTTCAGGTTGCAGAGCGAGTCTGGGTCCGGATCGTTCCTCATGATGTTCCCGGACTTGTCCCGCTGTTGCGTGACCGTCAGCTCCTCGAGGGAGAAGTGCGGGGCGATGAGCGTCGGCATCTTACCCCCCGAACTCGGTAGCGCCCTCCGGAGGAGTGGCCTCACCGGACTTGTCGATGACCTGCTCGACCAGTGCCTGCTCTTGCGCGGACGCGGCGCGCTGCTGCTGCGCCTCGTAAGCCGCCTTCCTCGCCGCGCGGTCCTGGTTGATCTCTGCCTCGGCCTCCTTGAGGAAGGCAACCTGCTCTTCTCCCGGCACTCCGAGCTTTGCGAGTGCCTTGGTGATGGCGCGGAAGTTGGCGTCCATGGCGTCGGCGATGACCTGGTCGTTGTTCTGGAGGCTGCCCAGCTCGTGCGCAAGCCGCTGGATGGCCTGCATGCAGGCCTGCTCGAGGCGCTTCAGCTTCGCCTCGATGGGGAGGCGCTCGTAGTCCTCCTCCATGATCTTCATGTGCGCCTGCTCCGCTGTCATTCCCTTCGACATGTGGCGCTGGAGTCGATCCATGTAGATCTTCCGACGCTTCTCCTCGAGCTTGGTGGGCTTGCGATCTTCGTTGGCGACCGCCGGCGGGACCTCGATCGTCCCCTCATTCCCCACTGCCACCGCTTCTCCCATCTCGTTGCTCACGCTGCCTCCTGTGCTTTGTGGGACTTCTTGGTCTTCTTCTCGGCGGGCTTCTCCGGCTCCGTCTCTGGCTTCTTCTCGGACTTCTGTGCGAGCTCAGAGCTGACGATACGTGCAATCTCTTGCTCGAGCTGCTGAATCTCGGCCGCCAGTGTGTCAGCAACCACCGCTTCGAACATCGCCTCTGGGACTGGGACCCTCTCATCATTGAGAAGAACCCGCTCGGCCTTCGCCGGCCCTGTTGGCAGGAAGTTGTTGTCGATGTGCTCGACGAGCATCTGGAGAACCGCTCTGCGGTTTCTCGCATCGACCAGTCTCTTGTTCAGATCGTTGAATGTGGCCATGACAAAGATCCTCAATTCATCGGCAGAAGGTAGTGCAGGATTCGTGCAGTCGCGCGAAAGGCGGCGAGTCAGCCGGACCACCGTGGTGACGGGGCACCTTGCGCCAGAAGGCGGTGGCCGTGAGTGTTTCCTTAGCCCTCATCGTGGAGCGTTGAATGCCTTCACGGTCTGCTTCGCCTGAAGACCCTTCTCTCTCTGGTTCATGGCCCGATTCATCCCCGTCATCCCCCGCGCCACGATGGCGAGGGAAGCGGCCTTCACCATCTTCGACTTCTTCACGCTCTTGATGTGCTTGCAGTCACCACCGCCGACCGAGTGGATGTACTGCCAGTCCCCACAGTTGCAGCCCCAACGTCCGGTGTGAAGGTCCTTCACGGTGTACGTCTTGCCGGAGTCCTTCGACTTGATGCGGGCCAGTTCATCCTTCGATGCGACATAGCCCCCGAAGTTCTTCACATACTTCTTCAGTTTCGGGTCGGCCTGCTCGGCGCCGATGATGGCCTTCCTGAAGTTCACGCTCTTCAGGTTCTTGACGAAGGAGTCCCAGTCCGGCTTCTCCGCCGTAAAGTGTGACTCGGCTTTGACCTCCGCCTTCCCCTGGGGGTTCAGCTTGAAGGCCAGCTTCAACATCATCGAGTGGAACGCGCGCTTGTTCATATCGAGAGTGTAGGCGGCCTAGTCCTTCTTGCGGAAGTAGATGTTGTTCCTGTCCATCCACGACCAGACGAGCAGAAGGACCAGGATGCAAGTGTCGATGAAGGCAGTGTAGTGGTCGACGGTCATGGCCCCTCAGATGTCGCGGATAAGCTTCACTATGCCCCAGATCGACCAACCTACGATGGTGAGTATCCACAAGGTCGCCAGGACGACCGCGACTCTTCCGAACCTCTCGATGATGGGGTAATCGCTCATGAGAGAAGGAAAGCCTTGATGCGCTTCGTGAGGTCGGCGCCGGCGGAGATGTCGGTGAGGATCCGGTGTAACGGGTAGATGTGCATCCCCTTCAACTTGCGCGCCGTGAGCTCGCCCTTGGCCCGCTCGAGCGCCATGTAGCGAGGGTCGGTCTTGTGGTACTTCAGATAGATGTCGGCGTTGGACCCAAGCTTCCTGAAGAGGTTGGCGATGTAGGTGGCGAGGACGTCCATGCGGACGTTGCCGCCGGTCATGTCGGTCAACTTCTCCGCGTTGATCATCCTCTTGCAGCTCGGGCACATCGCAATGCCGCCCCTCACTGCGTCGTGCGGAATGATGGCCCGACAGCCTTCGTTCGAGTCGGGATCGGAGTTCAGGCACCACCAGCAGAGGGCGTCGCCGTCCCCGTTGAGCGCCTTGCCGCTTTCCCACACCTGGCACATGTAGGCGCAGGGCTTGTGGATGGTCCGGTCGGAGAGGAAGTTGATCTCGATCTTCCACCGCGCCCTGGCCCTGCCGACGAGCATGTCGACGACCTCGGGGTCATCCGGGGTTGCGGCCGCCCTCTCGAGCTGCTCCTCGCTCTTCTGGCGGGTCTCCTCGGTGACCTCGAACCGGTCTGCTACGCCACCGGGCGGCAGCTCGAGCCTGCTCCCCAGGGTCTTGAATGCCTCAGCCATTACCTTCTCCCCTTCGGCCGCTCGCCGGCCGTCTTGGTGGCACCCCGTCCGCCCTCGGTGGGCTTGTTCATCTCCCGGTAGACGTGAGGCAAGGGCATCTCCTCTATGACGAAGGGGCGCCCGGTCTCCTCGTCCACGTCGTTCCTGGTGACCCGGAGGCGTGGGACAAAGCCAGGAGGTGGCTCTGTCCCCCTCGCAGGCGGCCCAGGAGCCCGTCCTGGCCCCGGAACTGCGGGGGCCTCCTCTTCCTCCGGGTCAGGCGCTGCCGCGGCCCGCGCGGGCCGCGCGGCGCGCTGAGGGGGCGGTCCGTCGAGCGTGGGGCGGGCGCCGGCCAGCACCTGGATGGCGTCCCGGACCCCGGACTTGATCTCGGACATGGAGCCGGACATCCCGACGTGCCATCCGAAGGCCATCCTTCCGTTCTTCCTCAGGTATCTTCGGCACAGGTGGAAGGACACCTTGGAGGACTCGAAGGCCTCCAAGAGCCCGTCCACGATCTTGAGCCAGGTGGCCTCCTGCCCCGGCACCTGCCGGCACAGAACCTCAAGCGAGGACCGTTTGCCGCTGCGCGTCACAGAAGAGTCCACGGGCTGGATGAGCCCAGTACCCAAAAGGGCCGACCGGAGGTTCAGCTCTTCGTGCGTCGCGTTGCTCACTCGAGGCCTCCGTCGAGCAGCTGGAGCTTCGGCTGCGCTGCTTCTGCCTGGCTCAGCATCCCCTGGAGCTCGACGAGGGTCCGCTCCATCGCGTGGATCGAGAGATCCAGACTCCCCAGCACCGCGTCCGTCCCAGACCACTGCGGCAGCGGGGTCAGCTGGCTGGCCGAGTCCTTCACCGCCAGCACCCTCGCCCTGATGATCGACCTGGCCTCCGAGAAGGCCTTCCAGTCGAGGGTCTTCTCCTCGATCTCCTGCTTCAACGTTGGAAGGTCCCATTCCATCACACGACCTGTGCTGTGACCTGGATGGCTACGGGCTTGTCTTCGATGAAGAGCGGAGTGGCTTCCACCACCATCTCGTGAGTCGCGAAGCCGTCCCGGAAGAGCCGTCGCCCGGGGATGAACCAGGAAGGGTCCACGTCTTGGTACCTGAAGAAGTAGCGCCCGTGCCTGTCCATGACGCAGTCGATGAAGCTCGTCTTCCTTGGCAGCGCCTCCTCCTGACCATCGAGTGCGACGGAAACCCTCGCCGGCCAGCGGATGCGCTCGAGGTCGAGGTAGGTCTCCTTGATCTTGTGCTCGCGCTCCACCACAAGCGCCAGCTCCTCGGCCAGCTTCTGCATCTGGTCCTTGGTGAGGTTGGTGACGTGGTCCCCCATCACCAGCCCAGCGGTGTCCGGGTCGAGGAGTCCGTACTTCTCCATCAGCTCCGCAGTGTGCTTGTCGATGAGACCGCTACGAAGAACCTTGTTGATGATCTCGCTCATGGTCAGTCCAGGGGGATGCGAAGGGAGAGCTTTACGTCTTCGATGTCGGCGGCGTCGACTGCAACGAGGGTGAGGATGTCAGGAGGGATCTCTTCGTGCCGGAAAACAGGAACCCCAAAGAGATCGTCTATCGGGTCGGACTCTCCAAGGTCGAGCCACGAACGAAGCAGGGCGACGTCAGAGACGAGGAACCCCTTCGCGGAAAGCTTACGGGAGGCAAGCAGCCTCCAGGCCTTGAAGAGCGTCTCGTGCCCGTTGCTCCCCTTCACGGAGAAGTCGAGCAACTCGTTGTTCCGCATGGCGCCGTAAAGGTCGACGGCATCCGCAGGAATCTCTTCGGTCACTTCATCGTCCGGCACTTCTGCCTTCGCCACCAGGCGGTCGAAGAGCAGAGGCTTCCCGACCTCAATGATGACCCGCTGCACGCCACCCAGCGAGAAGATGTGGCTCACCTCCGTAAGGATGTCGCCACGAGACTTGGGCAGAGGCTTTGAGTCTCGAACCAGCACGAGCTCGGACCTCTCATCACCGAGACTGGGGGGTCTTGCCGTTGCCATTCGCCTTCTCCTTCAGCCCGGTGAAGTGGTCGACCACGATCTGCGTCACGTTCTTGTTCTTGGCAACGGCGTAGTCCTTCGCCCACTCCAGTAACTCGGATGGGATCCTCATGTTGATGCGCACTCGGCGCGGCTTGTCGGCAGTGCGTGACACCTATGCCTCCGCTGTCTTGGCCTTCTGCTCCCTGACCAGCTTGGCAAACGCCTCGAGGAAGCCATCAGGAGCCTGCGTCATGAGTCCCACGATGAAGGCGTCGTACTCCTTCAGCAGGAGCGGCGTTGGCATGGCACGGAGCGCGGAGAGGTAGACGACCCTCGCGTGCATCGCGTTGTTCTCCAGCCCTCGGGTTGGGTCTTCAGCCACCGGAAGACTCCTCTCCCGCCGGCGGGGGCTCGACCCCATCCATGTTGCCGTCGTCCGGCTGCGGACCCGGTGTGAGGCCTCGCTCCTCGAGCATGACCCCGACCTGGGCGATGACGAGGTTCCAGTCCCCGTCGTAGGTGACCGCCTTCTTGTCGATGAAGACGTCGGCAGCCGGCTTGGTCGAACCAGTCCAGACCTCCATCGGCGGGAAGCCCTGCGCCTGGAGCTCCTGCTCGAGCTGCTCCTTCAGGCGCTGCTTCTCCGAATCAGGCATGGGAGTGAACCGCTCGGTCCACACCGTGAGATGGTGCCCCTGGGAGAGCAGGAAGTTGACGGCTTCCACGGCGCCGTCAACGGCCACTTCCTGGCCGTCCCCCATGTCCTGCATCAGGACTTCGTCGTAGCCAATGACGACCCAGGCCATGACTACTTTCCCTTGCAGGCGATGGCAGAGTTGGCCGTCATGATGCACTCCCGCAGCTTGCGGATGGCGGCCGTCTGGTCGGCGCTGGGCGGCGTGAGGTTCACGATGGCGAGGGCCAAGTCCTTGGCATGGGCGCGCAGCGCCGTGTAGGCCGCGGCGTCGACGTTGTCGGGGGTGTGGTAGGTAAACCAGTTCTCGATCTCTTCCAGTCCGATGTTGGCCATGAGCTTCTCCTTGGGTTGTGCTGCTACCGCTCAGTAACGATCTCGAACATGAGACGACCGGAGATGGCGTAGCCGACTGGAATCGAGAGAGCCACGCTCTCCTGATGCTCCACCTCCCACTTGTCCCCGTCAACGTAGATGGACTCCAGGGAAGCGGGGATGGCGATGTCGAGCAACTTGCCGCTATCCTTGTTCAGGGTGATGGTCCCGTTGGCCGGCAGCCCATCCGTGCGTAGGATGATCTCTGTGATGATGTAGGGGAAGTCCTGCCCGGGAATCATGAGCAGGTCGGTCCCTTCCGCACTGTCGAACGTCTTGAACACCTTCTTGACCGATCCGAAATAGACATCCATTACGAGATCCCCTTTCCACAGTGCGGGCAGACCGGACGCCTCGATGCGACGCCTTCCCAAAAGATACGAGCCGCTTCGTCCGGGCTGTATCCCTCACCGAAGGTCACCTTGCCGTCCACGGAGATGGCCACAAGGGCCGTGCTTCCCTTGTTGATGGTGATGAGGTTGGGCACATCGCTCGGACCGCGCACCGCCAGCTTGGGACCTTTCAGAGTTTCCATGACTACCCCTGGATGTACTTGACCTTGAGGGTGAGGAACGTCTCACCGGTCGGTTCGTAGCTGAGGATGTCTCCTGACTTCGGATCCTTCACCGCACGAGATTTCCGTTCCACCCCGTGCTGCACGCTGAGGATGTCGCACTTCACGCCGTCCACCTGGTGGACGACCTCTTCGATGCCGTTCTGCGTCTCGTATCCGATGACCACGGTCACCGAGTTGACCTTGAACTTGCCCTGAGGGTTCGCCATCAGTTCTTCTCCACCTTCTCGACGTGGATGCGGTACCCGCCAGCCTTCTCCTTGAAGTACATGCAGCCCGCCCCGCAGGCACCGCCGACCAGGAAGATGATGACGAAGATGGTCAGCAGCCCCTTCTCCGCGTCGCGGAACATGCTGGCGTCCATCAGCGCCTCATCTTCACGTTGCCCTCAGCGTCCACCGACTCGACGGCGGACTGGGAGGGGCGGCTGGTGTAGATGCCCACCTCGATGCCCTCAGGCACCACGGCGAGGATGTCCTTCACGTCCATCAGGAAGAACTCCTTCACCGAGCCATCGGGCCAGCACTCGCCAGTCTCGATGGGGACGTGGTGCTTCATGAAGCCGCGGTAGACGATGCGGTCACCCTCGACCACACCGAGCTTGTCGAGGTGGTCGTGGGGCCCGAGACGAATGACGAGACCAGCCTGCTCCGTCACCTTCTCGGCCTTGGTTTCCGAGCCCGGCAGGAAGATGCCCGACTCGAGCTTGGTCTTCCGAGCATCGGAGAGAACGAGCACCCAACCACGGCGAGGCAGCAGCTTCGTCTCGCTGGTGATCTTCGCGGTCATCTACTTCACCTTCCGCCCGAGCTTCTCGAAGACGCCATCGCGGAGCCAGGCGTTGGCCACGCCCTGTGGCGTGGTCACTCGGCTGAATCCCATCGGCTTGCCGTCGAGAACGTGAACCAGGTTGTCCCCCACCACGGCGAGCTGGGTGAACTGCGTCCCCTGCTCGTCGATGTAGGTGATGAGGGCAAGGTCAACGCCCTTGGCGGCGAGGACGGTCCTCGGCGCTGTTCTCGACTGCTCCTGATCGATCAGGCTCTCCATCGGATCTGCCATCGGTAGCTCCTTGCGGCACGGGGGTGAGTGGGATGAGGGGAGGCTGCTTCCCCGTAGCGCAGCCGCACTTCCGCTTCACGACTTGGTTCACGACATCGACTTGGTACTCGACCAGCTTCTTGCAGACCGGGCAGTTCAGCCCGACGAAGTTCATCTGGGGGAAGATGCCCTCTCCGAGCCCGAGGGCCTTGAAGAGAAGGTCCATCTTGTACTCAACACGCAAGATCGCTTCGGACAGGTGAGCAAGATCGCCGGAGCTCATCACGGCACCTCTACGTGTCGCCACGTCTTACGGTGGACGATGTTGAAGACGGTGCTGGGAGAGACTCCGTAGTGCGCGGCCATCTCAGACATGGGGGAACTGCTTCGAAGGATAGTCGCCACCTCAGCCTCCGTGAGCTTCGCATTTGGGCTCCTCGAGCCGAAGTGGTGCCGACGCTTAGCGATCTTGTCCGCCTCGTTCCACTTCTTCGTTGCTCCCACGAGGTGCCGAGGGTTGCAGCAGGGAGGAAAGTCGCAGGAGTGCGCGACGTGCACCCCGCCGACCGGCGTCGCATTCGCCAAGGCGCCGTGGACCATGGCATACGCTACCCGATGGGCGCGCAGGGCGTTGGGGCGCTTCCCTTTCTTGGGCATACCGAAGGCTCCATAGTCCCGCCGCTTCTTGAACCTGGAGGCGATCCAGGGCCAACACTCGTCGGAGCCCTTGATGTCGACCTTGGACCAGAACCTCTTCCAGTCCGAAGACGAGAAGCTACTCTCCGGATGCAGTGGCGGTGCGCGGAGGATCGATTCGGCCAGCTCGGACATTGCACTCATGGCTAGAACCAGTTCCCTTGAGAGTCCTGCATGACGTCCCTGCCGCAGAACCGGCAGGTGCTGTGGATGGAGCAGCCGTCGAAGCTGCGGGGGCCGCCGTCCGGGGCATGCCACCCGAGGTGGTCGTGCGCCCACTTCCGCAGTGCCTTGAAGATCCTCACTGGATGACCTTCTTCGGGCCGTACTTGCCCTCGAGGTCCCACCACGTCTTGCCGCCGTCGTTGGAGAAGCAAGACGAGCAGCGGCGATTCTGCCAGAGCGGCTTGCCGTCCGTGCTGCCGGGCTCCGTGACGTCGGTCCACTCCTCGGGGCTTGAGGTGAGCTGCGTGATCGGCTCGAAGCGGAGGAGTCTCTCCAGGAGGGAGATGGCCATCATGGCACTGCCACCGGAGTGGCCGGCGGAGGCGAAGACCTTGACCACCTTGACGACGTCCTCGGCGAGCAGCCCGCCGTAATCGGAATCCTTGTCGTAGAGACCCGCCAGCCTCAGCTCTCGCTCTGCGTGCTCCACCAGATTGCTCATGTCGCCCTCGTGACCTTCAACACCTGGGCCCCTCGGCCGCCGGCGGTGAGGTGGATGATGCTGCCGTTCTCCAACAACAGTTCGTGCAGGTAGATGCGCTCGCCGACCTCTTCCACGATGGCATCCTTCACCTTGTGGGTCTTCAACATGGCCTCGACCAGCTCCCCAGACTTCGGGATCTCGTCTGGCAAGCCCGCCCCGTGAATGGCCCTGTAGAGCTCCACCGCGGTGAGGTTCGTGTGGGGACCCTTCTCAGCCTGTGCCAGCAGCTGCATCGCCTGGCCACCGGTGAGTAGGATCTTGCCGCCGCAGTGGCGAGGGCACTCGGCAACTCCGTCCTCGTTCGCCAGCTGAGCGATGAGGTGCCCCATGTCCGGCGCGATGACGATGTCGAAGCACTCGTGACAGCTGTTGCAGAGGGTGCAGAGGATCATATCGAAGGAACCTCGTCCTCCGACTCCGGGGTGCCTTGGGTCACATACGGGTCTTCTGGCTCCTCTTCGGGATCCACCGGAGCTTCTGCGTCGAAGTCGCCACCGAACTCGGTAGCCTCTTCGGGAAGTGGGTCCGGCTCCGCGACCGCCTGCTTCTCCTGCCCGTTGGCGTAGACCTCCTTGAGCAGCACCTGCATCGACTCTTCCGGCACCGGGATGCGGAAGGAAGACCCATCAGCCTTCCTGAAGTCGAGGTAGTTCAACATCACGTCCTTCTCGACGAAGGACACTCCCTGCGAGAAGCCCACGAGCTCGACCTTCATTACTTCTTCCCCTTGGCGGCAGCCTTCATGGCGAGTCGCTGCTTGAAGTCGTCCGGAAGATCCAACATCGTCTGAGCCTTCTTCTGGAGGAACGACACCGGGTGAGCCTGGAAGGTGAGCATGCCCTTCTCGACCTCCCTCTTCATCACAGCCTTCATCTCGGCATCCTTCGAGTCCTGCTGGCCCTTCGTGAATGGGAAGACGCTCTCCGTGTACTCCTTGAAGATCTCCGCAACGTGACTCTTCCCTTCTCCCTTGGCTGCAACATCAGAGAGCCCCTGTGCGAGAATCCGCACCTGGAACACCTGAGCCTCTTGTCGCCTGAGCCAGACTGACAAGAAGAGCGCTTCCTTCAAGCTTCCCGCCTTGGGAGGGCGATTCGTCTTCTCGTAGAGGACGTTCGCCCTAGCCCACCCCTCAGCGGTGTTCAGCCATTTCCCAGTGAGTCCGGGTTGAGCAGCTTCCTCACCCTGATGTCGAACCAGCTGTAGTTGATGCCGAGGTCGGCCACGATGTAGGCGCTCTTCTTGAGAAGCATCTTCAGCTTCTTGTCGAAGAGCTCGTCGTCCACTCCGCCGTCGGCCTTGCGGTAGTCGGGGAGCTGCCGACCGTTGATGGCGACGACGGTGCAGGTGAGCTGGCACATGCCGAACTTCTCGACGACGTACTGGTCACTCTGCCCGGTGTCGTTCTTGGCGATGTACCGCTTGATGTAGAGGTTGTCATCCGGCGTCATCGACCGGAAGGTGATCTCGAACTTGCCGGGGATGACGGGGACCACCTGCTGGACCTCGTCCCGCATGATGAGGTCCTCGAGCTTCATGTCCTCGCAGCGCCCCTCGATCTCCTTGCGCCGCTTCTTGTTGTTGAGGACCTTCTCAGCCTCGTTGCGTCCGTCGAAGTCGAAGGAGTCGAAGAGATCCTCCTCGGTCTTCTTCTCTTCGAGCTTCTTCTCTTCGCCCTTGGCCGCATCGGCCTGCCTCACCTGGGCGGCGGCGAGATCCTGGAGCTGCTGGGCCGTCTCTGGGGAAAGGAGAGGAGAGCCAGGAGGACGAGGCTGCACTCCTTCCTGCGGAACGCGAGTGACGGGTCGGTTCCCGACGGGGACAGCCACCTTGGGAGTGATGCCGACCGGGTCACCGCCCTTCAGTGCCGAGACCCCTGACTTCCGAGCCTCTGCAATCTGAGCGCG
>Ga0315293_10000622_pt1 | contig 33404 bp, 30 predicted proteins | sample YL17G13_20_MG_FD_203071 | JGI IMG/M metagenome (GOLD analysis project Ga0315293, IMG submission 203071) | Sediment microbial communities from Yellowstone Lake, YNP, Wyoming, USA - YL17G13_20 | ecosystem: Environmental > Aquatic > Freshwater > Lake > Sediment | place: USA: Wyoming | collected... | reverse complement strand
GAGCAATATCTTTTCACCGTCCAATGGTTCGCCTATGGTAGGACCCTCACAGGATATGGTTATGGGTAACTACTATTTGACGCACATGAGCGGGGACACCGGCGCCAAAGGATACGGCAGGGTCTTCAAAGATACTTTTGAAGCGATGTTAGCTTATGAGATGGGCAAGGTCAATCTGCAGGCGAAAATCAAAGTTCGCATCGATAAGGACAAGATGGTCTACACGGAAGATGGTGTGCAGGAGCCGCCGAGCAGTGAGCAGCCGACACCTGTGCCCGCTGACAACCGACAGGTGCGGGCAGGCAGATTGATTGAGACAACGGTGGGCAGATGTATATTCAACGATATACTTTCACCGCAAATGCCATTTTACAATACGACAATGTCTCAGAAAGCACTGAGCAGGGTAATCAGCGATTGTTTTTCTATTGTCGGCAGCGCCGAGACGGTGGATTTGCTCGACAGAATAAAATTTCTGGGGTTCAAACACACCACCCTTGCAGGTTTGAGTTTCGGCCTTACCGACTTGAAGATACCGGCAAAGAAACAGGCCATTATCGACGAGACCGAAAGCAGGGTTGCCAGGATACGTAAGAACTACAGAAGCGGTGTTTTGACGGAGGGCGAGAGGTATAACCAGGTGATAGACGCCTGGACTCACGCGCGCGTGGCGGTTACGAACGAGATGATGAATGGGCTGAAAGAGGACACCAATGAAGACGGCACGCCGTACCTGAATCCGATATACGTTATGACTGATTCAGGTGCCAGAGGCAGTGTCGACCAGATTCAGCAGTTAGCGGGGATGCGGGCTTTGATGGCGAAGCCCAGCGGAGAGATAATTGAGACGCCGATTAAATCGAACTTCCGTGAGGGTCTGACGATTCTTGAGTACTTCAGCTCCACGCACGGTGCTCGTAAAGGGCTGGCTGACACGGCTTTGAAGACAGCCAACTCCGGTTATCTTACCCGCAAACTTATCGATGTGGCCCAGAACGTAATTATTATGGACCGCGACTGCGGGACGCTGCAGGGAATCACCAAAGGCAAGATAACCAGCGGCGAGCAGATAGATATTCCGTTTTCTCAACTGATTATCGGCAGGACCGCCAGAGACAACATTCGCAATCCGATTACGGATGAAATGATTGTTCGCGAGAATGAGGTTATAACCCCTGCGATGGCGGCGAAGATAGAATCTCTCGGTCTTGATGCCATCAGAGTCAGGAGTCCGCTGACATGTGATTGTCCGTATGGTATCTGTGCCAAGTGTTACGGATGGGATATGAGCACGGGCAATCTCGTTGAGGAGGGTTTGGCGGTTGGTATTATAGCCGCCCAGTCAATCGGTGAGCCCGGCACACAGTTGACGCTGCGAACATTCCATACAGGCGGCGTTGCTTCGAGAGTTATTCTCGAAAGTGACCAGAAAGCTACCAGCGAAGGGAAGATTCAGTATCGTGATCTTAACCCAGTTGAAGAACCTCTTGAGCCCGGTGGCTTTCCGGATCATCGAGATAAGGATTACGGAAAGCGCCCGAAAACAGATGAGGACACGGGTGAAACACATAACGTGCCGGTCAGAAAAGGTTGGATAGCATTGAAAAGAAATGGCGAGATTGTGATTCTCGATGACAAAAATCGTGAACTTGAGAAGTACAAGGTGCCATATGGTGCTCATATATTGCCAGAAATAAAAGATGGCAATAAAGTAAAATCAGGACAGCGTTTATTCTGGTGGGACCCGCACCGGACGCCGATTCTGGCGGAAGTGCCCGGCCGAATCGCCTTTGTGGACGTTGTCGAAGGCGAGACAATTCGAATTGAGGAAGAGCGCAAAGGTCAGGCCGGCAGAATGATTGTTATCGAACACAAGGGTGACAAGCATCCGCAAATCATCATAGAGGATGCCAGCGGCAAGATCCTCGACGTTCACTATCTGCCGGCAGGGGCGAGGATTGAGGTTGAGCAGGGTCAACAGGTCCAGGCTGGCCAGTTGCTTGCTCATCAGCCGAGGGCGACCGGCGGCACACAGGACATCACCGGCGGTCTGCCGAGAGTAACCGAGGTGTTTGAAGCTCGAATACCCAAGGACCCCGCTGCGATGGCGGAAATCAGCGGACGGATTGAGCTGCGAAGTGATAAGCGCAAAGGCAAAATGACGGTCATAATCCGCTCGGAGTCGGGTATGGAGAAAGAACACCACGTTCCGCGCGACAGGCATCTGAATGTTCACACAGGCGATGTGGTCGAAGCCGGTGCTTCTCTGACGGATGGCCCCCTCGTGCCGCAGGACATCTTGCGAATCAAGGGTGAGGAGGCGCTGCAGAGGTACTTGATTGTTGAGGTTCAGAACGTCTATCGTTCTCAAAGTGTCAATATCAACGACAAGCATGTTGAGATTATCACCTCTCAAATGATGCACAAGGTCGAGATTGAATCGGTGGGTGACAGTTCATTTTTGCCTGGCGAAGTTGTTGATAAGTTTGTGTTCCGACGGGAGAATGAAAGATTGGCCAACAGCGTCAAGGTCAGCAATGTCGGAGATTCGACGGAGTTGCAGAAAGGTCAGATTGTCAGCAAGGAGGAATTTGCCACAATTTGCGAAAAACTGGAGTCGCTGGGCGCTGCGAAGGCTGTGGGCAAGAAGCCGAAGCCTGCGACCGCCAAGACGCTGCTTTTGGGGATAACCAAGGCGTCGCTGCGGTCGGATAGTTTTATCGCCGCGGCGAGCTTCCAGGAGACCACTAAGGTCTTGACAGAAGCGTCTTTGGCTGGTAAAGTTGACAAACTTTGTGGATTGAAGGAAAACGTTATACTGGGACATCTTATACCGGCTGGCACGGCTTTTAAGCCTTATCTGGAGATGAAGGTCAAGCACCTTGCAGAGGCGCCGCTGCCTAAGGTATTCGAAGAGGTTAAGGAAGCCAAGGAAGAAGAAGCTAAAGCAGAGGCAGCTGTCAGAGAGGCTTTGGGAATTTAGTGCCGCACCTATTTAATAAGTGCGGCAGTAAAGAATAAACGTTTGGTTGCTAATGGCCTAAATAATACCAACATCGTTAAAATTAAATAGGTGCGGCATGCCTACTATGAATCAGTTAGTCAAACGTCCGAGGTCGAAGACAAAAGGACGAAAGAGGGTTTCTGATATCAGCGGCTCACCGCAGAAAAGAGGCGTGTGTTTAATTGTCAGGACTCAGACGCCGAAGAAGCCCAACTCGGCTCTTCGCAAGATTGCCCGCGTGCGACTAACCGATGGCAATGAAGTTACAGCATACATCCCCGGCGTAGACCACAATTTGCAGGAGCACAGTACCGTTCTGATTCGCGGCGGTCGTGTCAGAGACCTGCCTGGTGTTCGTTATCATATTATTCGAGGCGTCCTTGACTGTGCGGGAGTCGCCGGCCGCAGACGGGGCAGAAGCAAATACGGCGCAAAAGCGGCAAAGTAGTAAGAATCGTCAAACGGCTGCGGTTACGCAGCTCGTTACGGTTGCGTTTGACGTAAGACGATAGACGAAACGAGCGTCGCAACCGATAAACGAAATACGAGAGGTTAATAATGGCTAAGAGGACCACAGCTTCAGCTCAACAGTTAAAACCGGACCCAAAATATAACAGCAAACTGGTCTCGAAATTTATGAACTGCCTGATGTGGGAGGGCAAGAAGAGTGTCGCACAGCGGGTCTTCTACGACGCTATGGATATTGTATCCAAAAAAATCAAAGACTCCGATGCGCTTGAGGTGTTTGAGACGGCGGTAAACAACGTAAGGCCGATGATTGAGGTTCGCAGCAAGCGTGTTGGTGGGGCGAGCTACCAGGTGCCGATGCAGGTAAGCTCCAGGCGGCAGCAGTCATTGGCCATCAGGTGGATTGTTCACGCCGCCAGAGAAAAAAAGGGTAAGCCGATGTGTGAGCGTCTGGCGTCGGAATTAATAGATGCATATAACAAGCACGGCGGCGCAATGACAACCCGCGAAAATATCCACCGAATGGCCGAGGCAAACAAGGCATTTGCACACTTCGCGTGGTAAGAAATAGCGTATAGCGAATAGCGTTTAGTTTTTTGCTATACGCTTTATTTTTTCTATCCGAAACAACATCAGACCCCAGATGTGCGGTAACCCCGCACCAATTGTCCTTCGGCGAAAAATGCTGCCGTGAATGAGGATAGTAGTGTTGATTCGGGTTCAATTGGTGCGGGGCAGGTGTCCGCTGTACGCTATACGCTGAATGCTATGAAAAAACTGCGCAATATAGGAATCATTGCTCATATCGATGCCGGCAAAACGACCGTAACCGAGCGAATACTTTACTATACCGGCAAGACCTACAAGATGGGTGAGGTCCACGACGGCACAGCGGTTATGGACTATCTGGAAGAGGAGCAGCAGAGGGGTATCACCATTACCTCGGCGGCGACGAAAATCTATTGGAAAAATTCCGAAATCAACCTTATCGATACGCCGGGACACATCGATTTTACCGCTGAGGTTGAACGGTCACTGCGTGTTCTCGATGGGGCGGTGGTGGTGTTTGACGGCAGTGAAGGCGTGCAGGCCCAGAGTGAAACCGTCTGGAGACAGGGACAAAAATACAACCTGCCGTGCCTATGCTTTGTGAACAAGATGGATAAGACCGGCGCCGATTTTATGATGAGCGTCGAAAGCATTCGCGATAAGCTGCAGGCCAAGCCCATCATTCTGCAGATTCCCATCGGAGCGCAGGACTCTTTTAATGGGATAATAGACCTTATAAAAATGAAGGCGGTCTTCTATAAGGCCGAGGCACTGGGGGCGACTTTCGAAGAGGTTGAAATCCCGCAGAATATGCAGCAAATCGCGCGAGAGCAGAGACATCAGATGCTTGAGCTTGCGGCTGAATACGACGAAGAGCTGATGGATTTGTATGTTCACGATAACCCCGTCAGCAGCGAAATTATTAATAGGGCAGTCAGAAAGGCCACTCTCAGCAGCAAACTTCATCCGGTGTTTGCAGGTTCGGCACTGAAATATATCGGCATCCAGAGACTGCTCGACGGTGTTGTGGCGTATCTGCCTTCTCCATTAGACAAGCCCGTTATCGTTGGACATAAGCCGGGTGACGAGAATAAAAAGGTGTCAGTTAAGTGCGACAGTAACGCAAGCTTAGTTGCTCTTGCATTTAAGGTTACCCGTGACTCACACGGCGATTTGTGTTTTCTGAGGATTTACCAGGGCACATTGAAATCCAGCAGGAGGGTGCTGAATGTCAATCGCGACAAACGGGAGAACATTACTCGGATATTTGAAATGCACGCCGGCGAGCGGAAAATTTTGGACGCGGCCGGTGCGGGCGAGATTGTGGCGGTCGTAGGACCAAAGCAGACGCTTACGGGCGATACACTTTGCGATACAAAAAAACCTGTTGTTCTGCCGAGCATTACGTTTCCGCAGACGGTAATTAGTATGTCTATAGAGCCGAAGACGGCGGAAGACAGGGCCAAACTTGCAGAAGAACTTTCCACGCTCAGGCGTGAAGACCCGACCTTTGAATGGAAGTTCGACGCCGAAACCGGCCAGACAATCATCAGCGGTATGGGTGAGCTGCATCTGGAGATACTTGAGCACAAATTAGTGCGGGAGAGGGGGGTTAATGTGCGGGTCGGTAAGCCCAAGGTCGCCTATAAGGAAGCGATAACCACGTCGGTCCAGGCGGAAGGCAAATTCATTCGTCAAACAGGCGGCCGGGGCCAGTACGGTCATGTGGTTATTAACGTTGAGCCGATTTTTACGGAGGATGGTCACTGGAAACGGGATATTGAGTTTGAAAACGAAGCGGGTGGTGATAAGGTTCCCAAAGAGTATGTCCAGAGCGTCGAAAGGGGCGTCAGAGACGCATTTGGCAACGGTGTTCTGGCGGGCTATCCTGTTGTTGGGATTAAAGTTACGTTGGTTGATGGGTCCTTTCACTCGGTGGATTCCTCATCTATAGCGTTTGAGCAGGCGGGAGCTATAGCGGTAGAGAACGCTCTTAAGATAGCTGGGCCGGTGCTGCTTGAGCCGGTTATGAAACTTGAGGTTGAGGTTCCGGATACGTATTTCGGTGTTGTGCAAAGTAATCTGCTTGCCAAAAGAGGGTTCATCACTGACACGCGTGCGCATGGGAATATGCGGACAATCGACGCTATGGTTCCGCTGGCGGAGATGTTCGGGTATTCAAGCCAAATAAGAAGTGCGACAGCCGGCAGGGGAACCTTTACTATGGAGCCTATGAGTTACGAAAGGGTTCCGGAGCAAATTGCCCAAAAAGTCATCAGTTAAAAGCAGGGATTTTTGTGTTTACGTGAAGGATTTTTGTCGGTATACTGATATTGATGAATTTGGAGTAGCGCGGTTATGAAGAAAAAGATACATCCGGAATATCATAAGGTGGTTGTTCATTGCGGCTGCGGCAATACTTTCGAGACCCGCAGCACGGCGAAGGAAATCCACGCCGAGATATGCTCGATGTGCCATCCGTTTTTCACCGGTAAGCAAAAGTTCGTCGACACCGCTGGCCGAATAGAACGGTTCCAGAAAAAATACGGTACCAGTTACACCAAAAAGGCCAAAAAAGAACAGCAATAGCTGCTTTAGACGCTATCACTAAGGCTCCGGCTCCCGGTGAATGGGGGTCGGAGCCTTTTGTTCGTATATTTGGATTGTGCGGGGATAAATAATACAGGACACGAGCTATGGCGGCACAAAAAGACCCGACTTTGACAAAGATGGATGAACTTGAGGCTCGCTACTGCGAACTTGAGGGAAGAATTGCTGACCCGGCTGTCGCAGGCGATTCTGCCAGACTGGTGGAGCTCTCGAAAGAACAGGGCAAGCTAAGAGCAGTAGTCGAAAAATATCGCGAATACAAAAAGACAGCAGCGGAGATTGAATATGCCGAGCAGATTCTAAATGATAGCGCGGCGGATGAGGATTTCAAGATGTTGGCGAAGGAAGAGCTTGGTCGACTTGAAAGCAAAAAGGATACCCTTCTCAGGCAAATCGAGGATGTTTTGGTGATGTCCGACGAGATGGGGGTCGATTCGATAATAATGGAAATCCGTGCGGGCACCGGCGGTGAGGAAGCGGCCCTTTTTGCCCGCGATTTGTTCGGGATGTATCTGAAGTACGCCCAGGGCCGCGGCTGGAAGGTCGAGCAGCTTCATTTCAGCCCGGCAGAGATGGGCGGCTTTCGAGAGGTAATACTTGGCATCAAGGGCGAGAATGTATGGTCCGAGCTGGGGTATGAGGGCGGCGGACACCGCGTCCAACGTGTGCCGCAAACCGAATCTCAGGGTAGAATCCACACCTCCGCAGCGACGGTGGCGGTTTTGCCTGAGCCTGAAGAGCTGAATATACAGATTGACCCGAATGATGTGGTCGAACATGTAAGCCGTTCAGGCGGGCCGGGTGGACAAAGCGTCAATAAGCTCAGCAGCGCCATCAGGCTCGAACATATCCCGACTGGAATAACCGTCAGTATGCGGGATGAAAAAAGCCAGCACAAAAACCGTGCCAAGGCCTGGCGGGTTTTGAGAAGCAGAGTTTATGAGCATTATGAAAGCCAAAAAAGGGTACAGCGCGACCGGCAGCGCAAAGTTATGATTGGCTCAGGCGACAGGTCTGAAAAAATAAGAACATACAATTTTCCGCAAAACCGAGTCACTGACCACAGAATCAACCTGTCACTGTACAATCTCGACAAGATAATGGCCGGCGACCTCGACGAATTGGTAACTGCATTGAAAGAATACGACAGGCAGCAAAGATTGAAAAACCTTTAATCGCGACTTTTACCCCAGGACCCGAGTAAGACGCGAGGCACGAGTCACGAGATACGGGAGACGAGATGATAATCGTTGTTACCGGAATGGTTGGTGTTGACAAAAAGAGTTATCTCGAAAGGGTTTGTCGATTCGCAGCCGAGAATGGCAAAGAGGTGCTTTTGTGTAACGTCGGCGAACGAATGTATGCTGAGGCGCCGGATATTCCGGCTGGGAAAATCCTTGATATTCCGATGAAACGTCTGAGCTCGCTTCGCCGAAGCGTCTTCAAGGACATCATCGCGAAAGCAAAAACCTCTGCCAATCTAATCGTCAATACCCACGCAACTTTTCGCTGGCGGCACGGACTGTTCCCGGCGATTGACTTCGACCAGATGCGACAGCTCAACGCCGATATGTATATCTGTCTGATTGACGGCGTCATCGCACTGCACAGGAGGCTTGTCGCTGAGCACTCTATCGAACACACCCTGAAAGATTTGATTGTCTGGCGCGAAGAAGAAATCATCGGCACGGAAATGCTCTGCAGAGGCGTCAGCGACGAGGCTCGCTTTTACTGTCTTGCCCGCGGCTGTGAGGAGGAAACAACGGGGATATTTTACAGTCTTATCTTCGAGAGAGACCGGAAAAAGGCGTACCTGAGCTTTCCTATGACACACGTTGTTGAGATTAAAGGAGTCAGGAACGAAATCGATGGATTCCGCAGACTGATGAAAGGACTTTTTATATGCTTTGACCCTGCCGAGCTGGAAGAATCGTATTTACCGTACTACGCTCGACAGGCGGCTGATAAAGGGCTGAATTTTATCGAGGTGACGGTGGATGGACAAAAAACGCGGCTGGATTTGGAGCAGGTCCGGCAAATCGAACGTGATATTAGCAGCCAAACATACGCCCGTGATTTTCTGCTGATTGACCAGTCGGATATGATAATCAGCTTTATCCCTACGCTCGCTGACGGCAGGGCGGCTGTTTCCAGCGGAGTTGAAAGAGAGCTTCAGCACGCCCACGAAGCAGCCAAAGAAGTTTATGTCATCTGGGCAGCAAAGCAAAGGCCCTCGATATTTGTAACCCAAACGGCTACAAAAGTTTTTGCAGGTACGGATAGCGCCGTCGAATTCTTCGAGAAGAAAGGCTACTTAAAAAAGTGACAGTTTGTGGCTTGCAAATGCCTTGCGTAAACGAAGTTTTTTTGTTATTTTAAGTTGTCTATTATTGCTAAAAAAGATGAGGAGTTTGTTATGAGACAGTTTAAAATCGTTGTAGAAAAGCATCCCGATGGTTACGTAGCGTATCCTTTGGGTCTCAAGGGAGTGGTGGTTGGGCAGGGAGATACCTACGAGAAGGCCCTTTCTGATGTGAAGTCTGCAATTCGTTTTCATATCGAGACCTTTGGGAAAGAAGTGCTGGATGTAGAACCGAGAATTATTGAGGCCTTCGTTGCTGAAACTGGAGTGGAAGTTTGATGGCAAAGTTCCCTGTCGATGCGCCTAAGCGAAAGGTAGTAAAGGCGTTAAAAATTTTGGGTTTTCAACCCATAAGGGAGAAAGAACACATCTCGATGGTACGTGAAAACCCCGATGGAAGTAAGACTCCCATGACTATGCCAAATCATCCCAAAATAAAAGCCTCTACGTTGAGAACGATTTGCAGCCAGTCTGGAATTACAAGAGATGAGTTCTTGGCGGCTTACAGAAAAGCATAAACTCAGCAACGACAAATAACACGCAAAAAGAGGTTGGAAGATGAACATTGGAGATCAATATCAAGGGAAAAACATAAATCCTATTGTACCACAACAAATAATATCGATAATAATGTTTGAGCTAAAAGATTCTCCATTTATTGTAATGGGTGACCTTTGGCGTATATCCGCTGCGGCCATCCAGCTTGATGAGGAAGCTCTGTTTGGTGTCCCAGGAATATCCTGCAATATAGAAACGATCCCAGATAATATTGACGACACCATAGTTGCAAAAGTTCATCAAGCACTTGACGCAATGTGCCTTCCGAAGAGCCCCGACATCCATTACACAACTCACTATGATGAAAGAACGAAATGGAGATGGGGCGTCGCATACGCGCTTAGGCCAACATCTTTAGGCAGGACGGAGGCAGCTAGACACAAAGGTGTTGTGCTTCGGTGTGCAATGTGTGGGCAGACTTCCAAATATGGTGTATCACGGAGCAGGGGTTTTATTAACAAAACTTTGAGTTACTACTTATGTGAAGATTGTGACCGCAAAAATAGCTCTTCGCTTGGGGGAACTGAATCAGTTATTACCTGCTGGTGCGGTTATCGGTTCTTGAGTGGGTGGGCCGAATGGTATTACAAAGAAAAAAACGCCGCTAAATGTCCCAATTGTGGCATACTTATAGCTGGAAGTGGAGCGACAATGACTGAAGGATTAGGGCAAGTTAGTTCACTGTGATAAGTATGTGTCAAATTACCTTCGGCAAGTACATACACTCGAAGACGGTGATAAAAAAGGTACATAGGGAAATTGAATAGCGAATATCAGATATCAAGCACAGAACTGGCTGGCTGTATTGACCATACACTGCTCAGTGCCACGGTTACAAGTGAGCAAATCAGAAACTTATGCGAGGAGGCGAAAAGTTACGGCTTTTGTGCGGTGTCGGTAAATCCACGATGGGTGGCTCTGGCGGCGGAGCAGTTGCAGGGCAGCAAAGTCAAAGTCGGCGGTGTGGTCAGTCTGCCGCTCGGGGCTGACTCAACCAAAATCAAGGTCGCCCAGACCAAAGACGCTATCTTCGCCGGTGCCGATGAGGTTGATATGGTCGCTGATTTGGCTGCGATAATCGAGGGCGACACAAAATATCTGTCCAATCAGCTCCGGGCGGTATTGAAGGTTTGTCGTTCGATGAGACCGGCTGTCTGCCTGAAAGTCATAATCGAAGCAGCCGCCCTTGACGGAGAACAAAAAATATTTGCCTGCCAGATTGCAGATGAAGTCGGCGTTGATTTTGTAAAGACAAGTACGGGGATGAATCCTGCCGGCGGCGCGACAGTGGAAGATGTCAAATTGATGAAGGAATATGCCCCCAACTGCAAAGTCAAGGCCGCTGGCGGAATCAGGATCGCGCAGCAGGCTCTGGCAATGCTCGAAGCAGGTGCGGAGAGAATAGGCACTTCTTCAGGTGTGCAGATTATAAACGAGTTCAGGGCAGGGCGGCCACAATGACGACAGGAACGGTTGCTGTAAAAACTATTTTTTGCAGACCGCACAGCAGGAAAATCAGTGCATTGATAGACTTGCCGGCCCTGAATGAAACATTCGCCCGATTGGAGTCGCCGTCAATTCTCGGCGCTAATTCAGCTAAGGAAAACTCCGGCAGATTTAGCTATTGGATGGCCGGGCCGAAAGAGGTATTTGAATTTCGAGCAGGCCGGAAAGACCCTTTCCCTAAATTGCACAAGGCCCTTTCTAAATACAAACTCAATCCAGACCCCAGACCAAATTTGCCGAACGGGATTTTTTGCGGTGGATGGGTCGGATATTTTAGCTACGAACTTGGCAGGTACATTGAAAAGCTCCCGCAAACAACCTTAGATGACCTTCAAATGCCGCTGATACATCTATGTTTTTACGACCGAGTTATCGCCTATGACCACATCGAAAATGACTTTTGGCTGGTTGCGCTGCAACTGCCGGATGATGTCGAAACGCCGGTTGAAAAGCTGTCCGCACTGGAGCGGTTACTTGATGAGTCACGAAATGTTGCTGTCAAGTGTCCCGAATGTGCTGACCTCGATAATATCGATTTTTCGCACATCCGGTGCAATATGGACAAGGATTATTATCTGCGGACAATCGAAAAAATCAGGCGCTATATTTATGACGGCGACGTTTATCAGGTCAACTTTTCGCAGCGATTCGAGTGCGATTATAAGGCTCAGCCGATAGAGCTTTTCCACTGGCAAAATCATTATAATCCGAGCGGCTACGCGGCGTATATCAACGCCGGCGATTTTCACATCGTGAGCGCCTCACCTGAGATGTTCATAACGATTGCTGATGGTGTTATTTCTACCAAGCCTATAAAAGGAACTCGTCCGCGAGTTAAGAGTGCCTCTGTGGATACCCGGAATTTCAATGAGCTTCTTAACAGCGAAAAAGAGCAGGCTGAACTCAATATGATAATTGACCTCGAACGAAACGACCTGGCCAGAGTCTGTGTGCCCGGAACCAGAAAAGTAATTCAGCATCGAACTATCGAGACTTACCCTACCATTTTTCACGCTGTGGCAACGGTGGCTGGCAGGCTTCGCGAGGGAATTTCATTTTGCGATATTCTAAGGGCGGTCTTTCCCGGCGGCTCGATTACCGGCGCTCCAAAGATTCGCTCGATGGAAATTATCAATGAAACCGAACCGACTGACAGAGGTGTTTATACCGGAAGCATAGGTTCCATCGGCCTTGACGGCAGTGTCTGCTTGAATATCGCTATCCGAACAATTATCATCAAGGCCGGTATTGCCTTCGCACAGACCGGCGGCGGCATCGTCGCTGATTCCGACCCGCAGGCCGAGTGGGAAGAAACAATCACAAAAGCAAGAGCGCTACTGGCAGGAATAAATAGCGTACAGCGTACACACGCAATACTCAATGCGAGATAAGATGGCCGAAAAGGTTTTTCTAAATGACAAATTAGTTGATGGCGACAAGGCCTGCATATCCGTTAAAGACGGGGGCTTCCTGTATGGGGCGGGCCTTTTCGAGACGATGCGAGGCTACGACGGCGTTGTCTTTGGCCTCGTTGACCATTTAGACAGATTGTTTTTTAGCGCCAAGGCGTTATCGATAGAACATAACTACGACAGAAAATTCATTACCGATGCTGTCTACAAGGTACTCAAGGCCAATAAATTAACTGATGCTCGTCTTCGGCTGACCCTGACCAGCGGGCCGATGGCGGAATCCGACAAAGAAAGACGCGCTACACTGCTTATCGCGGCGACGAAATTACAGCCCTATCCGGCTGAATACTACAAAAACGGTGTACTCGTTGTGCTTTGCCCGTACAGGCAGAATCCCTTTGAGCCGATTTACCGCCACAAGACCATAAACTATTTCTCGCGTATGATTGCGCTAAGTCTTGCGCATCGCAAAAGGGCCGCTGAGGCATTGTGGTTTTCGGTGGATAATCGTTTGGCTGAAGGCTGCATCAGCAATGTCTTTTTGGTCAAGGATTCAACTCTTTTTACTCCGCCGATTGAAACGCCGATACTTGCAGGAGTAACACGAAAAACCATCTGTCAAATCGCCTTAAGAAATTCCATCAAGTTTGTCGAAAGGGATTTATCCATAGATGATTTGCTCTCTGCCGATGAAGTTTTTCTGACCAATGTGATTATGCAGGTTATGCCGGTGGTCGGAGTGGAAAAGCACACGGTGGGTCAGGGCAAAGTCGGGCCGATGACCAAAAGGCTGATGAAATGTTTCGGTGATTTTGTTAAGGAAAGTTGCGGACAGGGTAAATGAAGATAAAAGACATCGCAGAGCAAATCGAAAAAACAGCGCCGCTAAAACTGGCGCAAGGCTGGGATAATGTGGGCCTATTGATTGGAGATGCGCAGCACAGCGTAAAAAATATTTTGCTGACCATAGATATAACCGGCGAAGTTGTTGCCGAGGCGAAGAGATTAAAAACGGATTTGATTGTAAGCTACCATCCTGTTATCTGGGACGGCCTGAAGAAAATCACCACAGACGACTCCGCCTCTGTTGTTTATGACTTGATACGTTCGGGTATTGCGGTTTTTTCGATACATACCGCCCTCGATGCCTCAGCTGGCGGCGTGAATGACGGTCTTGCAGAGATGGTCGGCATCACCGATGCAAAGCCAATCGGCGATTATGTGGAAAGTCCGCAGGGCGATAATTATAAACTCGTTGTGTTTGTTCCAGTCGATTCGCTTGATGAGGTTTCAAATGCGGTTTTTGCCGCCGGTGCGGGTTTTATCGGAAACTACAGCCACTGTGGCTTTACCGCACGTGGAGAGGGTAGCTTCCTTCCACGGGAAGGTTCTTCGCCGGCAATCGGAAAAAAAGGGAAATTGGAAAAAGTTTCTGAGATAAGATTCGAGACGATTGTGCCGGCTGAAAAACTCACCGATTGTATAACAGCGATGAAGAAGGCGCATCCTTATGAAGAGCCCGCTTTCGATGTGTTTAAGCTTTATAACAGTCAAGATAAATTCGGCTTAGGCAGAATCGGCAAACTAAGTAAGCCGACACAGTTGGCTAAGATTATTGAGCGAATAAAAAGATATACCGGTGCAAAAGCATTTGGAATCATCGGCAAAGGAAACAGACTGGTTAAAAAGGCAGCCGTTTGCGCAGGTTCGTGCGGCAAAATCATCAATTTAGTCATCGTTCAAAAGTGCGATTTGTACCTTACCGGCGAGCTGAAACATCATCAGGCATTGGCTGCGCAGGAAGCGGGCCTGACCTGCATTTGTCTGAGCCATAGCGTTTCCGAACGCTTTATACTGAAAAAATTCGCCAAACAGTTGCAAAAACAAGTAAAATAGGTAACAATTAAGATAAGTAAAAGAGACGCTGACCCCTTTAAATGGAAAAACCTATGACCGAAGAGCACGAGCAAGTGACGAGCGACGAGCGACGAGTGACGAGCATTGAGCCGATGGAAGGTTTTGAAGTTACTACCGACTCGGTCGTGGAAGCGGTCTTGTTTGCCAGCGATGAGTCCCTGACGGAGGCTCGATTGGCTGATATCGTGGGAGTGCCCGCCAGGCAGATTCGACAGTTGGTAACGAGCCTGAACGAAAAGTATCAGGCCAACAAAAATGCCTTCAGGATAGAGAAAATCGCGGGCGGCTACCAGATGCTGACCTTAAGTCCATACAATTCCTGGCTCGAAAAATTAGTCCGTGTCCGTGACGACAGCAGGCTGAGCGCCGCTGCGCTGGAGACACTTGCGATAATAGCCTACAAGCAGCCGGTCATCCGGGCGGACATCGAGGCCATAAGGGGCGTTGCCGCCGGTGAGATAATCCGCTCACTTATCTACAAGGGGCTGGTTAAAATTGTCGGCAGGGCCGAGGTTTTGGGCCGGCCTATGCTTTACGGCACAACGAAAAAGTTTCTGCAGACCTTCGGCCTGGATTCCCTCAAAGACCTGCCTAAGGTCGAAGAGCTCAAGAAACCACCTGACTGACTTGTACGCCTTTTACCCGCCGTAGGCGGGGTGGCGTATTGGGCCGCTATTTTTTCACTCAAGGCTCCGGTTGACATAAATGGTCTCTCGTCTTTCCCCTTTACAATGCTGTTTTGCCGTGCTAAAATATCGACACCTTAAGCTTACTGTGTATTGTGAAAAATGGGTGTGATTTCGCAATACGCGGCACGCAATACGAAAAAATGGCAGGCAGAATAATAATCAATACCGAACGCTGCAAGGGCTGCGGCCTGTGCGTAATAGTCTGTCCTAAGAAGGGTATCGTCATATCCGAGAAGTCCAACAAAAGCGGCTACTTCCCAGCCCAGCCTGTCCCGAGCGTGGCCGAGGGAGCAAATAACTCTGACTGCACCGGCTGCGCTGTGTGCGCTATCATCTGTCCGGATGTTGCTATCGAGGTTTTTCGCGAAGACAAATTAGTGGATGCCAAATCTAACAAGAAAGGAAAGCCCAATCTCATTAAGGAAAAGGCGTAAGCCCCATTAGATGCTTGCTATCTAACAAGGCGAACGAAGTGGTTCGGCTATTTTACGTTAGGTGAAATCCCCTTGATGATTTGGGTATTGGAATGGAAAAAAACCGAATAGAACTCTCGGTCTTTATTGCCCAACCAGGGTCGGAAGAAAAAATCCGTGAGAAAGGACTTCGCATTAAAGCGATGGTAGATTCAGGTGCCGAGATTTCAGTAGTTCCAGCAACTATTCCAGAACAAGTCTATGGACGTAAATTCATTCCATATGGTTTTATTGCGTTATCTACGTTAAGTGGAACACAACGTTTACAGACGGTCCCTCTAACAATTGGCATAGAGACTTCAAGTGGAGATTTAGTTTGTGCTCAGCTTGATTGCATAGCGATAGAACGGTGTGAAATAGCAACGATTGGAAATGACGTTCTCACTCAGCTTGGTTTAAAAGTCACGCTTGATTATAAACAGAAAAAAGCTCTTTTTGAATCATACAACTGGATGAACTTTGAAGAAGAAGTTGCAGCAATTTATCGTTCTCTTGGGGCCACAGTTAAGCAAAATGTCAATCTTGCGGGCTTTCAAATAGATATGGTTGTAGAAGAAACAACCTCCTCGAAGCAATGTCTTCGCTTTGCAATTGAGTGCAAGTTCTATAGAGACCGCATAGGTAACCGAATTGTCAACGATTTTGGTCGCATCGTGGATACTCTGAAACAAAGCAGCTATGTTGACAAAGGAATAATTATATCTTCCTCCGGATTTACCCAAGATGCAAGACTAGTAGCAGAGAGGCTGGGAATTGATCTTTTGACTATTGATGATATTAGGCAAGTTATCACTGATCGAGATATCAAAATGCCTATTGTCCCACTTGGAAAGCCTAAGAAACCGCCGATGCCATTTCTACCAAAGCGAGCTAAGCGCACCCTACGAATTTTCGTCATGATGCCGTTCGCTCCTGAACTTGATGATGTATACCATCTAGGAATTAGGGAAGTTGTTGCTAAGGTGGGTGGTTCATGCGAACGGGCAGATGAAATTCACCATGTGGGAGGGATCATTGAGAAGATATACGATTCAATCAAAGGTTCTGACATAATCATAGCGGAATTGACCGTACCGAATCCTAATGTATATTATGAAGTGGGGTTTGCTCATGCTTTGGGTAAACCTGTAATTTTACTAACTCGAAATATTCAAAACACTCCGTTTGACCTCCGTGGATATAATCATGTGATTTACTCTAGTATTGTTGATTTAAGAGAGAGACTCGATCCCATGCTTCGCCAAATTATGAACCAAAACGGAGAGGTAGAAAAGTGATAGCGGGACTTCGCCTAACAGCGGACATACGGCTTGCTACGCTCTACCCAAAATTTGCCTTCGACAAATTTTTTTATCTGCAAAACGTTGTCCGAGATTCAGAATGGCCACTTTAAGAGATGAAGAAAAATGGACGAAAGAATTTTAATGTGTGGCAATGAGGCGCTGGCAGAGGCGGCCATCATTGCCGGCTGCGATGCTTACTTCGGTTATCCAATCACGCCGCAAAACGAAATCACCGCTTATATGTCAAAAAGGATGCCGGAGGAGAACCGGGTCTTCCTCCAGTGCGAAAGTGAGCTTGCGGCCATCAATATGGTGTTCGGTGCCTCGGCTACCGGCAAAAGGGCGATGACAAGCTCGTCCAGTCCCGGCATCAGTTTGATGCAGGAGGGAATGAGCTATCTGGCTGGTGCTGAGCTGCCGGCGGTGGTCGTCAATGTAATGCGCGGTGGACCCGGACTCGGCAACATCGCACCATCGCAGGGCGACTACTTTCAGGCAACGCGTGGCGGCGGACACGGCGATTACAGAACCATCGTCCTCGGCCCATCCAGCGTGCAGGAATTGGTCGATTGTATGCCGCTGGCGTTCGACTTGGCTGACCAGTATCGAATGACCGTTGTTGTTCTCGCCGACGGTATCTTAGGCCAGATGATGGAGCCGGTGGTTTTCGACAGGAAGCCTCGCCGCAAACTCCCCCCTAAGGATTGGGCCCTGACCGGTGCCGGAGGCAGAAAGCAAAACATCGTCCGGTCCCTGTGGTTGGAAGAGGGGGTGCTTGAGCAGCACAACTATAAACTGCAGGCCAAATACAAAGAGATAGAGAAGGACGAAGTCCTCTGCGAACAGTACAAAGTTGACGACGCGGAAATCGTGGTGGTTGCATACGGCATTGCCGCCAGAATCGTACGAGGCGCCGTCAGCAAAGCAAGGCAGCAAGGAATCAAGGTCGGCTGGATACGCCCAATCACTCTGTGGCCTTTCCCGACGGAACAAATCAGCAGGGCCGCTGAGGATTTTAAGATTTTCCTGGTGGTCGAGATGAGCTGCGGCCAAATGGTCGAAGACGTGAAATTAGCTGTGGCCGGCAAAGCGCCGGTACTTTTTTACGGACGGCCCGGCGGTGGTGTGCCAACCGTCGAGCAGATTCTCGAAAAAATTAAAAACTTAACAATACCGACAAAACAAAAACGCTAACGGTATGAAAACAGTTTTTACGCGGACGCCTACACTTAAAGATTGTCCGACGCATTATTGTCCCGGATGCGGGCACGGAATAGCGCATCGATTGATAGCTGAAACAATCGATGAGTTGGGCATACGCGGCCGAACCATCGGCATCGCGCCGGTAGGATGCTCAGTGCTGGCGTATGATTATCTCGACGTTGATATGATTGAAGTCGCGCACGGAAGGGCGCCGGCGGTGGCGACGGGAATGAAAAGGACAAACCCCGACAAGATAATCTTTTCCTACCAGGGTGACGGCGACCTGGCGGCCATCGGGACCGCGGAAATCATCCACGCTGCGCACCGGGGTGAGCAGATAACCGTAATTTTTATTAACAACGCGGTCTTCGGAATGACCGGCGGACAAATGGCGCCGACCACTATGCTCGGCCAGATAACCGCAACGACACAGCAGGGCCGCAATCCCGCTGACCACGGCTATCCTCTTAACGTCTCCGAACTGCTGGCCGTTCTGCCGGGCGCTATCTATATCGAGCGATGTGCACTTGCCAGCCCGGCTCATATCCGCAAGGCCAAAGCCGCCGTAAAACATGCTTTTGAACTACAGGTCAAAAACGCAAAGGGCTTGTCTCTTGTCGAGCTGCTCTCGCCCTGCCCGACCTATTGGCGATTATCGCCGGCTCAGGCGCTCGAGTGGATAGAAAATGAAATGATAAAGGTATTCCCATTGGTACGTTTGAAGGGCTGAAAGTGGCACAAAACAGCTTTCACGAAGAAGTAATCATCGCCGGCTTCGGCGGACAGGGGATAATCCTCGCGGGAAAACTTCTGGCTCAAACCGCTATGAACGCCGGCAAAGAAGTAACCTTTATGCCTTCTTATGGCGCGGAAGTCCGAGGCGGAACAGCCAACTGTATGGTCGTAATCGCAGATGAGCCTGTCGCCTCACCGCTGGTTACAAGGCCGGATTCCGTGATTGTAATGAACAAGGCCTCGCTGAGTAAATTCGCGTCGTGCGTTAAAACAGGCGGCCTTTTGGTGATGAACAGCTCCCTGATTGACTGCGAGCCGGATGTGGATGAGTCGATTGATGTATTAGCGGTTCCGGCTGATGATATAGCTGTCGAATTGGGCAGTCAAAAGAGCGCGAATATGGTGGCCCTCGGTGCGTATCTTCAAAGGCGGGGATTATTCAGCACTGATGCTGCCGCGAAGTCCCTGGCTTATGTACTGGCTGAACGCTATCATAAGACGCTGCCTCTTAATGCCGAAGCGATTCGCAGAGGCGCTGAGTTCGCGAAAAAAGCGAAAGCCAAAAAATAAAAAGCAGATACGCCACAGGCGTACAAGTATGCAGACCGATATTTCCAACAAGGTTTTTCCCGGCCGACGAAGCCGATTCACTTTGCGAATGGCACCGATGATAGATATGATATTCCTGCTGCTGATATTTTTCATCGTGGCGGGAAAATGGAGGCCGCCGGAAAATTTTCTCCCCGTTGAGATGCCTGCCGCTCAGGCAGGTTCCCAGCAGTTCAGCAGGCCGGAGCCTTTAATGATACATATCTCTGCGACGCAAACCGGCTGCCAGGTCCGGATAGGTCAGCTCTACACGGTGCAAATAGAAAATAAGACCGTCGCCTCAGACCTGACTGTACTGATGGAGAAAATCCGACAGACTTTGCTCGACCAGAAAAGGTTCGCCACTGACCCGATAGAAGTCGTCTGCTCGCCGGAAGTAAAATGGGACCACGTGGCGAAAATATATAATCTGTTTTTCGGAGCGGGACTGACCGATATCACTTTTCAAATGACGCAGTAACCAAGAATGGGCACGCCGACCAAACGCATCGCTAAAATCACGGTAGTTTCAACCATTGCGTTTTTGTTTTTATCTTCATCTTCAGGTTTTGCCGAGGTACTCCCGACCGCCGAGGATATCAACAGCCTGGCTCAAGCCGCAAAGTCAACCGTTGATACTTTTCTGCGGCAGAGTTTCGAGCTTCGTATGAAATATGAGTTCAGCGGCCGATTTCCAAACCCAGGCGATAAAGAAAATCTCTACAAACTTGCGAAGGAGGCTGCTGACCGTTTGCAGAAAATCGCGCGGAACCAGCGCGCGCTTAAAAAGCAAATCGAAGATTACGAGGGCGACGACTGGGACGCCAGATACGGCTCGACAGGCCTGTGGCGAAAATTATCCGCTGACTTATTTACGACCGGTTTGAGTAAGTGCGAGATTGATTTCTATACGGCCCTTGCGATTGACCAGCCGCAGAGGGATAGGATATTACACGATATTCTGGCTGAAATGGACTTGTCCGCCGCAGCTTTAGCGAAGGTGGAATCATCGCAGATGATACAGCCTGCGGCTGCTTCGCAGCTTCTAAAGGCAAAGGCACTGGCGCTTCTGGCACAGACAGAGCCATCCTATAAACCATTAGCGAGAAAAGAGCTTGACGCTCTTGTGGCCCGAGGCGATTTAAGTTCTTTAAGCGATTTCAGAGCATCAATTGAAAGGATTAAGTTTCTCGGCGTAACCGAGATGGGTCGGCTGGAGACAATGGCTGAGGGTATCGCAAGAAGCGGATGTTCTGATGACCTCGAACTAATCCTGTCGCTGACCTTTTTGCAGCGGCGAAAAGACCCCGAAGGTCTTGAGAGAACTGTCAGGCTGTTTCCCAAAATCGAAGGTTTCTTCAGCTCGCTTGCTTTGTCTGATTTGTCTATTCAGTTTGAACAGGGGCAGTTGACCGGGCAAAACCTGGAGCAGTTGAGTGTTTTTGAATCGGAATTAGTGGCTCAGGCCGCTTGGAAAAATAACCCACAAGACTACAACGCCTTGCTGTCTTCGCTGGCAAAAATGCAGAAGTTTCAAACACCATTAATACTTTATGTCGCAGCGGTGGCAGCCTCTAAAGTCTCGTCGGCAGAGTCGGTTACTTTTTTACTTGGCGCAAGTAAGCTCCAGCAGCAAAAGAAAGACCTCAGGCTGGCTCTCGAAGCACAGAAAATAGCCGAACAGGCAGCACAGCTTGCATATAACCTGTTTACCAAAGACCCCTGTAATTGCTCGGTTGCTGTCGATGCCTTTGATAATTATTCCACAATCGCAGGTGTCGAAGTCGATGAAGAGCTGGAATACCTTTACAGTTCCGTTTTGAAGGATTGCGGCAGGGTCGAAAAAGGCAAAGAACTATTGCAAAAGATAGCCGGCAAGTCCACGGGCCTTTGGCACAGAAGAGCAAAATTAGACCTCATCCTGCAGCAGATGCAGCCTGTGGTGAGCCCGCCTGCCCCGAGCGCAGTCGAGGGGTCGAATCCGCAAAATCACGAACAACAAACCTCACAGGATGAACCACTCGAACAACTAAAAGGTTTTATCTTAGACTGCGCCGGTCAGGATGAGAAAAGTAGCGCCCTTCGCAGGGAAGCGCTGAACATATATTGCCGGTCGCTCCTTGAACGAGCCGAAGCACCATCGGCACAAAAGGTATTGGACATTTTAGGTAAAGCCGAGAAGACCCCCGGCATACCGCTTGATTTCTTTAAGGCAAAAGCGTCTCAGCAAATCGGCGAATTGGAACAGGCGGTTCATTATATGGTTTCAGCCGTCATATCTGATAACGGTTCGCTTGCACCCGAGGTGGCGCAACTATTGTCCGAAATTGTTGAGAATATTGAGCAGTTTGAAACTCAGGCCGGCGATTTTAATAAAATGCTTGATAGCTGCAGGGGACTTGCCGAACTCAGCAATAAGAGTCTTAATAATCGGCAGACGGCTTTGCTTCTGGCGGAGATACTTGTGTTCGCAGCGGACAATGAGCAGAGTGGACTAATAGAAGCAGAAAATCTGCTCAATACTCTTGCTGAGGAGGCCGATACCAATGATGTTGATTTTCTTCGCTGCCGGGCGAGACTATTGGCAAAGCAGCACAGATTTGACGAGGCTGCTCGATTATGGGCTAAGCTGTGCCGGATGCAGGAGAGCGAGATGTCTCTGGCGAATCAGAGAAGCTGGAAATGGTGGCGAGCAAAATATTACGAACTTTATTGCTGGTCAAAACTTCCTCAAACCAAAAAAGAAGATGTTTCGCATAGTATCGAGATTCTCGAAAACAGCTTCCATAACATTCCGTCCTTATGGGCGGAAAAAATGAGTTTGCTGAAAAATGCTGCCGCTGCCGAATAATTCGCGGCAGGTAAACATTGCCCAGGAAACTTTATTCAGCTATAATATGTGAACAGGATTCCACTTAAGGATAGGTAATAATAATGGCAGAGCAGTCTGACAGAAGCAAAAAAAAACCGATATGCAGTTTTTGCGGCCGAGCCGCTACACAGCTTGACGCCTTCATCGAAGGGCCCAGCGACATCTTTATTTGTCCGGAATGCGTTAATCTCTGCCACGACATCGTCCGGCAAAGCCAAAAGCAGCCCGGCACCTCGGTCCTGACCCTCGAGGAAATGCCCAGCCCGCGGAAAATAAAGGAATATCTTGACCAATACGTCATCGGGCAGGAGCACGCAAAAAAATATCTTTCCGTCGCGGTGCATAATCACTACAAGCGGCTGTTCCACACTGACAGCGAAGACAAAGACGTGGAAATTGACAAATCCAATGTCTTGTTGGTTGGGCCGACCGGGTCCGGCAAAACGCTGCTTGCCCGCACCCTCGCCCGCTTTTTGCAGGTGCCTTTCGCAATATGCGATGCGACCACCGTTACTGAAGCAGGATATGTCGGCGAAGACGTGGAAAATTTCCTGCTGCGGCTTTATCAGTCCGCCGATGGCGACCTGGAAATGGCACAGCGAGGCATTGTTTACGTGGATGAAATCGACAAAATCGGCAAAACCTACCAGAATATCTCAATTACGCGAGATGTTTCAGGCGAAGGTGTTCAGCAGGCGCTGTTAAAAATGCTCGAAGGAACCATTGCCAATGTCCCGCCGCAGGGCGGAAGAAAACACCCGGAACAGGCCTACATACCGTTCGACACCACGCAGGTACTTTTTATTTGCGGCGGAACCTTTATCGGCTTGGAAAACATCATAAAGAAAAGGCTCGGCAAAAAAATGATTGGCTTTGGTTCGGAACTGTCCGGAAAAACCGATGGAAAGACCGAGTACAGTAACTTAATCAGCGAAGTTATACCCGAGGACATCATAGAGTTTGGAATGATTCCCGAAATGGTGGGGCGTCTGCCGGTGATTACTGTTCTGTCGGCTCTCGATGAAAAAGCGCTTATAGAAATACTGACCAGGCCGAAAAACGCCCTTATTAAACAGTATCAAAAATTCTTTGAGATGGAAAACGCCGAGCTTGAATTTACAGATGATGCATTGCGCGCACTGGCGAAAAAGGCGCTTGAGCACGACACAGGCGCAAGGGCGTTACGTTCGATTACCGAAGAGCTGATAGTTGACCTGATGTACCAATTGCCGGAAGAGGCAAAGCCAGCAAAATATGTAATCACGCGAGATATTGTCGAAGGCAAAGCCGACCTTTCCACGGCAAGGCAGATAATAACCAAAAAAGAGTCTGCCTAAGACGCCGGTCTTTCCCTGTTGTGATGATCTGAATGCAGAACTATTGTAAGTTCGCGCCCTTATCCTTCAAAACCGCCAGCCTAATGTCTGTCGCGCAGCTCGCGGCGACACCGGCAAGGGCGTATTGGGCCTGGTCGAAAGGTACATCCTTGTCAATACGCAGAATAACAGTTTTGTCCCCAGTGGGTAAATCTTTCAATCGTGCGTCTATCAATTCAGCGAGTTTTTCAGTTATATCAGCGTAGTTTGCTGCCGTTACTTTTTCTGCGCCGACCGCGAAATCTGTTTTTTCTTCAGTTGTTCTGATAACGGTGACGGTAGTTACCTGCCCTCTGTGTTCGAGGTCGCTTTCGGCAAACCCACACTCCTCCGGTACCGCCACCGGGAAATTTTCCGCTTCGATAAACTGACAGGCCACCGCAAAGAATATAATCAGCTGAAACACAATATCTATGACCGGTGTCATATTAAATGACGGCGTGCCGCGTTGAAACTTGTTACTTGTTCTTATTGGCATAAGTTTTTTCTCAGCGTAAAGTCACAGGCTTATTGGTCTGAGCCTGCGGTTTTCCGGCAGCCTGTGGCCCAGTCGCCTCGCGAATCGCCGGTTTTGGCCTCGGCTGTTGTGCTGTGATGGGTTTTTTCAAACCATCTCTCATTTCAGTGAGTATGTTCTCTGCCTTTTCCGTTGCCTCGCTGAACAGCGTTTCGATTCGGTTCGCAAATGCCCCGTGTATCGCAATCGCAGGTATCGCGATAAGCAGTCCCCAGAATGTCGTAACCAAAGCAACCGATATTCCGTGAGCCAACTGTGTAGCTTGAGGCTGGCCGCCGGTTGTAGCTATGACGTTAAATAATTCTATCATTCCAACAATCGTGCCGAACAGACCCACCATCGGCGAGACGTTGCCGATTAAGTTGAGCCATTCAATCCTGCGACCGAGCCCCAGTGCCTGTTCCTGCAGCGATTCAAAAAGCAGGTTTCGCATTCGAAACCAGTCTCCTCCGCCTTTACTGATTGCCCTGACTACCGCTGTGCTGACAAGGTCGTTTTGCTCGGCAACCCTCGCTGGCAATTGCCCTGAGCCAAACCGCTGAATCTGTTCGATTATCTCCTCGCCGATGCCGGCAGGGACAAGCTCTTGTTGGCGAATGCTCAGACTGTACTCAACTGCCAGATAGACCGCGATAAGTGACATCGGCAAAAGTATGAACCAGACTATCCACCCGCCTGCTACCACGTATTGCTCAAACAATGTCTGGTTTTGTCCTGCTGCAGATGCAGAAGCGCCTGAGCGACTACGCAGCACAGCAATCAGCACTGCCACCAAAAGCGCCAACCCAATCAGGAAAATAGTTTTTAATAAAAAAGCCTTGCGCATCGTTTGCCGTCCCGTTTCAATAATTGGTTATCATTTTTCTGTGACTGTTTGATTATTATCATCATAGATAAGTACACATTCACCGCCGCTCTGTTCCGCTATCGTTTCTAATATGTTACGGTCACTTTCAACTGGCCAGAAGCCTATAACGTTAAATTTTGTCCTTGGCGAAAATTCCCTCAGCAGGTTCGATATCTTTTGAGGAAACTTTTGCGTGTTCTCCGCCGTCAGTTCGAAGCCGTCTGTAAGGAAGTAGATGACCGCTGGGCCGTTTCCGGAACTGTCACGGACCTGGACCGCTCTTTCCAGGGCCGCCAGGGCGTTGGTTTGACCAAAGGCCTGAACCGAATCAATAAAACTGTACGCAGCCGATTTGGCTTTTGGCGTCGCCCGCAGCAGACGTCCATCGCCGAATTCAAGCAGTTCCTTACCGCCGAAAAATATAATGTAAAAATACTGGTCAGGCTGCAGGGCTTCGATAGATTTTTTCAGATTATCCCGAACCTGCCCAAACATACCCTGCATACTGCCGGAACTATCCACCACATAGCAAACCTTACGTTCTTGTGTCCGGCTGCCGAAAAACTCGATTTCGTTCGGTGGATTGGCGCTCTCTATGGAAGACCAGTCCCTTTCAACGGGAGAAGCTGGTAAGATACCGTTTGAAAAATCCTGCGATATTGGTTGGGGCGCATTAAAGGTGGGGTTTGGAGGCAGCAATCGTTCCCGGGCCTTTGTGCTGCTCTCTCTGACGGTAATGTTTTCTCTGACAAGTCTTTTCACTCTCGGTTTAGGGATTACGGGTGAAGCCTGTATGAACTTTTCCACGCGGCTGATTTTCGTTGTCGGTGCAGGTCTTTGTTCGACGGTTGCCTGCGAATGTGAGAACCTCACAACACCGAAGATTGTCAGCACCGCAAGATGCACAGCGATTGAGACCGCCCATGCCCAAAATGTCACGCTGCCGCTTCGGCAGGTCGCCGACGCTCCAAAGCTATGGCGACGGAGCGTTGAAACCATCCCTTGTTTCATTTTATTCCACAATTTCCACTTGTGAGAAAGTCGGCACCAGTAGGTTATAAACCAGTATCGCATCGCCGTTATCCAGGCGAATACATCCACGTGAGTCCGCTGTGCCGATTAGATTTGGGTCTTTCGTACCGTGAAAAGCAATGCCGGTTCTGCCTACAGCGTTTCCCTCGATGCCTTCGAGTGCTATCCATCTTGAGCCTAACGGATAATCCGGGTCTTCAGCTTTATATGTTTTTCCGGTGTCCGGGTCCGTCCACGTGGGCGTTATCAGTTTACCGCTGGGTTTGACCCGCCAGAGTCCTTTTGGTGTTTCCCTGCCCCGTTTGCCCAGGCCCACTCTAAAACTGCGAACGTAAGTATTCTGAAGAAACAAATCCATTGTGAAGGCTGAACGGTATATCCTCGCGTGGAATGGGCCGTTAATCACTTTTATCTTCTCTCCTGCCCGCAGAGCTTCAGGACGGCCAATGTTGTTGATTTGCTGCAGAATCTCGTATGGCACCTTGTGCTCGCTGCCGATTGTCGATAACAGGTCGCCGTTTCTTACGGTGTAACTGCTGCAGAGCTTGTCCTGCGGAAAAATCTTCGGACTGAACAGCCACTCGTTTGCAAGCTGCGAAAGCTGCTCTTTTACAAATGTTCTCTGCTGGCCGCTCATAGTCATCGGCAATGCCTCGTTTAGTTTGTCGCGAGCATCTATAGTTCTCGCCGGCTTTGAATTGATGTCTGCCATAGCCTTGGCTATAAGCTCAGCAGCCTGCGGGTTCGCTCCTGCCATTAGCTCAGCCGAGGTCTTTTGCGGATTTGGTTCAGCCCCGGGTGCTGACACCGCTGTGCCCGCTTTACCTCGTGTCTTTCCTCTGCCGGAAAGATAGTAGCCGCCGATGAAGGCAATTGCCAGGCCGGTAACCACCAGCACTAAAATAATAATGTATATCCATTTTCGAAATCGGGTTTTTTGTCTGTCGTATGAATCGGAAGGATAATGAGCCATCTTTAGCCTCCTTGCTCCCGGTTACAGTCGGGCAGGATTACAATGTATTATTTCCTCGTCGGTCACCAGAAAATCCATCTGTTTATCATGGTCTCTCATCGGCACATCTTCAATCATCTGCTCTGCAAAAGCAAAGCCGCATCTTTGTGCTTTAATCGCCGTATTGGCAAAGAATCTGTCGTAATACGAGCCGCCATGCCCCAGGCGATTTCCTTTTCTATCGAATCCAAGCGCCGGTGCAACAACCAAATCAATCTCTTCTATCGCCATCGGCACCCCCTCCAGCGGATTTCTAAGGCCGGTAACTTCAGTCAAAAAGCCGGTTTCCAGCGAATTTATCCGCACAGGCATCATATGCCTCTGCTGCCAGGAGATTTTCGGTACTGCCACTATTTTATCGAGCTGCCAGGCGCAGAGTATTGCCTCTGTGGTGTCAGCCTCATAAGGCAGTGATAGATACAACATAATTGTCGATGCATTCTGAAACTGTGGTGTTGAAATCAAATTCCGGCACGCCTTTTTGCTTTTGGCGGTTCTTTGTTTTTCGCTCATCTCGAGCAAACACTTTTGCAGCTTTTCGCGCAGTTGTACTTTCTCCATCTGAGTTACCTTTGTTTGCGGTGTTCCTTCAATTGTGCTTGTTATTTTGTATCAATCTTTCCAGCTTTTGTAAATAACACTTAATATTTTTTTCGTATCCAATTGTTTTGGGGTTGTAATATTTTTTCTTCATTCGCGAGGGTATGTACTCCTGCACCACGAAGCCATCCTTGAAATCGTGCGGATATTTGTAATCTGCTGCGAATCCCATTTTCTTGGCAGCGGGGTAGTGACTGTCCTTTAGATGCTTCGGCACGGGTATTGTCGGCTGCTGTTTGACGTCTGCGACCGCCTGCCAGATGGCTGAAGCCGCTGCGTTTGACTTTGGGGCGCAGGCGACATATATAGCCGCCTGGGCCAGCGGCAGTTGTGCTTCCGGCAGACCCACAAATTCGGATATCTGCACCGCTGCCGCAGCCAGAACCGTCGCCATCGGGTCGGCGTTGCCTACGTCCTCGCTCGCACAAACCGCAATCCGGCGGGCAATAAAACGCGGGTCCTCACCACCTGCTATCATCCGGGCCAGCCAGTAAACCGTGGCATCGGGGTCGCTGCCCCGCATACTCTTCTGCAGCGCACTTGCCAAATCGTAGTGCGTATCACCTGTGCCGTCGTAGTCGATTGTTTTTTGTTGTATCGAATCTTTCGCGACTTCCAAATCAAATTTTATCCCGCCTCGACTCGCCAGACTCGAGTCGGGCGAGGCGGGCTTGCCCTTGTCCAGACCTGCCCCTGCGTCTCCCCCCACGTCTTCTTGTCGAAGACAAGCGTAGGGGGGCGGCGGGTGTGAGGCCTGTGACAGCACGCCGACCTCCAGAGCGGTTAAGCCCTTTCGGGCGTCGCCGTCGCTGGTTACCGCCAAAAACTTTAATGCTTTCTCATCGACCTGAATATCATATTTACCTAAGCCTCTTTCGGAATCGGCGATTGCCTGCTTCAGTAGCTGTAAAATGTCCGCTTCTTCAAGCGGCTCAAATGTAAAAACGGTGCTGCGGGAAATCAGCGGCGAATTGATGGCGAAGAACGGATTTTCCGTCGTGGCGCCTATCATGATTAAGACCCCCGCTTCGACGTCATCCAGCAGAACGTCCTGCTGAGTGCGGCTGAAGCGGTGGATTTCATCGATAAAAAGCACCGTTCTTGTTGCGCTGGCGGCGAGCCTGTCACGGGCGGCAGCGATTACCTCGCGGATGTCCTGAACGCTCGCAGCCGGCGCACTTAGATAATGGAACTTCGCCTTTGTATAATTGGCAATCACCATCGCGAGCGACGTCTTGCCTGAGCCGGGCGGGCCGTAGAATATCAGACTGCTGAGCCTGTCAGCCTCCAGCATTCTTCTCAGCAGCTTCCCGGGCCCGAGGAAGTGTCTTTGTCCTAAGAATTCGTCGAGATTTCGCGGCCTCATCCGAACCGCCAAGGGGGCTGCCGATGCTATATTGGCCTTTTCCCGCTCGCTAAACAGTGTTTTATTGGACCTATGCTGCATCGGCCGCCTATTATAACTATGATGCCCATAGCTGTCGAAACTATTTCTGCTGCTTGTGGGATGAGGGGTGCACTGCAGTAAAAAAGGCCGGTTTTTGAACCGGCCTTTTATTTTACCTCATCTGCCAAACCCAGTCGTTATTTCCCATGGGCGTATTTGAAAAACTGTTTTCTCAGAAGTTTTGTAATAGGCCCCGGCGTTCCATCGCCGATGGTTCTGCCGTCGATATCGACTACGCCGATGACCTCCGCTGCGGTGCCGGTAAGGAAAAACTCATCGCACACATACAAATCAAATCTTGTCAGATTTTTTTCCACTACCTGCAGCTTCTCTTTCTTGGCCAGCCCGATTACAATAGCTCGTGTTATACCGGGCAGAGCGCCTGCTTCAACCGGCGGTGTATAAATCACTCCGTCTTTTACAATAAAAACGTTGGTGCCCGTCGCCTCGGCAACATATCCTTCGTGGTTATACATAATCGCTTCGGGCACATTGTTGTCCAGCGCCTCAATCTTGGCTAATATGTTGTTTAAATAATTCAGACTCTTAATCTGCGGCGGAATCGCCAACGGATGATTACGAACTGTCGTTGCGCTAATCACCTTCATCCCTTTTTCATACAACTCCTCCGGATAAAGCTGAATGCTGTCTGCTATAATAAACAGGCAGCTCTTCTCGCATACGAAGGGATTTAGTCCCAGATTTCCCACCCCGCGGGTAACCACCAGCCTGATATAGCCGTCAATAACCTTGTTGGCTTTGACCGTATCTTCGACGGCACTGATAAGCTTGTCTTTGGCCATCGGGATTTCAAGTCGAATCACCTTGGCCGATTCATAAAGCCGTCTTATGTGGGCCTCCAGCTCGAACACTTTGCTGTTGTAAACGCGAATACCCTCGAAGACCCCGTCGCCGTAAAGCAGACCGTGGTCGAAGATTGATATTTTCGCGTCCGCTCCATCAACAAGCTTGTCATCGAGCCAAACCTTCAGTGCCATAAAATTCTTCCTTTTAATGAGGGCATAAACCGTAAGTTATCTTGTGTGTCTGTGTTCTATTTTGCCGTCGGTCAGTGTCATTATTCGCCCAGCCCTTTGGGCGATTGTATCGTCGTGAGTAACCATCACAATTGTCTCACCGGCACTATTGAGCTTTTCAAAGATTCTCAAGATACCATTTCCCGTCTCAGAGTCAAGGTTTCCTGTTGGCTCATCGACCAGAAGTATCTTTGGCTCATTCATCAGGGCCCTTGCTATAGCCGTCCTCTGTCTTTCGCCGCCCGAAAGCTGATAAGGCTTATGATTAGCCCTTTTACTTAAGCCGACCTCCGAGAGCAGTTCTTTAGCCCGTTTTTTCGCTGCTCGCCGTCTTCCGAGCCAACCTACGATGCCTGTCCCTGCCATCGCCGGCAGGAGCACATTCTCTAACACATTTAATTCGTCCAATAAATGGTAAAACTGAAAAACAAAACCTACCATTTTATTGCGGAAGTGGTTTAATTCCTTCTCAGTCGCCTCGCTCAAATTATGTCCTTCGAACCGCACGGTGCCCTTATCCGGCCCGTCTAATGCACCTAATATATGCAGCAGCGTGCTTTTGCCGCTGCCGGAGGCTCCTACTATCGCCAGAAATTCACCCTTTTTTACAGCCAAATCCACTCCTTTGAGTACTCTGACCTCAGCGGCGCCCATCCGATAATATTTGCAAATCCCTTCGGCCTCTAATATATATTCCTGCTTGCTCATAACTGACTCACCTGCAATGTTTCTACGGGTTTTAACCTCGCTGCCTGCCAGCTCGGTACCAGCGCACCAATCAGACAGGCGGCAATTGCTGAAAGGATGATGACTGCCAGCAGCTTGAATTCTATTTGGTTCGGAATGTCACCTATGGCGTAAATGGTTCTGTCCCAGAGCTGAAACTCGAAGTGCTCAAAGAGCCAGTCTTCTATCTGGTTTATATGCACCAGAAACCGCCAGCCCGCTGCAGCGCCTATCGCTGAGCCGAGGATGCCAATCCAGAAAGCAAAGCACAAAAAAAGCATCAATATACTCCTGTTTGGAATCCCAACGCTCTTGAGTATCCCGATGTCTTTACTCTTGTGGCTGATAATCATATAAAAAACTACAAACACAATAAAAACTGTTGTAACGCCCACAAACACAAACATCGCGGTGAGCATTGTCTGCTCTTTCTCCATTGCAGCGATGAATGGACGTCGGGAATCCTTCCAGCTTTGCACCTTTACCGCATCGAGCAGCTCCGCCGATTCTTTGTTTTCCCTGACGAACTGCTGCCATAACAACGTGACTTTCTCACAGCCTGCCTCTGGCTTTGTGTTCGGCCTGAACCTGATATGAATGGCACTGGCCCTTTTGGCGGGTCTATCCATACCGCAAAGCGATTGTGCCTGTTCAAGCGGCAGATAGACAAACGAGCTGTCAACCCGCGCCAGACCGCTGTGCGAAATGTCGCTGTAGTAAAAAGTCCTCGTATCAGTCTCACCTGCACCTGCTTTAGCCAGTGCGCCTTTTGGTGTCAGCGGAAAGCAGCTTATGTTAAGGGCCTGTTTTTCAGGACTGACTGCATAAGTGTACTGACCTTTGGCGTTGCGCCCAAGCCACAGGTCTATCCCGACGACGCAGCCTGTAAGATTAGGGTCATAGCTCGGCTTAAACGTCCTCGAAACGTCGTTCTTGTTGTAGTGCAGCGTTTCGCCGAAACTCGTGGCTCGACTGTGTCTGACAGGGTCAATGCCCATAATCTCGACGCCAACGCTGCGCTGCGAGCCTTTTGCGTTTATCAGCGCATAGCTTTTTACCGCAGCCGATACAGCTTCAATAAAGTCAGCCTGTTCAAGTATCTTCATAAAATCTTCGTAGTACGCGAAACCAACCAGTGATTCGGTACCGACGATACAATCGCCCACAAAGCTGTGATTTTTCTGTTTGAAGTCGTTTACCAGCCCTGTCATCACCGTCATCACCACGAAGACTGTGAAAACGCAAAGTGCCACGGCGACAAGCGCCAAGTAGCTTATTCGTTTCCTGAACAGATAACGAAATGGCAGAATAATCTTATACATCCATCCGCCTGATTATTCGTATCTTAATATATTCACCGGCCTTGTCTTTGCGGCAACAATAGCCGGTATCAGTGCCCCAGCAACGGCTGCTATAACGGCAAAAAATGCGATAGGCAAAGCGCAGGCCCAGTCAACCTCGTTTGGTATCCTGCTGAACATATAAACGCTGCTCTTCCACAACTTCAACCCGAATATCACCCGTATCCATTCTTCGATGGTGTTTATATTTTTTGTTACCACATAACCGAGTGCTGCACCCAGCGCAGAGCCGATTATCCCAATGCAGCCGCCGAACCCCATAAAGACAAGCGCAACGCTGCCGCCGCCTGCTCCGCAGCTTCTGATTACCGCGATGTCCTTTTGACGGGTCTCCACTATCATATAGAATATGCAGAAAACAAGCACAACCACCGTCAAACTTATTACGCCGAATATAAATAGTAGTACCCCCATCTGCTTTCGAAGTTCAGCAGCGTACTGACTCTGCATCTGCCTGGACGTGCTGATGTCAGCCTGGCTTATAAGGTACGAGTCCCAGCCGAGCTGTTCCGCGGCAAATTCCTCCCATACTCCGCGAATCTGCGCCATCGCGGCATCGGTCTGGGTATTGTCGGTGAGTTTAATTTGGATTTGGTCTGCGATTCCATCCTTTTCGTTCGGATATAGAATTTTTTGCAGCTGCTCTATAGGCAGATAGATGAAACTCTCATCAACGTAATACATTCCTGTAAAAAGAATGTCGGAAATTGTAAACGGCAGAATTTTCCTCTTGAATTGCCTGCTGTACTCTTCGTCATCCCCGGATTCTGTTACTGCTCCCGTAGTGAGCACAACCTGCTTTCCCATCATTTTCTCGATTTCGCCGAGGTTATATTCGTCGGTCTTTTCGTCGGGCTCGGCCACCACACCCACTCCCACGAAGCCCCCCAGTTTATCCGGAGAAGACTCAATCCCAAACGATGGTGCCGCGCCGGAGTTCTTTTGTTTAAGCAGGAAACGCTTAAAACCCGTAACCTTCTCGCGGCGGTCAGGCTCAATCCCCCAGATTATTACCGCACGGACATTGCCTTTGCCCAAATGCACCAGGCCAGGAACCGACAGGGTTGCCGTCGCAGCCTTAACTACACTGAGTTTTTCCAGATGCTCGATGAGCATCGGATAATTTGCAAACTTGACCGGCGGCGTCAGGACAACGTCACCCATCGTCTCAACCGCACTTTGTTCGAAGGCGTCGATAAAGCTGTTGAAAAGGCTGGTTA
>Ga0315293_10000621_pt1 | contig 33404 bp, 30 predicted proteins | sample YL17G13_20_MG_FD_203071 | JGI IMG/M metagenome (GOLD analysis project Ga0315293, IMG submission 203071) | Sediment microbial communities from Yellowstone Lake, YNP, Wyoming, USA - YL17G13_20 | ecosystem: Environmental > Aquatic > Freshwater > Lake > Sediment | place: USA: Wyoming | collected... | reverse complement strand
GCGACCACGGCCAGCAGGAGCAGGAGGGAAGACGTTCCGGCAATCGGATGGCGTCGGAGCATAAGCCTGGCTTTAGTATAAACCCGCGGCATTAGAACAGACGCAAATGCGGATGCGCCGGTTGCGCGGCAGGGCGGGCCGCCCGCGGCCTTGCGGCTGGGAATGTGCGTGCACCGCGCGGCGTGCCATGTACGGGCGACCCCGCGTGGTAGCCCCTACGCCCGCAGGCGCTCCAGCATGGCCGCGGCGGCGCGGACATCGCGCATGCGCTCCTCGCGGTCCTCCACCTCGCGCTCGATGCACAGCGCTCCCTTGTAGCCCACCTCTTTGAGCTTGGCGATGAACCGGGGAATCCCCACTGAGCCGCGGCCGAGCGGGCGCTCGGTCCCCAGCGCTCCGGGCTTCTCTTTGGGCGGCCAGTCGCCGTCCTTGCAGTGCACCGAGACCACGTAGGAGCCGAGCAGCCCCAGAGCCTCGATCGGGTCCCCGCTGCCGTAAAGGACCATGTTGGCGGGGTCGAAATTGATGCGGATGTTGGGCCGCGCGACATCCTCGATGAAGCGCAGCAGAACCGGTGCCGGCTCCTGCCCGGTCTCCAGGGCGAATACCTGGCCGTGAGAAACGGCATGGTCGGCGACACGGCGGACCATCTCGCGCACGGCCACGTAATCAGGGTCCGACTGGTCCTCGGGAACGAAGCCCACGTGCAGAGCGATGGCCGGAACGCCGAGGGCGGCAGCGAAATCGCTGATCTCCAGGGTCCGCTTCTCGCGCTGGGCCCGTGTGGCGGCGGGAATGAGGCCGACGGTCCGCTGCACGGTCGGGATGTCGGCGTAGCTTTCACCTATATAGGCCGCGAAGACCGTGACCAGAGGAAAGGCTTCGGCCTCGATGGCCTTCTTCCAGGCGGCGGTGGCGGCCGCGTCGAGCGCGAAGTCGCCCGGCACGCCTAGTTGGCCGCAGCGCGCGCCGGCATCCTTCAGCTCCCGGATGGTTTCGGCCGGGTCGCGCCCGGCCCAGAACATCACACCGATTTCCAGCTCTCTCACAGGTTGCATGTAATCCTCTCTCCTTTCCTGCCGCGGGAATCGACCAGCAGGCGCGTCAGCTTGACGGCCCCGGCTGACTCGGCGGGGGGGCACAGATCGGGGGCGCGCCCGGCCAGGCAGCACTGATGGAAGTACTCGATCTCGGCCCGGTACCAGTCGCCCGGGTCCTGGGCCACGAGCGGTTCGGCGGCGCCGCCGGCCCGGTACAGGGTGGGCGGCCGTCCCGCGGAACTGTACTCGACCGTGCCTCCATCGGCGACCACGGTGAACTCCATCGAGAACGGATAGCCGCCGACATGGTGCCAGCCGCCGGTGACCGCGACAAAGCCGATGCCCCGGTAGTGAAGCTGGCCCAGGATGGAGTCGATGCCGCCGGCCAGGTCCTCATGGCCACTGGCCGACACGGCTTCCGGGGGACCGAATAGGTGCAGGCACATGTCGATGTCGTGGATCAGCAGGTCGAAGATGCCGCCGCCGCTCTTGGCGGAGTCAAACTCCCATGGTCCCCAGGTGGGCGCCGCGCAACGGCGCCGGAAAAACGCCGAGCGCACCGGGCCGAGCTGCCCGCTCTTGAGCAGCTCGATCAGCGCGCGGTAAGCGGGGATGAAGCGCAACACCTGGGCCACCATCAGCGTGCGGCGCTGCCGGCCGGCCTCGGCGATCACCCCGTCGGCCGATTCCCCGTCCAGGGCCATCGGCTTTTCCAGCAGCACGTGCTTGCCGGCGCGCAAAGCGGCCAGGGCCGCCGGGGCGTGCAGGTGCGTGGGCAGGCAGACATCCACCGCTTCCACCTGCGGGTCGCCCACCGCCTCCTCCAAGGTGCGGTAGCGGCGGACGGCGGAGAAATCCAGGCGCTCGCCCGGCCCGCCGATGTTGCCCTGGATGCCGCTGAGGTCGCCGGAAAGGCGCTGTTCATCCTGATCCATCACGGCGGCCAGTTCGGCGCCCGGTATGCTCAGCCACGCTTTGGCATGCGTGCTGCCCATGAAGCCAAGGCCCAGTAGCGCGATCTTCATATACGTACACCTCTATCTCATCGCGGAGACACGGAGGGAAAACCGGCTGACGGCTTTCGACTGACGGCTGTCGGCCAGGTCTTCCCGTCAGCCGTCAGCCGTCGGCCGTCCCTTACACCAATTCCAGCTTGTCCCGATCGAGCCGAACGCGGCGGCCCCTGGCCAGCGCTTCGGACGACATGATGCCGGCCACGGCATGAGAGAAGCCCGCCTGCACGTCGGCCCGCGGCGTCTGCCGGCTGCGCACGCACTCCAGGAAATTCTCCATGTGCGAGCTGATTTTTCCCTCCGGCGCGATCTTGCTCTCCGACTGGATCTTGTCCTTTTCCCTGCTGCCCTCGCCGGAAATGGTCCATTTCTCGGCGTCGAGCGTGCCGCGGGTGCCGCACCACAGGTTGCGGGAGCCGACGGTGTTGGTAAGCGTCATCGAGAAACTCACCAGGAACTCTTTCGGGTAGTCGAGCAGCGTATAGAAGACGTCCGACGTCTTGCGGCCGTCCTTCCAGAAAAACACGCCGCCGTTGGCCACCGCGCCGGCCGGGTAGGGGTCGTCCAGGTACCAGGGCACCAGGTCGATGAAGTGGCTCATCCACAGGCCCGGGATGCCGTTGGTGGTCTCGGGGAAGAGCTGCCACTCGCGGAGCAGGCGCTGGTCGAAGCCGCGGGTGATGCGCCCGTCCAACTGGAACATCTTCCAATCGACATCGGCCGGGTCGATCTTCTCGTTGGCGCGGCGCCAGCGCGGCTCCTGGAAATTGACGGCCATTTCGACGCGCGTGACCTTGCCCAGGACGCCGGAGCGGACCTGCGCGGCGGCGGCCACGAAATTCCCCTCGCTGCGCTTCTGCGTGCCCACCTGCACCACCTGCTTGCCTTTCTTGACGGCCAGGTAGGCGGCCTTGGCCTCGCTGAAAACCGTGCCGAACGGCTTCTCCACGTAGACGTCCTTGCCCGCCTCCACGCCGGCCTTCAGCATGACGCTGTGTGTGAAGTCGGGCGCGGCGATGACCACGGCATCCACGTCCTTCCAGCTCAGCAATTCCTTGTAGTTGGTGGTGGTCTTGGGCTTGATGCCGAATCCCTGCTCGGCCAGCGCAGCCGCTTTTTCGCGGTTCGGCCGGTAGACGTCGCAGATGGCGGTGATGGCGATGTTGCGGTCTTTCAGCCGCACCAGGTCGCGGACGTGGCTTTGCCCGCGCCCCCCGGTGCCGATCAGGCCGATCGCCATGCGGTCGTTGGCGCTGCGCCCGCCAAGCAGGCTGGCGGACGCGGCAGCGCCCAGAAACGACCGCCGGGTCAGTGACGATTGAACCATGACGTAACCTCCCGTGCTTCCAAACAGCACGCCGATTCTACCCGATTTGGGCTGTCGGCTGTCGGCTGACGACTTGTTCCCAGTCGTGGGCCTCCAGCCGCGAGCCGCTTCTGAAACCTACGGCTGCCCCGCCGCTATTCGACGCGAACCAACTGCGCCACCGCCTCCCCGGTGCCCTGGTAAAAGCGGCGCACCACGCGCGCCCGCTTGCCGGCCTTGGTCAGGGCCTGCTCGAATACCTTCTTGGTGGCCGGAAAACAGAGGAACGCATCGGTGTGTGTGAGAAACAAGGTGTTCGGCTGGGACAGCAGGGGCACCAGCTCCTCAACCTGGGCGGCCTGGTTCTCAGGCGGCTCCCACGCGATCTTCGAGTAGAACTCGTTTTGCCGCACCTGATCGTCGGTGAGGAACAGCAGCGGGTTGCCAAAACCCCAATCCATGTTCACCACCAGGTCCGGGCGTTGAGCTTTTAAATACCGGGCAATGTCGTAGATGGCATCGGACCAGATGCCGGGGCCGCGGATCTGCCGGAAGGCGGACAACTGGCGGGCATCATAAGCGAGTTCAGTCAGCACGACGGCCGCGAGCGCCAGGGCCAGCCCGCGGCGGGCCACGAAGGTGATGGCGCGCGGCAGCCGGGACGACTCCTCCCACAGCCAGACGCCCGCCACGGCGATGCCCAGGTGCGGAAACGGATAGATCAGCGTGAAGTGGTGCGGTCCGCCGGCGCCCCGGGTCAGGGAAACCGCGATCCAGTGCAGCAGCGACAATACCAGGGGAAACAGAACCGCCCGCCGGCGGCGCCACACCGCCGCCGCCCCCACCACCGCCGCTCCCGCCAGCGCCCACGGCAGCCAGGTGCCGCGCTCCGGGGCGAACCAGCCCAGCGCGTCCAGAAGCCGCTGGCCGGTGTCATGGACGGTGGCCGCTTCGCCGCGATCAATCGACTCGCCACCCATCGAGCCATACAGGTAGTAGCCGTTCAGCGTCAGGCGGAAGTTGTCCCGCTTGAGGTTCCACGTCGCGGCGTCGAACGATTCCAGGTTGGTGACCTCCCGCGTGCCGCGGGTGGCGGTGCGGGCGTTGTAGAGCAGCAGGGGCAGCGACCCCAGGCACAAGAAAAACACAAACACGGCGATGGAAGCGGGCCGGAGCCGCTGCCGCACCTGCCCGGGGAAGAGAATCAAGAGCGTCGCCGCCAGCGCCAGCAGGCACCAGCCGAACGTGGCTTTGTCCCAGAGCGCGAGGCCGAAGAAGAAGCCGGAGGCCGCCAGCCGGCTCCAGCGGCGGGCCGGCGGCGCCAGGCCCAGCGCCCACGAAGTCCCCGCCATAATCCCCGCCATCAACAGCAGGCGCTGCAGCACAACCGGGCCGTAGTCGATGCGGGAAGAAACGATATAGGTGGGGTCGACCGCCGCCAGCAGCAGCGCCACCGCCGCCGTCCGCCGCAAATACACTCGCCGCGCCCAGCAGTAGAACAGCGCCAGGGTTACCGCGGCCAGCAGCACCGCGGGCACCCGCATCGTGTACACCGACCGGCCGGCGGCGAAGAACAGCGACCACACCCAACCCTTCAGCGCCCCGTTGTAAGACCCCACCATGGTCACGATCTTGCTGTGGCCGACCTGGATGTCGTCAATGTACATGGCCATCGGCGAGTGCCGATACCAGACGGCGACAAAGAGCGCTTCGTCGGCGTCCGGGCCGGGCAGCGAGATCCAGGCCAGGCTGAGGACCAGGAAGGCGGCCAGGATGGCGCCCACGACAATCGCCTGTTTGCGGTCAAAATCTCCAGCCAGCATTCTGTTCAATACAAGGGAACGAGGCATTGTACCGCCGGCAGGTACTCAGCCGCATCCGCATTTATTCGTCTTCATTCGTGTTCATCGGCGGTGAATGATCCGGGCCGGTCTACAGCCCACGGCCCTGATTGTGTTAGCATGAAGTAAGGCACACGTTTCACCTGGGAAGCACTCTTCAGAATTGAGCGAGGGCGGCCGCCGGGCGGCGGCTGTTGGTGTCTATGTCTGATGCGACGACTGATCTAAGGGTCCAGGCGGGCCGGGGCGCGCAAATCAGCGCCATCGTCGAGTCCATCCTGGAGAGCTACGAGCAGCACAGCGAAATCGCGCGGATCGGGGGGCCGGAGTTTCCTTCCACGGCGCGGGTCACAGCCATCGCCAACGAGCTGCTGCGGATCCTGTTCCCCGGCTATTTCGTGCCGCACGGCGTGGCCGCCGACGAGATCCCGGTGTTCACCGCCGAAGTGGTGCGCTCGGTGGCGGCGCGGCTGGAGCAGGAGATTCTGCGCGCCTTCCGCTGTATGGCCAACGGGGCAGGCAACCCCGAGGAATGCGCTGCCCGGGCGCGGGCCGCCACGCTGCGGCTGCTGCGGCAAGTCCCCGCCATCCGCGACATCCTGGTGACTGACATCCAGGCCGCCTATGAGGGCGATCCGGCCGCCACCCGCAACGAAGAGATCATCCTGGCCTACCCCTGCATGGTGGCCATCGCCGTCTACCGGCTGGCGCACGTGCTCTACGAAGAGAAGGTGCCGCTGATCCCGCGCATGATGACCGAGTACGCGCACTCGCGCACCGGCATCGACATCCATCCGGGCGCGCGCATCGGCGGCCGTTTCTTCATCGACCACGGCACCGGCGTGGTCATCGGCGAGACCACCGAGATCGGCGACAACGTGAAGATTTACCAGGGCGTGACGCTGGGCGCCCGCAGTTTCCCCAAGGACGAGTCGGGGCGCATCGTGAAAGGCATCAAGCGGCATCCGAAGATCGAGGACGACGTGACGATTTATTCCGGCGCCACCATCCTGGGCGGCGACGTGGTGATCGGGCGCGGCTCGGTGATCGGCGGCAACGTGTGGCTGATGCACTCGTTGCCGCCCTACACCAAGGTGGTGGCCACCGTCGCCCACCAGATCCACACCGAAGAACCCGCGGAAGACGAACGGATTTGAAGGCAGTGACGAGTGATGAGTGACGAGTGGCCGAACAGTTGCTTGTCACTTGTCACTCGTCACTCGTCACTTAGGAGGGAACGATGAGGATTGCCAGTGATGTAACCAAGCTGATCGGCAACACGCCGCTGGTGCGGCTCAACCGGGTGGCGCGGGGCGTCCATGCTGCCGTCGTCGCCAAGCTGGAGATGTTCAACCCCTGCAGCAGCGTCAAAGATCGCATCGGCGTGGCCATGATCGAAGCGGCCGAGCGCGAGGGCCGCATCAACCGCGACAGCATCGTCGTCGAGCCCACCAGCGGCAACACCGGGATCGCGCTGGCCTTCGTCTGCGCCGCCAAGGGATACAAGCTGGTGCTGACCATGCCGGAGACGATGAGCCTGGAGCGCCGCAACCTGCTGAAGGCCCTCGGCGCCAAGATCATTCTCACCTCCGGGCCGGGCGGCATGCCCGAAGCCATCGCCAAGGCCGAAGAGCTGGTGGCCTCCGACCCCAAGCGCTACTTCATGCCCCAGCAGTTCAAGAACCCGGCCAACCCCGAGATCCACCGCCAGACCACGGCGCTCGAGATCTGGCGCGACACCGACGGCCAGGTGGACATCATCATCTCGGGCATCGGCACGGGTGGGACCTTGACCGGCTGCGGCCAGGTGCTGAAGCCGAAGAAGGCTGCGCTGAAGCTGATCGCCGTCGAGCCCACCGCCTCCCCCGTGCTGTCCGGGGGCAAGCGCGGGCCGCACCCCATCCAGGGCATCGGCGCCGGATTTGTGCCCGACATTCTGGACATGAAGCTGGTGGATGAAGTGGTCCAGGTCAGCAACGAGGCCGCCATCGAGATGACGCGGCGCCTGGTCCGCGAGGAAGGCCTGCTGGTGGGGATTTCTTCGGGCGCGGCCACCTCGGTGGCCCTGGATGTGGCAAGGCGCTTGGAGAACCGCGGCAAATTGATCGTGGTGGTGCTGCCCGACACCGGGGAGCGCTACCTCTCGACGCCAACCTTCGCCGAAATGCCCGAACCTTCGTGACACTTCGCCACAAAGGCACAAAGAATACGAAGTTCACAAAGTTCTTTGTGTGACTTTGTGTTCTTTGTGCCTTTGTGGTTCAACCTCGCACTTCGGCATTGGCGCGGTCGATCAGCGCGCGCATGTAGGCGACCGTGTAAGCCGTGGCGGCGCGCGCTCCGCCCACCATCCCGGGCACATGGTCGGGGATGACCACGCCCGAGAACTTCACTTCCCGCAGCGCCTTCATCACCTGGTACATGTCCATGTAGCCACTGTCCACGAAGGTCTCGACGAAATGCGGCAAGGGCGCGGTCACGTTGCGGAAGTGCACCTTGAAGAGCTTCTGCTGCGCGCCGAAATAGCGGATGGTTTCGATCACGTCCTTGCCCATCAGCTTGCCGCCTTCCAGCCAGCAGCCGACGCACAGGCACATGCCGACGTTCGGGCTGCCGGCGATCTCGAGCGCTTTTCGGTAGCCATCGAAGTTGCCGAAGATGCAGCGGGGCACGCCGCCCAGCTCCGGCGCCGGCGGGTCGTCGGGGTGGATGCCGATGCGGATGCCCTCCTGCTCGGCCACCGGCACCACCGCCTTAATGAAGTAGGTGTAGTTCTCCCAGATCTCTTCTTGGGAGTATTGGCGGCCGTGGGTCAGCGGGCCCTGAAAGACCTTGCCAACCCAGTAGCCCTTATCGGCCCTGGCCTGGTCGAAGGCGCGGGCGGTGGCCCCGCCGCGGGTTGTTTCCCGCTCGGTGCTCCAGATTCCGTTGCCCATGTGCGCGTAGGTGGTGTAGTAAATGCCGGCCTGGCCCAGGTTCCGAAGGTAGGTCTTGTACTCCTCGATCTTGCGGTCGCGCCCGGGTAGGTTCAGCGTGACCTCTTCCATGTTGTGGACGGCGGCGTTGGCGATGTTCCACACCTTGAGGCCGGCCGCTTCCACCTTCTGCCGCAGGCGCAGGTAGTTTTCGTGAGTGGCGTTCTGGCCGCCGCCGGGAATGTTGACGTACCCGGCGCCGAGCTGGCGGACGAACTGCAGGTCTTCGTCGCCGGGCTCGCCCGGCACCTGCACGGAAATCTTGATGCCCGGCTCGAGTTTGGGCAGCGGCTTGCGCGCCCCACCCGCCACCGTTCCCAACGCTCCCGCCAGCGCCATCATGTTGAATCGCCTCCTGCTTTGATCCATCGCTCGCCTCCCTCAAACCCGAACCACAAAGACACAAGGGGCACAAAGTTCACAAAGTTCTTCGTGTGACTTCGTGTTCTTTGTGTCTTTGTGGTTCAACCTCACCGCGCAACCGTGATGCTATACCAGGTCGTGGCCGGGTCGCCGATGGGGATTTCCCAGCCGCGCATGGTCTGCCGCGCGGCAACGGGCTTGCCGATGGGCTGTGCGGCGCCATCCAGCGCCACCGCCTCCACGCGCTTCGCTCCCTTCAGTTTCCGCAGCACCACCGTTCCCACCACCGGCTCGATCCAGGTCGGCGGGCCTCCCCAGGAAACAAGCGACGCGTGCTTTTCGTCCCACTTCATCGCGGTATTGCCCGTGCGGGCGGTGGCCGTCAGCAACATCTTCGGCGCCTCGGCCAGCGGCAGGGCGCTCATAGATTGGAGCGTCAGCGCGCAGAATCGGTTCTGAATTTCCGCGGCCAGGTTTGAAAGCTGGGGGCGGTTCGAATTGCAGAAGCCGATCAGAGACTGCGATCGCTTGGTCTCCATGGTTACAACGCCTTGCTTGGCGGTGAACCCCTGCCAGGCCAGCTCGCCCGTGTCGGAAACGATGCGATCGGCCTCTCCGCCCGGCGCTTCGGGGAGTTTCGTGGCCGGGCCGTCGAAGCCGAGGATGCGCGTGGCGTGCTCCAGTGCCGCGCGCACCGGGAAGCCGGGAGTGAAGTAGGGGCGCTCGGTGCGCGGCAGCCGGATGCTTTCCCGCACCTGCTCGGCCGAGTAGCTTCGGGCCACGGTCTGCGCCGCGGGACGGATGTCCGGCCGCGCGAACAGCAACGCCCCGGCCGCCAGTTGCGGCATCTTGACCGGGTCGGGCCGGATGTCGAAGTGGCCCGGGATTTGCGCCTCCCACCCGGACGGCTCCACGTGCCCGAAGGTGTACCAGAAGATGCCGTCCCAATCGTGCAGAGCGGCGTAGGCGGCCAGAATCGGGATGCCCTCGCAGGCGTGCTCGGCGGGGAACGGATGGTTTACTTCCGACACCGTGTAGGGCTTGCCGGCCACCGCCGACCGCGACAGCTCCGCCACCGTCGAGTTCAGCGGATCGTTCACCATCGGCGTGTTCAGGATGTAGCCGATGCGTCTCTTCGTTACCGGGTCGTCTTTGTAATTGGGGTGTTGCCAGTAGGTGTGCCCGTCCACGATGTCCAGGCGCGAGGCCGAGCTGAGCAGCGGGTAGCCGCTGGCGCCGTGGTTGTGGTCGCTGGTGGCAGCCACCAACGGCCTGGCGCCGAGTTCTTCCTTGATGAGCTTCCGCATCATCTGGAAGTAATCGTTCTCCAGCTCCATGTAGAAACCGGCTTCGGTGTGGAAGCGAAAGGCGGGCGCGTCGGCGAACTGCTCGCGGCGCAGGCGCGGCACCGGGGCATCGGCCGCCGCCCCGGCCATGGCGCGCAGTTTTTTCAATTCGCCGGCCGGAAGCCGCTTTGCCAGCCAGGCGTTGTATTTTTCGGTCAACTGCTTCTCGTAGCTCTCCGGGATGTCGGTCCAGGTGCCGGGGTTCTTGGTGACGTTTTTCCCCAGCAGGCGGTTCGAGAACCAGGATTCAACAATCGAGTTCTCGTTGACCAGTTCGATGACGGCCACCGCCGGCTCGTTCCGGTATTCCGATTTGGTGTAGGGGTTGTAGTGGGTCAGTAGCTGGCTGGCGTATTCCCGCTGCAGTTCCAGCAGCCGATCGTCGAAATAGGTGAGGCCCTTGGCGAAGCCCAGCAGCTCGTAATCCGCCACGCCGTCGCCGGCCTTGTAGCGGCGGCCGACATTCAGGTTCAGGTCCGTGTAGATGCCGCGCTTCTTGAGTTCGGCGATGAAGAAATCGAGCCGCTCGAGCTGTTCGGGATCGAGCGCGCGCGTGTCGTCCCGGTTGGCGGCGATCAGTCCCCCGCGGGCGGGCAGGTCCAGGAAGTGGAACCGCACGCAGTTCACGCCGAAGCGCGCCAGGTAGGCGGCGACCAGCGGCGCGTCGTCTCGGGAGGGCTTGGTGGCGGCGCCCGTCAGGTTCACGCCCCAGATCCGGAAGCGCTCGCCGTTGGGCTTCACCAGGTGGCCGTCCTTCGCCGTAATGAAGCCGTCCTTGCCGGCCGGGGCCTCGAGCAGGAACGAGACGTCAGCGTGCTGTCCTGCGGTATTTCGCCAGTCCATGGGGAACGGCTTCGTCTCCTGCGCCACCAGCCGACAGGAAACGAAGAGCAACAGGGCAACACAAACGCGTCGAAGCGGCATGCCCGGGTTTATACCATGACGATGTACCGGGGAGTGCCGGAATTCCGACGGCCGAACGCGCAACGCCACGCGTGAGTCGGTTTCCGACTTGGGAATCAGCGATCCGCCTAACGATCGGGTTGGGTCGCCTCGGCCAATCCTGTTGGCTTCCCGCAGGGTGGTTTCTGGCAGTAGAAAAAAACAACATCTCGAGCGAGTTGAAGCATTCCCGAGTTGGAGGGCACTTTGGCTGCTCGCGCGACTTTGGCGGTGGCTGGTGGAAGGCCCAACGCACGTTCAAACTGCGCCCGCTTGCTGTCGGTCCAAGGGCGTGCATTCCTGTTGGTTTGGTGTTGATAAAGGACCAGGACGTCACCGGCTCGCATACCGGCCCATATCTGCAAGAGCTCTGATTCGCGCACGTGCTTGAGGCCAGCTTTGCCCTGCGGCTCCAGGCCGGTATCTGGGTCCAGAAATACGATGGACTTGTCGCCCGATGACGCGATTTCGCGTAGGATTTCCTGGGTATACCGCTGGCGGTCGGAGAAAGGTGAGGTGATCACGTCGATTCGAAGCTGTGCTGTGAGCTTCCGGATGTTACGTATGTTCCGGAAGTGGTCGATCACTACCTCATCCATCGGTTTCGGCTGCCCATCGATCTCAAGCCAACCCCACGCGCTCTCGCCGTAATAGGCCACCTGAAGGATCCTGCTGGCTCCATATAGATGGGCAAGGCGCAGTAACACTCCCCACTTCACGAGATCCCGTTTATCGCCGTACCACTGATCCTTCATGGCTCTCTGTGTGCGTTCAACGGCCCGGAGTCGGAGCGGAGCGTGCCGCTGTTTGGCAGGGATCCGTTCCGCGGGCGGCCGAGCACCTGCACTCATCTCGTCTTCAGCTTGCGCGCTGAAACCTCTGAGTGGATATCTTTGCGCAGCCACTGATTGACGAGTGCCCCGACGTTTATGTCTTTTTCTCTGGCCTGCCGTCGAACTGCGTCGGCAACGTCTGGCTCCAGGTAGACTGGGATATTCAATTCGACATCCGGGCGGTAGAACCTCCCGCGTTTGCCTTTCGAAAAGTCGTATTGCTTCTTCATCGCTAGATTTCCTCGTACTGCCTGGTTTCTCCCTTGTTTGCTTTCCGTGCTGAGATGATTCGTACTCTGCACTCTGCCGGCGACATTTCCGCGAACGTGTGGGTGAGAATCAGAACGCTTCCGCGGGTGTCCCTCCCGATCGTGACCCACCGCTCCTCACCTTCACCGTGCTCTTCATCGAAGATGGAGATAGCCAACGGGTCCAGCAAAACCTCCGCGGCCCGATCGAAGCTGAGTCTGTGTTTTCGCAGGTTCTCCTTCGCTTTGACCGGGTCCTATTCGAAAGTGTAGCGCAATTCTCAGTCACCGCCTGGACAAGTATACTCGACCCTTGAGGCCGGGGTGGGTGCGGGCGCTGAAGGCGGGGAATTGCGGGCGGCTCGGCGGCGGAAGGTGCCTTCGATTCACTTTCTTGGGTCTTTGTGTCTTGGTGTCTTAGTGGTTAGAATGCCGTTCATGAAGAGTACGCAAATGAATGTTAGCCGCCGGTCGGCGATCGCCGGCCTGTCTTCCACCCTGGGGGTGGCGGCATTGGGTGAAGCGGAGGCGGCGGCGCAGGAGCGCGCGGACAAGCCGGCTCCGATCGCGCCGCGCGACAACCTGAAAATCACCAAGCTGGAAACGTTTCTGGTGAAGCCGCGCTGGCTGTTTCTCAAGGTGCACACCAACGCCGGCATCGTGGGGCTGGGCGAGCCGATCCTGGAAGGCCGCGCGCTGACCTGCGCGCAGGCCGTCAAGGAAATCGAGCCCTACTTGGTGGGCAAGGACCCGCGCCGCGTGGCGCATCACTGGCAGGCCATCTACCGCCACGCTTTTTATCGCGGCGGGCCAATCCTCACCAGCGCGCTCAGCGGCATCGACCAGGCGCTGTGGGACATCAAGGGCAAGGCGCTGGGCGTGCCCGTCTACGAGCTGCTGGGAGGGCCCACGCGCGACCGGGTCCGCGTCTACGCCCACGCCGGCACCGTCGAAGCCATGAAAAAGGCGCAGGCCGCCGGATTCACGGCGTTCAAGACCGGGCCGAGAAAGAGGCGCCCGGCGCGCTACATCGAGACGCCGGCCGCCGTGCAGTATGCGGCCGAATCGTTCGCGGAGCTGCGGCGGGCCATGGGCAACGAAGTGGACATCGCCATCGACTTCCACGGCGCCATCAGCCCGGCCACCGCGAAATTGCTGATCAGGGCGCTGGAGCCCTACCAGCCGATGTTTGTCGAGGAGCCGTGCCAGGCCCAGAACCACGACGTGATGGCCGAAATCGCCCGCGGCACCCCCCTGCCCATCGCCACCGGCGAGCGCGTTTTCACCAAGTGGGGATTCCGCGAGGTGCTCGAGAAGCGGGCGGCCACCGTGCTTCAGCCCGACCTGTGCCACGCCGGCGGCATCACCGAATGCCGCCTGATCGCCGGTATAGCCGAGGCCTATTACGCCTCCATCGCGCCGCATAACCCGCTGGGTCCCATCTCGCTGGCCGCCGGCGTGCAGCTTGCGGCCTCCATCCCCAATTTCCTGTGCCAGGAGCAGGTGTCGCTGGGCGAGGGATACTTGAAAAAGCCCTTCACGGTGCGCAACGGCTACCTCGAGCTGCCCACCGGCCCCGGGCTGGGGATTGAGCTGGATGAAAACGCGCTGGCCGACAAGATCAACCACGATTGGAGGAACCAGGAAGCCTACGACGCCGACGACGGCTCGGTAGTGGATTGGTAAGAGCCGCAGCCGCAGATTGCGCAGATTGCACGGATTGAATTCGCCGATTGCGCCAATCCCGAGCTGAAGGTACTCGCAGAGGCGGGTCAGTGCTGGAGCGCCGTCTGGACGTCGGTCTTGGCGAAATCCTCGCCCTTGAAAAGGAGCGGTTCGCCGGAGACCTTCGAGAGCGCGTAGGAAAAGCAATCGCCGAAGTTCAGCCCGGCCCCATGGCGCCCCTTGCCGTACTTCCGATAGGCGTAGCGGGCCACTTCAATCTGTTCTGCTGTTACATCGACGATCTGAATCGGTACGCGGTACAGCAGAATATCCAGTTCCCTGCCGCCCGCTTCTCCCAAACGGTTCTCCACCACGATGGCCGCTTCGAGCACAGTGGCGGCGGACGCCATCCGTATCGAATCTTCGTCCATGGCCGCCTCATACTTCTCGCTGTCGGCCTCAGCCGACAGGATGGCGATGAGAACAGATGAGTCGATTACCATTAGCGCGGCAGACCGTTCTTGTCGTAGCCGAGAATTTCGTCGGGGGTGCGCGGATCGAGAACGGGAAGCCGGGCGCACCGTTCGCGGATGGCGCGAAGTTCCTCGCGAACCGTCATGGGCCGCTGCCGGGCTTTCTGCCGCTCCAGTCTCTCGCGAAGGGCGCTTAGGACGGCGTCGGTCAAGCTTTCGCCCGTACGTCGGGCCAATTCCCTCGCCAGTCGGTCGGCCTCCGGATGTTTTATGCTGAAAGCCATCTTTCTATACTCCTTACATTGTTCTAGATTCTAGCATAAGCAACCGGCAATCCACCAGTCCGCGACTACAGGCGCAGCATCCGCTCAAGAACGCCAGGCAGCTCTGACAGATCCCGGATTTCGGCATCCACCGGCGTGCCGATTTTCTTCGCGTGGCGGTTGACGAAAACCACCTGCATGCCGCAGGAGCGCGCCGTGGCCAGGTCGTAGCGGTCGCCGAAGGCCACGTGCGTTACTTGCGACGGCGGCAGGCCGATGCGCTCCAGCGCCAGCCGGAAACCGGCGGCCGTCGGCTTGTAGGCGCGAGCCTGCTCGGCGGTCACCAGCAGATCGAACGGGACCGTGAAATGCCTCACGGTCTCACGCAACAACGCGTCGTCGATATTCGAAATAATCCCGAGCTTCAATCGCTTTCCGCGAAGCTGTTCGAGCGCCGGATTGGTCTCGGGGAACGGCCGCCAGGCGGGAAGCGAGCGGACAAAGGCCTCGCCCAGCTCATCGCCGTACGGCATGCCGTGTGCTTCCAGCACCTGCCGGAGGCTCCGCGCCATGATTTGGGCATAGGTTCGGTAGGGCCCCTGGATCATCTCGAATTGAACCCGCTCCCACTCGTCGAGCAGTTCTTCGGCGCCGAGGGTTTCCCGAAAAAAAGCGCCAATGCCGGTTTCCCAGTCAATCAGCGTGCCGTAGCAATCGAACGTCACCCAAGTGGTGAGCAGCTTTTTCATGATGGCGCCTGTGCGGTTGCTGGTGTCACGGTTCCAGGGGCTTGTCGAGGCGCGGGGAGAAGGCCAAATCAAGCAAGGCCTCCAGCAGCACGTGCGTTCCCCGGTGCAGGTCGCTGAGCGGCGCGGCCTCATCCACGCCGTGCCCCGGATAGGGCTTTCCCGGAAACCACATGCCGAAGGCCACGGAGTTGGGCAGGCGCTTGGCATAAGAGCCGCCGCCGGAGACCACCGGTTTGGCTTTGTCGCCGGTGGTCCGTTCATAGGCGGCCAGCAGGCGCTTCACCAGTTTGGCGTCCGGGTTCACGGAAAATGGCGAGTCCAGAAAATAGCCGGAGAATTGCAGGTCTGCGCCGCGGCGCGCATTGAAGTCACTGACCACGCGTTCCAGGTGTGTCTTCAGTTGCTCGCCGGTCCAGGGCGGGAAGCTGCGGATGTTGATGGTCAGGGCCAACTGCACCTTCGGCGCTTCGTCGGCAACCCCGGAGGTGCGAAAGCGCCCGGACGAGGCGGGCTGGCGAGGCGGCGGCGGTGCTTTGCCCACCGGCTTGATGGTGGCCACGTTGACCAGGCAGCGCCCCCAGAGCGGGTCGTTCTGCGTGAGCCGCAGCCCGACGCCGTAGAGGTCGCGGCCGGCCTGCAGGGCGAAGGCCAGCAGGTCGGTGGCGCCGCTGGCCGGCACGTAGTCTTGCATCACCGCGGCCAGGGCCACCAGCGCGTTGCGCCCTCCCTCCAGGTTCACGCCGGAATGCGCCGCGCGGCCCTGGGTGATCACCACCAGATCGCGGCCCTCGGGCTGCACGGCCAGCCGGATGCCGTCGGGCAGCCGGGCGCGGCGCAGGCGCTCGGCGAACGGTTCCCAGCCCGGCGCCGCCCCCAGCCACCGCAGAATGATCTGGGCGCGGTCGGGAACGATGCTGGGGGCCACGCCGGCATCCAGCGCAATGATCGTGTAGGGCCGCGCGCCCGGCTCGCGCGGTTCGCGCTCCCCCATCCAGGTGGTCAGCACCAGCGCGTTCCAGGCCTTTTCGCCCACCACCACCGGGAAGTTGGAATCCAGCACCAGGCTGTAATCGGGTGGTTGATGCGCGGCCAGGTACTCGGCCAGGTCTTTGTTGTCGCTTTCCTCGTCGCTGCCGACCAGCAGGCGGATGGTGAGCGAGCGCGGCCCGGCGGCTTCCTTCAGCGTCTTCATGGCCAGCAGGGCCTGCACCAGCGGCCCCTTGTCGTCGGCCGCCCCGCGGCCCCGGGCGTAGCCGTTTTCGATAAGCCCCGCGAAGGGAGGAAACGACCAGGCATCCTCCTCCACCGGCTGCACGTCGCCGTGCACCACCAGGCCGAGCACGGGCGCGCCCGGCGGGCCCGGCAGCTCGATCTCGGTGACCGGACCGGCGTCCCGCGCCGCCAGCCCCAATTGTCCGGCCGTCTTCATCAGCCAGGCTTTTTGCCGCGCCTGGGCGCCGGTGTTGCCCTGCACCGTCGGGAAGCGCAGAACCTCGCTGAGCAGCGGCCCGAGTTGCTTCGATTCCACGGCGTCGTAGCGCGCGTGCGCCCGCTTGGCATCCGGAGAGATTGATGCCGGCTCGCCGGCGAGCAGGAAGGCGAGCGGCCCGGCGATCAGCAGCACCAGCGCGAAACGATTCCAGCGAAGCATGATTTCGAACGCCATAACGCAGCGTGGCACAGCCGCAATTAAAAACGATCCGCGGATTCCGCGGATTTTCGCGGATTAACCAAACATGCGGCGCAAAGAACAAACATCAATAGCTCAGGCCGTAGCCGTACTTGAACAGCGGATCGGCGCGCAACCGCTCCACCGACCGCGGCCAAGTGAAGGAGAGCTTGCCGGTGGGCTTGTAGTCGCCGAACAGCACGTCGGCAACGCCCTGGCCCTCGGTTCCCGGCAGCCAGGCGGCAATGAAGCCTTCGACCTGATCGAGCACCTGGTCGATGACCAGCGGCCGGCCCGAGAGCAGAACGACGACCACCGGGATGCCCGCCCGCTTCATGTTGGTGACGGCCTCGACGTCTTCCTTGGCCAAACGCAGGTCGGCCGCATCGCCGAACATTTCGGCATAGGGCTTCTCGCCGATCACGGCGATGCCGACGTCGGCGCCGGCCGCGCCCGAGCCGTCGATCGAGTAGGTGACGCTGGCGCCTTTGGTTGCCGCCGCGCGGATGGCCTGGAAGATGGTGGCGCCGCCGATGGTCACCTCGCCGCTCTTGCCCTGCCAGGCGATGGTCCAGCCGCCGCACTGGTTGCCGATGTTGTCCGCGCTCTTGCCGGCCACGTGAATGCGGGCCGCCTTTTTCGAGAGCGGCAGCACGCGGTTCTGGTTCTTCAACAACACCAGCGACTGGCGCACGCACTCGCGGGCCACCCGGCGGTGGTCGGGCGAGCCGAACGCCTGGTGCAGCCGCCGGTCGGCCAGCGGCGACCGGCTCTTGTCCATCAGCCCCAGCGCGAGCTTGACGCGCAGAATGCGCACCACCGCGTCGTCGATGCGCGCGGCCTGCTCCACCAGCCGCGGATTGCGCGTGCAGCCCAGCCCGATATTGTGCGGGAAGATGACGGCGCCCAGGACGTTGCTGTGTCCGTGCACGGCATCCACGCCGTACAGCAGCGGAATCGCCAGCCGCCTTTTCAGGGCCTGCGACTGGTAGCGGTCGTACATGTCGGTCCAATCCTGAAGGCTGTTGGTCTTGGGGTCCGAGTCGCCGCCGTTCAGCAGCGAGCCAAGGTAGCAGGTCTCGATATCGCGGGCATCCTTGAGGAACTGCTGGTCGGCCTGCGTCATCTGCCCGATCTTCTCGTCGAGCGACATTTTCGCGAGCAGCTCCCGCGCCGCGCCGTCGTAAGCCGAGAGCCGCGTGGCGCTCGCGGCCGGCGCCGGGGCGCCCGCGCGATGGGCCATGGGCAGAACGGCGAGACAAACCACAGCCCCCAACAGCAGGAACCGGGCCAGCACCGACGCTCTCATACCACGCCTCCGTGTCTTCGCAGAGGCACAGCATATACACAGCGCCGTCGTTGCCGCAACCGACTCCTGAGTGCTGAGTACTGAGTGATGAACGCAGATTCTGTCCCCCACGGTTGCATCTGCGTTCTTCTGCGTTCATCTGCGTTCCATCATGGGTTTGGGGGCGTAGTAGCCGAGGCGGGCGCGAACGCGAAGCTCCGGGCGCTCGGGCACCGTCACCGAGACGCGCCGGAAGCCGCCGTCGGCGCGCGCCTCGCTGAAATAGAACCCCAGCAGGTACTGGGCCTGTAATTCCGCCGCGATCTGCCGCAGCACCGAATCCAGGTCTCCGGGCCGGCCGGGCAGGAAGGCGCCGCCGGTATCGGCCGCCAGCGCCTCCATGGCCTGCTGCCCGCGCAGGCTGACCACGTTCAGGCGGATGGCCGGGCCGCTGGGATTAATCGAGTAGAACAGGCAGTCGGAGCGCAGCAGTTCCCGGCGGGCGTCCTCCAGATTGTGGCGCTCGCTGTTGTTGTCCTCGCCGTCGCTGATGGCCAGAACCACGCGGCGCGCGCCCGGATTTTCGTGAAGCGCCAGGTGGTGAGCGGCCTCCACCACGCCGTCGAAGAAGGCGGTCTGCTCGCCGGTGGGCTCCAGAGAAAGAATGGCCGCTTCGGCCTGCTGCAGGCTGGTGGTTGGCTCCCGCACCAGCCGCGGGGATGCGGCCATCGAAAACACCGACACCGAATCGCCCGGCTTCAGAACCAGCTTCAAAAAGCCGGCCGCAGCCCGCTGCTCGAAGGGGAAGCGCTCGCGGACACTGCCGGAAACGTCGTAGAGGAGCGCCAGGTCGACCGGCGTCTTGCCGGGGTCCCCGAGCCACACCACGCGCTGGTCATGTCCCCCCTCTTCGATGCGGAAGTCGCCGGCCGTCAGCCCGCGAACCGGCTTCCCCGTGCGGTCGAGGACCGACACCGGAACGCTGACCAGGTTCGAACTGACCCGGATGACGCCCGTCTGCTCCTCGGGCGCCCACGGTCCGGGGCGGGGAATGCCGGCCACCGCCGCGAGTAGCAGCGGTGCGAAGAAGACAAGAGCACGCATGGCATGAGTCGGCCGAGGACCGACGGCCCACGGGAGGCCATACGCCGCCGGCCGTCCGGCGTCAGCCGTCAGCCGTCTTACTGTGGATTCTTGCCAGTGTTGGAGCTGGTGGTCGACGGATCGGACGTGATGTCCTGGGACGCGGTCAGCCCCTTGCTCACCAGGATGGTCAGTTCCACGCGGCGGTTTTCCTGGCGGCCCTGCCGGGTGCCGTTGTCGGCCACCGGCCTGGCGTCGCCGTAGCCGAACGGGGTGACGATCCGGCGCAGCGGGATATCCCGGTCCTCGGCCAGGTAGCGGACCACGGCCTCCGCCCGCCGCTCGCTGAGCCGGCGGTTATATTCCTTTCCGCCGTCGGACGAGGCGAAACCCTGGACCTGGATCACAAACCCCTTGTCGCTCCTGGCCTGCTCGGCCAGCTCATCCAACTGGGCCTTGGCTTCGGACGAGAGGGCCGCGCTGTTCACCTTGAAATGTATGGTGGCGCTGCGGGCCGGAGTGTAATCGTCGATTTCCGAGATGCGCGCGTTGGTGGCGCGGACGGCGGTCAGCGCGCGATCGGCGGTCTGCTGCGCCTGGTCGGCGCTCTGTTGCGCCGCCTGGGCGCCGCCGCGCGCCGTATTGGCCACCGCGCTCAGCTCCGAGATCTGGCCCGACATCCGCTGCGCGTTCTGCTCGCCTTCCGCCAGGCGGGTCTCCGCCGAGCCCACGCGGCCTTCGACCACCATGACGCGCTCATCGACGTTCCGCGCGACCTTGTAGTCGCTGGCCGTGAACCGGATCTTCCGGGCCACCAGCGCTCCGGCGTCATCCGCCTTGCCTTCCACCTCCAGCGACAAACCGCGCAGCAACTGCGTGGCCTGGTAATGCCTGGCGCTGCGGAAGGGGTTGCTTTTTTTCTCACGCACTTGGGTGGAATCGGTCAACTTCACGAGCAGGTCGCGCCCCTTGTCCTCGCGCAGCACGAAGCTGTCGGGGTCGCGGCGCACGATCGTACCGCTCGCCATTGTTGTCAAGCCAGCGGTCAGCTTCTCGGGCTGTGGTGGGCGCGCGGGCATGGCGCCCTGTTCGGCTTCACCTTGCATGTGCGCGGTGCTGCCGGCCTGCTGCGGGGATGGTATGGGCTCCTGGGGCAGCGCGGGCAGGGCTAGCAACGCGCCGACAGCAAGAGCCACCAGTGTCTGCTGAATCCTGATACCTGTCATGTCTTTGGTTCTCCCGTTGTAATGGTCCGTCCCTGTCGTTTGGACTTTGCGCCGTGGACGAAAGCGCGTTCAATAAGGGCGGCAACACTGCTCACACCGCCCTATTTGGTTAGACGCTGCCACCGACGCCGCGGACTCGCCCGTCTGACCGCGTGATACGACGGCGGCTCCCGTTGTGGTAAATTTCTCCGCGAGGCATGAGAATCGAAGGCCAATATCAACTGCCCGCCGGCCGGCAGCAGGTATGGACATGCCTGGTGACGCCGGAGGTGCTGAAGGGGGCGATACCCGGCTGCCAGGAAGTCACCGAGCAGCAGGAAGGCGTGCTCGAAATTCGGCTGGCCGTGGCCGCCGGACCGGTCACCGGAGTTTTCGAAGGTCGCCTGCGTCTCGAGCAGTGCATTCCGCCGGAGCATTGCCGCCTGGCCGCGGCCGCCGCGGGCCCTATGGGCGCCGTTGAGGGATGGGCGGAAATCGACCTCCGGGGCGCGGCGGCCGGAGGCACGGAGCTGCGCTACAGCGGGGAATTGCGGGGCAGCGGCATGCTCGCCGTGCTGGGCGACCGCATGCTCGAGCGCCTGTTCCGCCGTTCTCTGGACGATTTCTTTCGCAACCTCGGTGCCGCCTGTAGCGGCGGTCTTTAGACCGCGGGCTGCAGATGCCGGCAAGAACCCCCAATTGCTCCACTGGCACAGTCCACACGTCAGCGAGAGTGGCGATCTAACTAAACCTGCGGCACGCAACGCTAGTTGCCGCTAACACCTTGTGGATAAAGGTGTTAATGGCCACAAAGCGAGATGCCAGGTCTTACAACATTTTTGTTGACAACAGAATTGTTGTTCCACATAATAGGGCCATGGAGAAGCGAACGCTGACGCGAGCGACAGGCAACTGGGTGGTTGGCGGACAGTTCTGGGACCGCGAGGCCGAGCTGAAACTGCTCATCGAACGACTGGACGAAGGTGCGCACTTGCTTTTGGTGGCGCCCCGCCGAATGGGCAAGACCAGCCTGATGCGGGAAGCGGCACGGCGTATTGAGAATCGCTACTTGTGTCTGCATGTGGATTTGCAGAAGGCCCAGTCGGCCGCGGACGCAATTGTCGAGTTGAGCGTCGCGGCCCATCGGTACAAGTCGCTTTGGGAAAGGACCAAAGGCGTTTTCCAGAATGTCCTTCGGGACACGATTGACTCGATCAAGATCGACGAAATCGCGGTCACGCTGCGAAGCGGGCTTACTGCGGGCGACTGGCAGGAGAAAGGAGATCGCCTGTTCGAGATCCTTGCTACCCATAAAAAGCCCGTCGTGATCTTTTTCGATGAAGTACCCATCCTCGTCAACCGATTACTGAAGGGGACCGACTACGCGATCACGCCCGAGCGGCGGGAAGCTGCCGACGCTTTCTTGTCGTGGCTGCGTGCCAATAGCGTTCACCACCAGCGCAGCATCAGGATGGTGATCACTGGGTCAATCGGCCTGGAGCCGGTTGTCCATCAGGCGGGGCTGAGCGCTACGCTGAATACCCTCACGCCATTTCCTTTGGCGTCTTGGAACCGGGAAACCGCCACCGGGTGTCTCAATGCTCTCGCGGCGGGTTACGGGTTGACGCTTCAACCCGACGCTGTGCGCGAGATGCTCGACCGTCTTGGGCTGTTCATTCCGCACCACGTCCAGATGTTCTTTGACAACGTACTGCAGGCGGCCCGCCTCAGGGGCATCACCGACATCTCGCGGCAACTTGCAGCTGAAGTTTACGAGCACTCGATGCTCGGCCTGCGCGGCCACGCCGAACTCAGCCACCTTGAGGAGCGCTTGAGGATGGTACTTGGCCCGGAGCTCGATCTACTGGCCCTGGATCTCCTCACGGAAGCGGCAGTGGCAGGTTCCCTGACAGACGAGGCGGCCGCCGTGCTGGCGCGGCGGCACTTCTCTGATGAAGCGCCTTTCGCCATCGGCTTCGCTCCTGCAACTCAAGCCACAGAGCCCCCGGGCCGTCGCTTCTGTGATGAATGGAAGGCACCGCTCCGACACGTCCTCGCCATCCTCGAGCACGACGGCTACCTAGAGAAGCGGGATGGCGCGTATGTCTTTTCGTCCCGTTTGGTGAGGGATTGGTGGAAGGCGCGGTTCAACTTCGCCTACGCGCCGGTCTCCAGACAGGGGGTGTAGCCATGCCCGCATCATCGATCACTTACAATCCTGGCGTCCTCGGGGATAACGAGCTGATCCGCTCGTTTGTCGTTCGCCAGCGGTCTCTGGAGTTGATCCTCGAAACCGTACGTGAAAACTCCGCCTCAAAGGGGACAAACCGGCACCTCCTGATTGTCGGGCCCCGAGGAATCGGCAAGACGATGCTGGTGCGGCGCGCCGCGGCCGAAGTCCGGCGCGACGCCGCTTATGGATCGCACTGGTACCCCCTCGTTTTTGGCGAAGAGACCTACTCGGTCAGCAGCTCGGGCGAGTTTTGGCTCGAAGCTCTGTTTCATCTCGCGGATCAGACCGGCGAAACCCGATGGGAGAAAACGGTCGCCGAACTCCGTCAGGAATCTGACAACGCCCGGCTACGCGAGCGCGCGCTCGCCCAGTTGCTGAACTTTGCCGATGAAAAGGGCAAGCGGCTGGTGGTCGTTGTCGAGAACCTGAACATGCTGCTGGAGGAGCAAACGCCGCGCGAGGCCGGCTGGGAACTGCGCCATGCCTTGATGAACGAACCCCGGCTTATGCTTCTGGGCACGGCGCTGAGACGTTTCGAGGGAATAACAAACATCGACCGCGCCTGGTTTGAGATGTTCGCGATTCATGAACTCAAGCCACTGGATCACGAGGAATGTCGGACTCTGTGGACGTCGGCGACCGACACCCCGCTTGAAGCAGGGCCGTTGCGAGCGATCCGAATTCTGACGGGGGGCAATCCCAGACTGCTGGTGGTACTCGCCAGCTTTGCTGTCAATCGTTCGTTTCGGGAATTGATGGATCACCTCGTTCATCTGATCGATGATCACACCGACTATTTCAAGAGCCACCTGGACTCGCTTCCAGCGAAGGAACGAAAAGTTTTCGTTGCGTTGCTCGATCACTGGGACCCGGTAACTGCGTCCGAGCTGGCACGTGCCACCCGACTGCACGTGAGCGAGGCGAGCGCATTGGTAGGACGTTTGCAGCGCCGCGGCGCGGTCGAGGTGGTCGAGCAAAAACCGCGGCGTAAGCTGTATCAGGCGGCTGAGCGCCTTTACAACATCTACTACCTGATGCGCCGCCGAGGTCATCCGGCAGGAAGGGTCCGCGCAGCGGTCAATTTCATGGTGACATTCTACGAGGGGCAGGAACTGGCAAACAGGCTCGCTGAACTGGCGCGCGAGGCGTGTGGGCTTCCCGAGGGAGCGCGCGGCGACCACTACCTGGCGTACAGTGACACCCTCCGTCGCGTTAGGAACTTCCGACGCGAGATTGTCAAGTCCACGCCGCCCGAGTTCTTCCAGGCTGCGGACGCCCCGGACTTCATTCGCGAGATTCCGCTGAGCTCGCGGGAGGAACGCGCCGACAAGCCCGACCCGCTTCTTCGCAAAGCCCGCTCCCTGGAAAAGGCAGGTCGCTTCCAAGAAGCGGAGAATCTGTACCGAAAGGCGGTCCATGACAAACCCACGGATGCACAGGTGGGGATGGCTCTCGCGTTGTTTTACAGCGAACAGGGGCGACACACCGAAGCCGAGCAGGCTTTCCGCACAGTGGCCGAGCTGGAGCCGAGCAGCGCCGCGGCATGGGATGGCGTCGGAGTCTCCTTAATGTCACAGGGCCGACTGGTCGATGCCGAGCCGGCCTTTCGCAGAGCGATCGAGGCGGATGCCAGCAACTCTTGGTCATGGGGCCTCCTCGGGGCGGCACTCAAGTCGCTGAACCGATACGGCCAGGCCGAGGAAGCCTTCCGCAAGGCCATCGAGCGGAAACCAGATTCTTGCCTGGCTTGGAACGATCTGGGCGACGTGCTATTAAAACAGGGTCGGTTTCAGGACGCCGAGCACGCTTTCCGCAAGGTGATCGAGTTCGAACCAAAGAATGTCCTCGCTTGGAGCGGCCTTGGCCGTACACTGGCGTTTATGCGTCGGCCGATTGAGGCCGAGCAAGCTTGCCGTAAGGCAGTCGAACTTGGACCTACGCACTGCTTCGTATGGGATTTCCTCGCGGGCGCGCTGATGCAACAGGATCGCTTTGACGAGGCCGAGCAGGCGATCCGCCAAGCAATCAGCTTGGACCCAGAGGAAGCGTCGCACTGGCACGCGCTGTCCCGTGTGCTGGATAAGCTTGGACGCGGCGATGAAGCTGAACAAGCGATCCGCAAAGCCATTCAACTGAGTCCCGAAGATCCGGCTAATTGGAACGGTTTGGGCATAGTGCTACCCAAACCAAAGAAAGCAGATCAGGCAGCCGCAGCCTTCCGCAAAGCCATAGAACTTGGTCCGCGAGAGCCTGTTTACTGGTCTAATCTCGGACATCTCCTGCTGGATCACGGCTCAGCCGACGAGGCGGAGAAATTCTGGGAAGCGGCGATTGAAACGCACCCTGACTTGCTGCATTGTGTCGGGCACCTTCTCGACCTGCGGCTGCGAAGGGGAGTTGATCAACAGACGGTTCTAAATGAGACGCGGAAGTGGATTCAGCGTGCCGGCGACAATCCGAAGGTGCTCAGTGCAATCGCACGCTCTGTTGTCCTGTCTGATCTCCGGCCTGCCTTCCCGGAGGCGGAGGGCTGGGCTCGGAATGCGTTTGCCAAGGACCCAGGTTGGAAGAATGCTGCAACCTTGGCCTATGTTCTCAGCGCGGAACAAAAATGGAAGGAAGCGCTGGACCAATGTCCCCCGGTCCTCGATGCTTCGGCCAGCGACGAGGAAGCGGGAGCAAAAAGCATTGACTTGCTGACCGGCGCGGCGGCCGCCGGCCACGCACGTGCTGCTCTGGAGAAACTCTCGGCATCCTCAGGTGCCCAGGCGCTGGAACCGCTTTCTGTGGGCCTGCGCATCTACCTGGGAGAGACACCGCCGGTCGCAAAAGAAATCGTGGAAGTTGGCCAGGACGTCGCCCAACGCATCCGGGAGAGGCAGAAAGCTATCACCGGCGGCAAGCCAATGCCGTAGCCAGCGGCTGTAGCAGGCAAGCCACCGGAGGCAGGGCCCGGCGCGAGACGGTTGTCGGGCCCTCGCCGCCGGTCTTGTGGCGGCGCCCGCAACAGTGCCATAATTCCTGCTCCAATGTCCCAGCCCCAATACACGAAGAAGATCGCCGTTGTGGTCTTCGGCACCGACCAGAAGGGCGATGGGTTCCAGGAAGATTCGTCCACCATCGAGGTGGCGGCCACCTGGGCCAGAATCCGCCTGAGGCATTCGCCGCAACCGGGATCCGACCTGCTGGTTTTCAACAAAGAGAATGGCAACCAGGCGGAGTTCGTGTTCGAGGCCATGGCGGCGCCCAACGAAGCGACCATTTCCCTGCGCGATCACAGCGTCGATATGTGGCAACTCGATTTCGGGTTGCCCGCCGAGCCGGTTCCGGATGAGCGGTTGCGCCGCCATTTGTGCTGCAGCCACTGCGGCACGCGGGAGTCGGTGGTGCTGGATACAGAGGCGGCCGCGAATCTGGAACAGACCGGGCGGCTGATGCGGCATTGCCCGCAGTGCATGGAAAGCACGGAATGGCGGGTGGAGGGAGAGCCGGCCGCGGCCGCGGCTCCTGTCAAAGAGGAAGCCGCACCGGCGCCCGTGGCCGCTCCACCGCCGCCCGCCGCCGCTCCACCGCCGCCCCCAGCCGCTCCACCGCCGCCCGTGGCCGCTCCACCGCCGCCCGTCCCCCAGCCCGAGGCCGCGCCTGCCGCGGAGGTTGCCCCGCCGATTTCCTGGGCCGACCGGCGCGGGTCTCGCCGAATCCAATTGAGGACTCGGGCGCGCGTCCGGCGCGCCGCTTCGTCGGAAATCGTCGCTCCCATCAACGTCTCGCGCGGCGGTATCTGCTTCGAGAGCCGCGCGGCTTACGAGTTGGACGAGGTGATCTGGGTGGCCATGCACTTTCGGGAGGGCGAGCAACCCATGGAAACTCCGAGCCGCATCGTGCGCATCACCCGCATGGAAACCGCCGGTTACAACTACGGCGTCAGCTTTGAATAGGCCGTGGGCTGTAAGCTGTAGGCTTTATGCCGGGGGCGCTGCCCACAGCCTACGGCCTACAGCCCACAGCCCGCAGCCTACAGCCTACTTCCCAGGCCCAGTTCGCCGGCCACCGTCTTCATGGCCTCGATGCACAAGCTGATGTGCTCGTTCAGATCGGCGCCCATTTCGGCTGCGCCGCGGATGATATCCTCGCGGTTGACGGAACGGGCGAAGGCCTTGTCCTTCATCTTCCTCCTCACCGAGGGCGCCTCCACCTCGATGATGCTCTTGCCCGGCTTCACCAGCGCGCAGGCGGTCAGGAACCCGGCCAGTTCGTCCACCGCGTAGAGCGTCTTGGCCATCAAGGTGTCGCGCGGAACGCCGGTATAGTCGGCATGGCCGAGAATGGCGCGGCGGAGGTGCTCGGGATAGCCGCGCTCGGCCAGGATTTCCGCGCCGCGATAGGGATGCTGGTCGGCGGTCGGGTAGCGCTCGTAATCGAAATCGTGGAGCAGCCCGACCGCGCCCCACAGGTTCTCGTCTTCGCCAAACGGGCGGGCGTAGGCGCGCATGCAGGCCTCCACCGCCAGGGCATGCTTGATCAGGCTTTCGTTGGTGGTGAATTCGCGGAGAAGCGCCAGCGCCGAATCTCGGTCCATGCCCGCAATGTACCATATGCGTCACCGGCCGGATGAATACAAAAACGATTGACAATGTTTGAACAAGGCGGCACAATAGGTGACGGCGATTCTTCCTCGGCAACCCGGCATTGCTCTCCATTGAAACCCACTCTGTTCCTGTCGCCGCCCCGCCGCTTCCCGCGGAACGGCCGGTAATCCGTTGTGCCCGATGCCGCCTGGTGCAGTACCTGGGCGCGCGCAGCCGCTGCCCGCGCTGTCTGGCTGACCTGGTCGTGCCGGCGCCCGAACCGCCCGCGCCTGAACCGGCCGGGCCGCCCAACGTGGCCGCCAGCGTGCGCTGCTGGCGCCGGGTGCGCGGCCTGACACAAAAGCAACTGGCCTTCGCCTCCCACTTACCCCGGACCTACATTTCCCGCATCGAGAACGGACGTATTGTTCCCGGGTTGCTGACCCTGGAGCGCGTCGCCATTGCGCTGGAAGTCGGCCTGTCCGTCCTCCTGGCGGCAGTATCGCGTAACGGCAACGGCAACGGGAACGGCAGCGGGAACGGGAACGGGCACAACGGCAACGGCCAGGAGAAGGGCAACGGACACGGATATCCGATTTCCCGCTCCACCGTCCACGCCACCATCTACCAGGAACCGCACGCCTGCCTCAAGGAACTGTTGCGCTACAGCGGCCTGTTGAGCGGTGGCCAGCGGCGGCAAGTCCTGAGCCGGGTGCGGGAGCTGGCTGCGCCGCGCTTGGCGATGTCACACTAGAGTAAACACCGGAGCAGGGCGTCCTCCAGGCGCTTTTGTTACGGTTCGAAACATCCTTAATACCTGGCGATCTCCAGGGTGACACCGGCTGGCAGCTTCTAACTGTCTGCAAATCATTCACTTACCTCTTTCCTCACCATTTGGTAGCCGGCGTGCTCCTTCACGGGCGGCACACTGCCGCCAAGGAGGGCGAACAAGAAGGCGCATATAGCGTCATAGGGACGGTGTTGAAAGAAATTTAACAAAAAGGGTCGAAGTGTATACTTCGGGGGCTGTCTTTGTCCCTATACGGACAGAGGAGGTTCTCCGACGATGCACAAGATCCTGATTTCGATTCTTTTCGCCCTGGTTCTGGCGCTGGCTGTGGTAGGGGTCAAGAAAATGGTAAGTCCAAACCCCGCTCCGCCCAGCAACCAGACCCTGATCGCCGATGGCGGCGCACCCCGGCCCCCGATCCCCTGGTAGGCCGCTTTTGCTGATCCGGTCGTTCCGGGAAGCAAGAGCGGGCGGTGATGGGGGCTGGTTGTGGTAGGATGGGCAGCCCCCATGTTCGCGACAATCGACGGGGTCATCAGTGTTACGGTAATCGCGCTGGCGCTGGCCATGCTCGTGATCAGCGCGGCGCAGGGGTGTTTGCGCCGCTATTTCTTCCTGAACCTGTACGTCGCCGTCATGCTCCTGGTGGATGGCGTACGGTATGCGGCGCTGTACCGCTGGGGCTACTCTTCAGTTGAGTATTTCTGGGCCTTTTTCCTCACCGACGTGCTGCTGGTGGCATCCACTTATCGCTTGATTCTCAGCTTCTTTGAGGTCGTCTTCCGGGACACCCCGGTAGCGGGCTACGTGCGCAAGGTGCTGTTGTTCTTCGTCATCATCATCGGCCTGATGTCCTACGCGATGATTTCGCGCACGCTGCCGAGTTTCCGCTCGCACCTGATCGTCGAGTTTCTGCAGAACATGTATTTCGCGGCCGTCCTTCTGGCGGTTCTTTGCTGGATCGCGCTGCAGCACCTGCGGGTGCATGACCGCCAGTTGGGTTTTCTGATTGCCGGCCTGGGGCTGTCGCTGGGGGTCCAGACGGCCGCCTGCGCCCTGCAGAACCTGTTGCCGCAAGAGACGTTTCACAACTGGGATCCCCTGCTGGCCCGCCTCTCGACCCTGACCACGGTGGTGAAGCTGGGCCTGTGGTGTTACGCATTGGGCTGGATATCCGAAGAAGTGCTTGCGGAACGGCGGCAATACGTTGCGGCGGAAGCCGAAGCGGGAAGCGGCGGTTGAAATGTTCGCCAGCATCTTTATTCTCGCATTCTCAGTGGGCGCGCTGCTGTACTGGGCGCGTTACGCTTGCCTGACTGTCCTTCGAGGGGAGCGCAGTGCTGAGGAGATCGCACGGCTGGCGGAAGCCAACCGGCTGGAATTCCAGCGGGCCCGCAAACTGCTGGAGGCCGGCGCCGATCTGGCTTCCTGCGATAGCCTGCGCGACTCGCTCCGGCACGATTTCCTGGCGCTGACCTACCTGCTGCGCTACGCGGCCACCCTGCACGTCGGCCGGTACAGCAACGAAGAGCGGTTGCTGGTGGTCGATTTCCACCTGATGCGGGTGCTGTACCGCGCGACTCGGGCCTTGTCCCCCCGCACGGCCCGCTATGCACTGCTGGAGATGGCCTCCATCCTTGAGTATTTCGCCGCCGTGATGAATCGCCGCATGGCCGCCTTTGCCGCCAGGATGATTCAAGTGTAGCCAGGCGCCAGGTGTTGGAGTTCTGCCTACTGCCTCCTGCTTACTGCCTACTGTCTCCAGCCTCGTTATAATGACTTGATGCGTTCCGGAACTTGCGCGCTGGCGCTTCTGTGCGCTGCGGCCGCGGCGAGCCAGACGCCGGTGCCGGTGGGGCGGATTTCGGGCAGCGGTTTCCGCGTGACCGGGCAAGTCGAGTTTGTTTCCGACGGCAGCGCGTTGCTGCTGAGCGGCACGGAAGTGGAGGTGCGCGGCGGGAGCGCCCTGTTGCAGGTGGCGGGCGGGGAGGCGCGCTTCTGCGGCCCGCTCAAGCTCATCGTTCTGAAGAGCGCCCGGCCCGACGCGCCGCAGGCGGCCCCCAAGCCGGACGCGGACCTGCCGTTGCTGTTCGCCCTGTTCAGCAGCGACAGCGGAGCTATTGAGCTGGATTACACCGGAGCCGCTGCGCACACCGTCCAGACCCCGTTCTTCAGCGTTTCCACCCTGCCGATGGCGGAACCGACGGCGCGGAAGGCGGCAGTCCGCGTCGGCGCCGGCGGCGAAGTCTGCGCCGCCGCCTACGCGGGCACACTCCGCGTGCGGGAACAGATCGGGACTTCGGATTTGTTGATCCCGCCCGGCAAAGCCATGTTGATCCCGGCGGCAGGCGTGGACAAGGCGACGCCGGTGGAAGCGGCTTTGTGCGGATGCAGCCCCGCCGGCCGCAAGGCCGAAGCGCCCCCGGCGGAAACGCGCGCGCCGGCGCCGGTGGCAGTCGAAAAGGGGCCGCCGTCAGAAAGCGATACCACCATTGCCGCGGCCCCGCTGGTCTACAAGGCCGCGCCGGGCGCTGCGGCGCAACCGGCCGCGCCGCCCAAGGATCCTGAAGTGACCATCCCCGTGGTCATGACCGGTCCTCAAGCCGCCGGAGCGGCCACCCCGGCCGGCGAGAAGGGCGCGGCCAACAGAGAACCGCCGGCCGCAGAGAAGGCCGCGCCGGCCGCGCGCTCCGGCTTCGGCTCCAAGCTCAAGCGCCTCTTCCGGTTCCTGTTCGGCGCCCGGTAAGAAGCCAGAAGAGGTACCTGCAAAATCACAGAATGGGCGCAGCAACAGAGCCGCGAGCGTCAGCGAGCGGGTGCTGGCGCAGCGCTGCGTTGGCCTTGCGGGGCACCCGCTCGCTGACGCTCGCGGCTCTGTTGTCTTAAATGGAATTTTGCCAGTACCCCAGAAGTCAGAAGCCGGTCACGGGCGCGGATTCCTGGTTTCTCGCTTCCATCTTCCCCGCGTCGATTTTTGGTTTTGCTTTTCGCATGAAGCGGGTAAAATACGCCTCGATCATGGGGACACTGGAATCCGGCTTGAAAGCGACGAAACCTGGGTGGTCTCTGAGTTCAGGTTCAATGGGTGGTGCAGGGAGAGAACGGTCGATCGAACAACTGGTGGCGGAACTGCGATCGATGGGCCTGCGCGAGGAGCCGGGTGCGGTTCTGGGGTGTGTGCTGGTCTCCGCGGGCCAGGCCCTCTCGGCCAGGCAACTGATCCTGCTGTTCTATGACACCGAGGCCGAGCAACTCTATCGGTGGGACTGGCAGCCGGGCATCAGCAAGCCGCCGTTGAGCGAAGTGTCTCCCGGCCAGGTCGGCGCCTGGATGATCCTTGACCGGCAGGAGGAAACGGAACTGCTCGGCCCGGAGGCTGCGCTGAGTGTCCAGCTCGGCGCGCAGGGGGTGGTCAGTGTCCGCCTCCCATCCGGCCCGAACTGCCAGCGCTTGATCGCGGTGGAACCGGCGCGGGCCGATGCGGGCATGCTCGCGGGCCTTGGCGCGCTGGCCGCGGAGCTTGCACCTCTGATTGAGCGCTTCTTCGCGCTGCGCCGCATCCGCTCCCAGGCCATCGACGAGGAGCGGAACCGCATCGCCCAGGATTTCCACGACGGCCCGCTGCAGGCCTTTCTCGGGTTCGAAGTCCAAATTCAGTTCATCCGCAAATTGCTGGACCGCGACCCCGCGCGGGCCGGACAGGAACTCGAGCAGCTCCAGGCGCTGGCGCGCAAGCAGGGGCGCGAGCTGCGCGACCTGCTGCAGGAGATGCGCCTGATCGACCTGGAAGGTGCGACGCTGCTGGGCGTGTTGCGCCACCTCATCCAGGACCTGGAAAAGAGCGGCGACATCCATATCAAGCTGCTGGCCGACAGCCACCACGTGGAGGCGCCCAAAGGGGTGTGCCGCGAGATCTTCCACATCGTGCAGGAGGCCGTCACCAACGCGCGCAAGCACGGGGCCGCGACTCATGTCCTGATCTCGGTCGATAGCACACCGAACGAGCTGCGCCTTTCGATCGACGACAACGGCACGGGCTTCCGTTTCTCGGGAAGTTACTTGCTGGAAGAATTGAACCGGCTGCGGATCGGTCCGGTGAGCATCAAGCAGCGGGCCCAGCAAATGGGCGCCTCGCTGGTGCTGGATTCGACGCCGGGGCACGGCGCCCGCCTGCTGCTCCGCGTTCCGCTGGCCGGCGCGAAGGCCGCCGGCGTGGTAAGCGGAAGCCGGTAGGTGTAATGAATCTCGGATTTTGGATTTTGGATTTCGGATTTCAATCCCCGTTCGAAATCCGCATTCCGCAATCCGAAATCCGCAATACCTCTTACTGCTTACCGCCCAGCGCCTCCAGGCAGCGCGCAATATCGGAACCGGTGTTGTAAATGTTGGGGGAGATGCGCAGCCGGTCCTCGCGCAGGCTGACGATGACGCGGGCGGCCAGCAGGGCGCGATGCAGGCGCGCCGTGGCGGCGGCATCCGGGGCTTCCACGGCCATGATGGTGGAGCGCTCGCGGGGCTCCAGCGCGCTGGCCACCCGGCAACCGGCGGGCAGGTGCTCGATCAGCCGGTCCAGCAGCCCCATGGCGTGACGCTCGATGGTTTTGACGCCCACCTGCCGGAGGAACTGCAGGGAAGCGATCATGGCGGCCAGGTTGAGGAAGCTGGCCGTCTCGGTGCTGTCGAAGCGGCGGGCGCCGGGCGCCAGCTTCCAGCCCGTGCGCGGCAGCTTGTTGAAGTTGGCCGCACCCTCCACCGCCTGCCAATACACGTCGGTGACCGCCAGCCGCCCCAGCACTTCCGGGTGAAACCAGGCAAACCCCGTGCCGTAGGGGGAAAGCAGCCACTTGTAGCCGGCGCAGACAGCCACGTCGATGGGCAGCGCCGCCGGTTCTGCTCCCAGGCGCAAGGAGACGGCGCCGGCCGCCTGGCTCAAGTCCGCCAGAAGAATGGTTCCGTTCTCCCGGCAGGCGGGCCCCAGGCGCTCGATGTCCAGGCGGTATCCGGTGTTGTAGCTGACCATGCTGACGGCGGCCACGCGGGTGCGCCGGCCCAGCGCGTTCAGAAACTGCGCGGCGCGAACCGGCCCCCCTTCGGCCGACAGCACGCGCAGGCTCACGCCCCGCTCGGCCAGTTGCGCCCAGGGAAAGAAATTCGACGGGAAATCGTCTTCGCCGACCAGCACCTCGTCGCCCCGTTCCCAGGCCAGGCCCCGGGCCACGGCGAACACCCCGTCGGAGGCCCCGTTGGTGATGGCGTAGTCACCGGGCCGCCCCCCGAACAGCGCCGCCAGCTCCGTCCGCGCTTCCTCGGGCAGGCGGAAATAGATGTCGTCCCTCATGCGGTCCGGGCGCGTCTTGATGGCCATCATGCGCTCGATGGCCTCCACCGTGCAGCGCGGGAAGGGGCCCTGGGCGGCGCAGTTCAGGTACGCCACATCTTCGAAATCAAAGAACTCTTTCCGGTAGTCCATGTGTTCCCAATTCTAACCACACGCTCACAGAGCAGAAGAGG
>Ga0315293_10000620_pt1 | contig 33417 bp, 49 predicted proteins | sample YL17G13_20_MG_FD_203071 | JGI IMG/M metagenome (GOLD analysis project Ga0315293, IMG submission 203071) | Sediment microbial communities from Yellowstone Lake, YNP, Wyoming, USA - YL17G13_20 | ecosystem: Environmental > Aquatic > Freshwater > Lake > Sediment | place: USA: Wyoming | collected... | reverse complement strand
AGACTCCTCCCCCAGGAGGCAGTACCCCATGTTCCTTTTGCCCACAGAAGGGACTGTATTTTAGAAGTTGTTTTAAAAAAATAATTATCGGAGGATTATCTCATGTCAGATGTAAAAGATCAAGTGAAAGAACAGGTTGAAAGGACGAAGCAAATTGAAGCCCGTCTCACCGAGCTTAAGAATGTCATTAGAGTGGCCACAAACACTCTCAATCTCATTAATGATGTTGAAATTAAAGGGGCTTATGCTGGTCCAGTGGTGGAGATTGTCCAATGGATTGATGGGATTAAGAAAGCTGTTCAAACCCAGATTGATGCTTTGGAACCCCTCCTTCCCAAAAAAGAAGAACCAATGGTTGAGGCGGAAGTTGTTAAATCATAAAACACTAGAAGAGAGGTTTAAAGATCTCTCCAGAAGGAATCAAAATGGACAGCTTTTATCTAAAGCTCTTATTAACGAATTCTTAGATTTAAAAGCTAAATTAAAACATGGTGTGTATCTAGGTATCAAGAAAAGGTTTCCCACATCTTAAATTGAATCCTAGAGCGTTTAAAGACCATTGTAGGAGGAACAATGAACGTATCAAAGTATTTTCCACATAGTATTACAGTTGTTTTGCTTGTGTTAGCGGGGATTTACAGATCCCCTGCTTTTGCTTATGCTTCCGTCCTGGCTCTAGTTTCAGTTCTAGTAGGTAATATTGTTGCTATATACCAGGATATGCTCAAACTTAGGTCCACACCTACAGATGAGCTTACCAAACGTAAAATGACTGACCTAGAAGCTAGAGTGAGCACCATAGAGTTTGGTATAAAGCAAAGAGGCTTCTAATCAATAACTTTCGGAGGATCTTATGAAAATTACTCTTACCCTAATTCTACCTGACACATCACAAGTGGTGCTAGATTTAGAAGAAGCAAAAGCCGTTTACGAGGAATTAAAGAAACTATTTGAGAAAATAGGTTAAGTTCATGCTAAGTTTTGGCCTTGTTGTTGCTTCTAACAACCTACTTGCTCTTAAATCATTTAATACTTTTCTTTCTAATTATTGTTTATTTGAAAAACCTTCTTTTATAGAAAAATTTATTATTAAACGAGTAAAGGTTTGGTTGGAAAAAGAAGCTATTAAACAATTTAAAGATGTAAAAGAAGAAGTACTAAAAGATACAATAAATCTTTCTTTAAATGACTGTGCTACAGGAATGTTCACTGTTTTACACTTAGGGAATCTTCCTATTCCCACTCCCACTGGTAAAGAATTATTTGAGTTGATTTCACATACTGAATTGGAGTTTGAGAAATTAAAGAAGCCCAAAGCCACTGAACAGTATAAAGGGTAACTATGCTACGAATCTGCTTAGTGTGTGGAATTACATTTGGACCAGGTGAGGGTTTTTCATTTTTCTTTGGTGATGAAGAACGAATCTGTATGAAATGTCATGATGATTATATTAAATCTATTCGATCAGAGGAAAGCTAATGGCTCGTTGGCAGAAAGGTGAAATCCCCAATCCGAATGGGAGGCCCAAAGGATCAAAGAATTTTGCGTTAAGTCTTTTGAAAGTGGCCAATCGGTTGCAGTATAAACATAAAGTTCATCCAGTGGATCAACTTGTGGAAATTGCAATAATGGCTAAATTAAATAAAGAATTTGAACTTGCCTCTGAAATATGGCTTAAATTGCTCCAGTATCTTGAGCCTACAAAGAAACCCGTTGAATCAGCTCCTGAGAAACCCACAACTTCAGCCGAATCTGTTCAGAATGCTGAGGCACTTTTAAAAGAACTAGAGGAAATGGCAAATGTCGGACAATCAACCAGTTCCACAACTGAATCCACAAGCGATAAAGATAGCTTGGCAATTAGGGAGACTTCAATACAAATTGAAGCCTATTCAGAAGAAGATTTACAACAGCGTTTTGAACAGTAATGAGTTGATTTATGTAGTCAATTGTTCAAGACGTATAGGTAAGACAACGACAATGGCTTTAATTGCCATTGAAACAGCACTTAAAAACATTAATTATCAGATTCATTTTGGTGCACCTTATCAGAACGCTTTAAAAGATTTCCTCCTTCCTATCTTCAATCAAATATTATCGGACTGTCCCAGTGACATACGTCCAACATGGAAGCAACAGGAAGGAAAATTTATATTCAAAAATGGTAGTTATATTAAGCTTTGCGGAGCTAATAATGGCCAGTTTGAAAACTTGCGGGGAAATAAGTCTGATTTATTTATATTAGATGAAGCTGCTCAAATTGATGATTTAGATACAGTTGTAAAAGATGTGGCCTTACCTCAACTCTTAACATCGAAAAATAAAGATAAACGGATTATTTTACCTAGCACTCCACCGAACACCCCAGATCATCCGTTTAAGATTTATGCTGAGAAAGCAAAAGGAAGAGGGGCATACAGTGAGTTTACTATTGAAGAAAGTTGGTATGAGAAAGATGAAATAGAACGACTTATTGATGAAATGGGTGGTAGATCATCAACTCGTTGTATGCGAGAGCTTTTTTGTAAGTTTGTTACTGATTCCACTCTTCAAATTGTCCCAGAATGGGATTCAACTAAGTTCGTAAAAGAGATTGAAAAGGATGATTATTTTCAATTTTATACTGTTATCGAAGGGATGGATATCGGATATAGAGATTTTACTGCATGGGTAATGGGTTATTATGACTTCCTTGGTGCTCGGTTAGTAATTGAGCATGAAATTGCTATTAGAGAGAATGATTTTACTACAGAAAATCTTTCTAAACTAATTAAATCATCAGAAGAAATATATACTAAAGAGAATCAAACAAGATTTAGAAGAATATCAGATAATAATAATCTTAATATCTTAGCAGATTTAGCTAAAATTTATAAACTTCCTTTTGGTCCTGTAAGTAAAAAGCATGGAAAGACCTGGATGGTGAATCAATTACGCCAGTTTATAAAGGCTGGAAAATTATTCATCCATCCAAGATGTAAAATGCTGATTTCTTCACTTGAATTTGGTATTTGGCGAAAAAATCTAGAAGAATTTGAACGAAGTGCAGATTTGGGACATTATGACTTTGTAGATGCTTTAGTTTATTTGATTGCAGTATTGGTTCCAACAATTCAAAATATTAATCCCATTCCACCACTTTATAAGATAAACTTAGCTACAACAATGTTTCCAAATGGAATGCCACGAAATACCGTGAATCCAATGGATGATGAAGTAATGAAAATATTCCCTAAATTATATTAAAATAAGAATTAAAGGAAAACTATGGATAGTAAAAAATTAGATAAATATTGGGCTATAGAAGATCCTCTTCAATTGATCTCTGTATTAGACCAAAAAGTAGCTGATTTTGATAGGTATGTGGATATGTCTGGAAGATGGCCCACCTATCGTGATTTGTATTATCATTACTATCTAGTTAATGAACAAACTTATCTTTATCCCAATTATGGAGCTGATGCTTTTAAAAGAATCAATATAAACCACTTTAGAGCTATTCTACTTCATCTTCTCTCCCTTGTCACAGCACAACGTGCAGTTCCTCAACCTGTTTCAGTTAATACTGATTATAAATCTCAAGCACAAACCGATTTTTGTAAAAATATTTTAAAGCATTTTGAGAGAGAAAAGAAGTTAGATACAATTTTTCAACAGGCTACCGAAACTGCCCTTTTAATGGGATCTTGTTTTGTAGCTCGTGAATGGGATACACGACTTGGTAAAGTTTATGGTGTTGATCCTGATACAAACGAACCCCAGCATGAGGGTGATTTTGTAACCACATTGTATAATCCATTAGACTGTATATTTGATTTTGCTGGGGGGAGTTGGGAAGCAGCCGATTGGATAGTGTTACGATTCTATTATAATCGGTGGAATTTAGTCGCCAAATTTCCTCAATTTGAGGATCAGATTAAAATGATGTCTGTTTCTCCTCAAGTAAAAAGACACCGATTAGGTCATGTTATTAACGAGAAAAATGATGATCTTATTCCACTTTACACATTTTATCATAAGAAAACACCTATTATTCCTGATGGTCGGATGTGTATGTATTTAGACCAAAAGACTTGTTTATTTGATGGCCAACTTCCATACAAAAAAGTTCCTATTGCTCGGATTGTTGCAGATCATCAATTAAATACCCCATTTGGTTACACCATAGCCATGGATCTTTTACCTCTGCAAAAAGTTTATAATGCTCTATGTTCAGCTGTTTGTACAAACCAAGCCGCATTTGGGGTGCAAAATATTCTCATCCCTCGTGAAGCTGCTATCTCTTTAACGCAACTCACTGAAGGATTGAATGCTATTTATTATGATCCAGCAGTTACCCAAGGTGCTAAACCGGAGCCTCTGAATCTTTTAGCAACTGCTCCTGAGATATTCAAATGGATTGAGTATTTAGAAGCTATGATGGCTAAGATTTCAGGAGTTAATGATACCATCCAAGGTGATCCAGCTGCAAACTTAAAATCAGGAACTGCTTTAGCTTTTGTTGCTGCTCAAGCTTTGACATTCATTAATCCTCTTTGTCGATCCTATACAGGACTCCTTGAAGATACTTGGACTGGAATTATTGATATTCTAAAAGAATTTGCCACAACCCCTAGAATGATCCTTATTTCAGGGTTAAATAACAAAGCTGAAGCAAAAGAATTTACCAATGAAGATTTAGCGGATATTGATCGTGTGATTGTAGAATCTGGTAATCCTCTTACTCAAACTCTTGCTGGTCGTATTCAAATGGCACAAGATTTGCTTCAAGCTGGTCTTTTAAACAAAGAAGAATATCTAACTGTTTTTCAAACAGGTCAATTAGAGCCTCTCTATGCATATGAGAAAGCTGAATTGCTTCGTATTAAACAAGAAAATGAAGCATTACAAGCTGGAAAACCTGTAAAAGCTATGACTACAGATAATCATCCTCTTGAGATTAGAGAACATTTAATTATTCTTAATTCACCAGAAACACGAAATGATCCTAATCCAAGCAATCCTATCATTTTAAATACATTAAATCATATAAAAGAGCATCTAAATTTTTGGACTAATATGGACCCAAGAATTGCAGCCCTTCTTAGTATTCCCCCTGCTCCAGGAATGGGTCCTCAACTGTCTCCACAAGGAGCTGAAAATCCAAATGGATCAAAAGTCCCTGGAGCATCAAATTTACCAAAGGTGATGAATGCCGTTCCTCCAAATTCACAAGTAGCCGGAGCTGTTCAACCACCTCGAATGCCTAATCTCCCGAAAGGGGCTGATCAGGTAACTCAAGCCTCAGCTGCACAATTAAACAATATAATTCAACCCCCGATTCAATAAAATTTAAGGAGATTACAATGAGTAATTTAATTACTGGAAACTTTCCAGCCCAGACCTACCGCAGTTTAAGTGTTGGTGTCACTGGTGCTATTATTAAAGCTGCTAAAGGACAAATTTTTGACCTACATATTTCAAATGCAGCTGCAACTCCAAGATATGTGAAATTATATGATAAAGCAACCGCACCAATAGCTAGTGATACCCCATTAAGAACTTATGCAATTCCGGCCACTACAGTTGTCTCTTTAGCTGTTACCCCTGCTGGAATTGAATTTTTAACTGGAATTAGTATTCGGGGAACCACTGGAATAGCTGATAATGATACTGGAGCACCAACAGCTAATGACATTGTTGTAAATATTAGTTATTTATAAATTTAGTTTAATTATAGGAGATTAAAAATGCTTTTATTAAAGTCTATTTCAAATACAGATACAACTTTAAGTGTGACAGTTGATGCAGCTATGCCCGCATCAAATGGTGTTATACAGATTGGATCAGAACGAATTATCTATGATGATAATTACATGGGTACACTTTATGGTTGTTTAAGAGGTGCCCAAAGTACAGTTGCTGCACCCCATACATTGGGAACTACAGTTTCTTTAGTAAATTTTTACTCAGCATTTCCGGGGACTCCTGATGTTTCTTCAGCTTCTAATGTTGGTACCGGAGAGGGAACATTTGCACAGAAAGTTTTAGATGATCTTCAATTTAAAAGTTTAGTTGAAGGGACTAATATTACTATTACTTCGTCTCCGACAGAAATTACTATTACAAGTACCGATACAGGAGAAGTTAATACTGCTAGTAATGTTGGTTCAGGTGAAGGAATATTTGCACAAAAAGTTTTAGCAGATTTACAACTTAAGAGTCTTACTGCTGGATCAGGTCTACTTTTAACTCCCTCAATTGATGATATAAGTATGGCAATTGATAGTAGTTGGTTTAATGGGGCTTTAACAGTTGATAATACTGGATTAGGAACATTAGGAACAAATATTATTATTGGTAGCAATATTACTTTAGGTAGTTTAGCAACAGGGAGTTTAACTGTTGTTGATTATACGAATCTAGTTGGAGCATACTTTGATATTTCTGATATGCAAGCTCTTTCTTCTATTAGTTTAACGGAAGGAGTTGATTGGACCGCTGCAATAAGTAATGATGCAACAGCACTAAGTATTAAAAATGCTATTAATACTATAGCTAGTAGATCTCCAGAAGGTATTTATATCCGAATTTCTGCAACTGTATTAGCAAATGTTATTACAGTTACATCCTTAATTGCTAGTGAAGATCAAAATTGTACATTTACTAATGTACCTACACCCTACCTAACTGCCGTTGATATGAGTGGGGGAGTTGGAGATTTTTTCATTCCAGGAGATCTTACAGGTAATTATCGAGAATTACTTATTAGAGGGGATATAACAACTCAATTAGGAAATATAATTGTTCCAATGGGAAATTTACATTTTACTTATACTTTTCCCCATGTTCCCTCCGCTTCTCAGCCACAAATTTTACTTGATACAGCTGGAAATTCTGGGGTTTGGGGTGGTGGAGGTAATGTATATTTTACAAGCAGTGGAATTGATATTGGTATTATAGGAGCAACAAATGCTCCAAGACAAGTAAGTCTCCATTTATTTGATCATGATACTGGCACTATGGTACGAGTTTCTGTTGGAGATGCTGATTCAGGTGGAGTTGGCTACAAAGTTTTAAGAATCCCTAATTAATTTAGTTTAAATTAAAGCTGATTTGCCTACTGGAGGTAGACATATTAGACTTAAAATAAACCCACACCAACCTACCTCAGAAGAAATTGAGATGGTTTAAAGGAGAAATACAATGAGTGATGTAAATGTTACACCAGTTGTACCAGTCACACCTGCCACATCTGATGTTAAAACCCCTGTGGCAGTTGATACAAAAGTATCAACAACCCCAAGTGAAGATACAAAATCAGAAGCAAAGGATCTTACTAAGAAAGAAGCAGAAATTATTAGAAAGATTAAGATTGGGGATATAGAGTATGATGAAACAACTCTATCTCAAATGATTGAAAAATCTAAAGGAGCCGATAAAAAGTTCCTTGAAGCTGCTAAAGCCCGAAAAGAGGCCATTAAATTCTTTAAATTAGCTAAAGAGAATCCTGAAGAACTTCTTAGTAAGTCTGGGAAAGATCCAAAGCAATGGGCTTATGAGAAAGTTGCAAAAGACCTACAAGATAGACTTCGTGATCCACGAGATGTTGAACTTGAAAAAACCCAAGAAGAAAATAAACGGTATAAAGAAGCTGAAGCTGCACGTCAAGCACAAATAGCCCAGGTTAAACAAGATCATGAAGCCAAAGCTATGGAAGCTAAATTTCATTCTGAAATTATTGAAGCTCTTGAAATGACTCCTTCTCTTCCGAAGAATGGATTTACTGTAGCTCAGATAGCAAAGTATATTGATACAGTACGAGATAAAACTGGAGTATTGCTTTCAGCCAAAGAGGTCGTCAAAGTTGTTGAAAATGATATTCGGGGAACTGTTAAAGGAATCTTATCTGGAGCAGATGCAGAGAAACTAATTGCTCTTATTGGTGAAGAAGGGGTTAAAACCATTCAAAAGTATTATTTGAATAAGTTGAAAGATCCTCTTAAAAATGGTTCAGGTGTTTCTGGGGTTAGTCCCGATGAAAAACCTAAAGAAAAAAGATGGAAAAGTTCCCACGACTACTGGAAGTCTATTGATGATGCTGCAAAACGTGAGAGAGGTGAATAATCATGGAAACTAAACTCATCCCACATATTGCTTATCAAATCGAAGGAATGTCTGGTGGTTATCAACTCTACAAAATCGTATTAGATAAAGATAATAACTTTATTTCACGAGAGAAAGTCGAATATCCTGATTCATGGGATCAAGTTATTATGTATTTAGAATTAGAATTAAGTAGACAATTCGCATAATTTAAATTAAGGTTCAGGGTTAGCCTAGAGATCTGCCTAGTAGATCAATAAAACCCTACAATTTAAATCTTCCTAAGGAGTCCCAAACTGGCTTCATGGAAGCTATCTGAAAGGGTAGTCTGTAAAGTGAGCCTCACCAGAAACTAATGAATAGTTAGACGGTGCAAACATCAGAAACACCCAAACTACTGTTCCCTAAATCTCTGTAGTTGTAAGAAGTAAAAAAACTATAAAATTTAATAAAGGAAACTAAATATATGGCCGCTACAATCCCCGCCTCAATTATCGGTGATTTTAAGGAAAGGTATAATACCAAAGGTATTCAAGATGCCATTCCCGAATCCCGTGTTATTTTGAAAAATGTGGACTTTGACAAAGCTACCCTCGTTGGTAATGCTTTCCACACTCCTGTGATCCTGTCTGATGAAGCTGGATTCACATATGCTGCAAACAATGCTGGAAATTATGCTCTTAATGGGCCAATCAGCTTGAATGTGCCTGATGCTCAGGTTCGTCCTGCTCAGATCACACTTGTTTCTCAAATTGCTTATGATGCTCTTTCCCAATCTTTGGGTTCTGGAGCTGCTTTCTTGAGTGCAACGAAACTTATTACAAAGCGAATGATTGATTCTATGTCTAAGCGTGTTGAACTTGCTTGTCTTTATGGACAATCTGGTTTAGGTACTGCTGCTTTGACTGGTTCTTCAAATGTTGATGCCACCCACGAAATTGTTGCTTTTACTCAACAATCCTGGTCTGATGGTATATGGGCTGGTACTGTGAATAACCAAGTTCAGTTCTATAATGGGGCTGTGCTTGTTTCTTCTGGTGCTGATTCTGTATTTACGATTACCGCCGTTAATCCAACTCTTCGTACATTGACAGTGTCTGGATCAATTGCTGGTATTACTGCTCTTGATATTCTTCTTAATTCTGTTGCATTAAAAATCTATTGGAATACTGCTTATGGAAATGAAATGTTCGGAATTGATCGTATTCTACTGAATACAGGAGTATTGTTTAATATTGATGCTGCTATTTATGATCTATGGAAAGCAAATGTTATTGATAATGCTGCTGGAAAACTTACCTTCCTCGCCTTACAGAATGCTGTTGCTGCTGCTGTTGGTCGTGGTTTGGACAGTGAAGTTGATGTGATCATCAATCCTAAAGTGTGGGCGAATCTCGTGACCAGTCAGTCTGGAGCACGTCGGTTTGACTCAAGCTATAAGAAATCTTTGATGGAGAATGGAGCTGAGAAGCTTACGTTCTACTCTCAGAATGGTACGATGAATATTACTCCTTCCTTGTATTTGAAAGAAGGGGATTGCTTCATTCTTCCATTTGAGCATCTTACTCGTATTGGATCTATGGATATTGAGTTTATGCCTCAGGTTATGGGATCAGATGAATTCTTCCAATATGTTCCTGGGTATAATGCCTATGAACTGCGTCTTTGGACGAATCAGCAGATCTTCATTGAGCTTCCAGCTCGCTGTGTGAAAGTGTTCAATATTTCTCTTTCATAATTCAGTTAATTTAATTATTGAAGTAACTTTTCGTCTCAGAAGTTCTTTCCTAGTTGCCTATGGCAAATAGGTCTTATAAGAGACACAATTTGATGTAAAGGAGTCTTATTATGGCCGTTCTTACAGTTACTTTTACAGTCCCTGATTCACACGCAACAATGCTTGAAATACTTGAAATGAATGCCACACAGGTTAGCCTTAATGCACTTGAAAAAATGGTTGGTGATATTATTGCTGGATCACAACGGGCTACTGTTATCGTTAATCTTGATGGAAGTCCTATTGTCACAGTTCCTGCTTAACTATTTTTCTAATCGGAGTTACTTATGAGTATTGCATTGGTCTATAATGGGTCTAGTTATATTATTCCTACCCCAGGAGAGTTAGGATGGGGTAGTAACTTAGATTCTTTTTTTGTTGCTATTGCAGCGGGGAGCCTACAAAAATCTGGGGGAAGTTTTACTCTTTCAGCTGAGACTGATTTTGGTGGGGCTTTTGGAATAAAATCTTTATATTTAAAGTCTCGTACTGCTAACCCTGCAACCACTGGAAATATCCGATTAGCTAATGGAGATAATATTTCTTGGAGAAATAATCTTAATACTTTAGATCTCCCCCTTTCGGTTAATGCTTCAAATCAATTAACTTTTAATGGAATCCCACTTGGTGGGGGTGGTGGGGTTACTTATCCATTAACTGCACCTGATGGAAGTGTGGGTGCTCCCTCCTATTCATTTAGCACAGATCCCACAACTGGTATTTATTTTACTAATCCAGGAAGTGTTCCTACACTTAATGTCGCAAATGCTGGGCTTAATATTCTACATATTGATTCGACTGGACTTATTCCAGCACCTGGTGAACTTTATGATTTAGGATCGAGTACTGATTATTGGTTGACAACCTATACTCGACTATTATATCTTGATACTCTTTATCAAAATCCAGGTGGTCATGCATATTTTGATGATGGAACTGTTTCACAACCCGCTGTAAATTTTATCTCAAATGGAGCATCTGGATTATACTACGAACCAAACATTCTTGGTATCGCTCATTTTGGAGTTGCTGCTGCTAAGATTAATTCGTTTCAGCAATTCCTATTTACTGATGGAGTGGCCCTTACTCCGGCAATTTCTTTTATTCTTGATTCGGATACTGGAATTTACCGAAGTGGGTCTGGTATTTTTAACTTTGTAAGTAATAATACTCTTGCTGCTACTGTTACTTCTGGGAATTTCCAGGTTCAAAATACTCTAGTTTTAAAAAATACCATAAATGATGCAAATATTTCTTCACCAGTAGGGGCTACTGGAACAAGTTCTGTTTTATTTGAACCTACTTTAGCAAGTTCAAATTTTAATTTCATTATCACACCAAAGAATAGTGGGACTGATCCAGGTTACTATTATCGAACCCAAATTGCCTTACTAACTAGTGACTTATCCGTAGCCTCTCAACCAAATTTAACACTAAGAGCTTCTGGAGCCTATAATCAAATAGTAAGTACCCGTTTAGGGGGCATTGGAAGTTTTAATCCACTTGTTTTATTTGTTAATGATTTAGTGACTACAGATTTAGGGATGTATATAAGTACCACTAATTTAGTTGGTGTTAATACTTTTTCTCCATCTGCATCATTACAGATTGGACAAAATGTAGCAGCTTCTAATGTTTTAAATGCTGATGGATCTTTAGTTGTTTCAAATGCTGGAGTCATAACTCAACCATTACAACCCAGTTTTTTAGCTTGGAATAGTATAAGTCTACTAAATATTACAGGTACTGGTACTTCACATACTATTGTATTTGATCAAGAAGTTTATGATCAAGCTAATAACTATGATCTTGCAACTGGGATTTTCACAGCCCCTGTTCAAGGCCGCTATCTATTAACATTTACAGTTAATATTAAAGGTATTTTAATTTCACATACATCGAAGGTTGCAACATTGGTAACAACTGCAAGACAGTATTCGACAGTAGATAGTGCTTTAATTGCTAATGCGGAGACTAGTTATACAGTTACTACTATTGCTGATATGGGTATTGGTGATACTGCTTATTGTACAATTACTGTAGCTGGGATTTCAAACACTATTGAATTAAACAATGCCGCAAATACAACATATTTTTCAGGAAGTTTACTTAATTAATTTGAAAGGAGTTTAACAATGTTAGAACATGATGATGCAAAACAAGACGTTGATATGATTAAAACAGTTCTTCAAAAAATCATAGATGATATGACAGAGTATGAAGCTGATCGAATTATGCCAGAGGAAAGAAAACCTAAAGAAGTTATTGCAGAAGTTAAATCAATTGAAGCTCATCCAATGGATGAAATGGACATGGAAACTGATGAAGAATTAAATCCAGACGTTTTATCTCAACTTCTTGAAAAAGCTGGTTCTGCTAGTTTGGAAGGTGAAACTGAAGAAGATGTTGAGGATGGACTTGATCCTGAAATCGCTAAACTTGTTAGAGAAAAACGAAAAGCTAATCTCTCAAAATAATTCTCCTTTAAGGAAGTTTCTATGCCTATAGACTACTCAGTTCGTAACCTACTTACATCGGTTAAAGTGCGTTCTATGAATGCCAGTAACCAAAATACCTTCACAGATGAGGATATGATTCGTATTGCATCCGAAGAATTACAATCTGTTCTTATTCCTTTTATTGAATCAGTAAAAGGGGAATATTGGGTTAAAATTCATGATATTCCGTTTGTTCAAGGACAAATGTTCTACACTCTTCCTGAAAGAGCTACTGGAACCAAATTAAGAGATATTTGTCTTGTCGATATGCAGGGAAATGAAGTATTGTTGAATTATATTAATATTGAGGATATGAAATCTTCGTGGGCATATGCTCCTTATCAGTTTGGATTCTATCCCCAAGATAATCAAATTAAACTTGTATTAGGTAACTTACTAGGTTCGGCGAATTATCAGTTTGTTAGGATGCGTTATTTTCGACGGCCTAATACATTGATTAATACAGATCAAGCAGGACAGATTATTAATATTAATACAGGGACAAAAGAGGTTACATTGACTTTTGCTCCAACAACGTGGACTACTGCTACTCTATTTGATTGTATTAATTCCATGTCTCCTTTTCAATCTAGAGTAGATAATCAGACAATTACTGGACTTGCAGGATTTGTATTAACTTTCTCTTCTCTTCCTTCGGGATTATCTATTGGAGATTGGGTATCTGAAGCTAATTTTTCTCCAATAATGCAACTTCCAGTTGAAGCCCAACGAGTGCTTGAAATCCTTACGGCTGCTCGCATTCTTCAATATAGTGGAGATCCCGCATTTACAGTTTTTCAGCAAGAAGCTGAACAGGCTAAACGAGATTTAATTCAAGTTATTACACCTCGTGTAGATGGAAGCCCACGAAAGATCCCTATTCGTAACAGATTATGGGGTCCCTGGTGAAAAACAATACGAATTATCAAGGTAAATTTAATGGCTAAAGATCCAGTTTCGATACAAGAAACTCTTAGTATTAAACCAATGGGTTTATGGAGTTATCCCAACCAACTTTCAGCTGTTCCTCAAGGGGCTTTAAGATTAGCTACCAATACAGTTATTGATAGACCTAATATTATTGAACAACGTAGAGGGATAAATGCTTTTGGAGATGAACTATTAGATGATGTCAATAAGATCTATAATTTTCAAAATAGTCTTATCATTCATCATGGAACAACATTTTCTTATGATTCTACTGGTTTAGGAGTGTGGGTAGACTATACGGGAGCATTTTCTCCACCCCCAGGTGCTCTAACTATTCATTCGATCCAAGCTAATAAGAATATCTATTTTACGACAGTATCTGGAGCCAAGAAATTAGACTCATTAACAGGAACGATTCAACCTGCTGGTGCTCCACCAGGGTTAGATGGTAGTGGCACTACAACAGGATCAGGTTGGTTTACTAATGTCACTCAAGTGGCTTATAGAATTATATTCGGATATAATGACGCAAATGGTAATCTTATCCTAGGTGCTCCTTCTCAACGAATAGTAGTTTCGAATAATTCAGGTGGAGCTACAAATGTTTCATTAACATTTACTGTCCCAGCTGGTCTTTCAACAGACTGGTTTTATCAAATCTATCGAAGTCCAATGTCCTTAAGTTTAGCTATTGAACCAAATGATGAATGTGCCTTGGTTATTGAAGCAAATTTAACAGGCACCAATTTAACCAATAAATATGTTACATTAACAGATAATGTTGATGATGCACTAAAAGGTGCTATGATTTATACAGCATCTTCCCAACAAGGTATTACTCAATCTAATTATCAACCCCCTATTGCAACAGACATAACCTATTTTAAGGGTTTTGCCATGTATGCTAATACAACTGAATTACAACAATTTTTTCTTACTGTTATTTCTGTTGGATCACCAAGTGGAATCCAAGTAAATGACACAATTACAATCGCTGGAATCACCTATACTGGTAAAGCAGCTGAATCTATAGTTGCTGCCCAATTTGAAGTCTTTACAGGTGGTACCCCTTCTCAGAATATCACGAATACTGCTAATTCTCTGGTCAGAGTAATTAATCGATATACAGCTAATACGTTTGTTTATGCTTACTACCAATCAGGATACTCTGAGGCCCCTGGGAAGATTTTACTTACAGAAAAAGTAATCGGAAGTGGAGTTTTCACGGTTATTAGTTCTCGTCCTACAGCTTTTGTTCCTGATCTTACGACAACTCAAAATTCTAGTAATAATACACATCCGAATTATGTGTTTATTTCTAAATACCAGCAACCAGAGGCAGTTCCCACTCTCCAAAATATTCCAATTGGGTCAGCTGATAAAGAAATATTACGCATTATTGCATTACGCGATTATGTATTAATATTTAAACAAGATGGAGTATTTCAAATTACTGGTTCAGATATCCAGTCCTTTCAAGCTGCTGAAGTAGATAAAACACTGATTTTACGGGGAATTGAAACTGCTGTTGCATTGAATAATAAAGTGTTTATGTTCTCCAATCAAACAGTTGTTTCAGTAACATTTAATGAAGGAGCTACACTTAAATCTTTCCCCATTAGACAAGACTTATTAGTTCTTTCTTCTCCTTTATACCCCAATTTTGATACAGCAAGTTTTGGTATTTCAAATGAATCAGATAATAAATATATCCTCGGAACTGTTACTAATACAGTAGATACCAAAGCTACTCAATATTTTGTTTATAATTATATTACAGACTCTTGGACACAGTGGACATTTCCTTGGAAAATGAAAACAGGGATTGTTAATCCAACGGATGATAAAATGTATTTTGGATCAGCTGACCCATTATCCATGTATGTTTATCAAGAAAGAAAAAATTATAATTTAACAGACTATGCAGACAATTCTTATGCTGTTACAATTGTAAGTTCATTAAACTATATTGTCGAAATTAATGATACAACGGGTCTACTGGTTGGTTGGACTTTAAATGAGGGAGATAAGACATCAGTAATAGCAGAAATTATTGATTTAACTCATTTAAGAGTAAATACAATTCTCGGATGGACCCCTGGTGCAGCTTTAGTTTATAGACCAATTCCTATAGCCCTTCAATTTGTTCCTGAATCTTGTGGAAATCCTGGAATAGTTAAACATTTTAAAGAGGTTCATTCAGTATTTTCAACCGCTGATTTTTATGAAATTAGCTTAGGTTTTACTACTGATTTTAATGCAGGAACAACTTATAGCCGATTAGTCCCAAAAACCTCCAATTCGTGGGGATATGGATCTTGGGGAAACTTCTTTTGGGGTGGTGGTCCAATTGAGATGCAAGTTATTCGGGCATTAGTTCCCTTAGAGCAACGTCGGGGTCATTGGATCATTATGTCAATGAATTATGCGGGGGCTTTAACATCATTTGCTTTTGATGGATTTGCAATTTATTATAGTGGAATGACACAAAAGTTTCATTAATTTATGGCAAAGATACCCGTTATCACCTCCCTCAATCGGCAAGACTTTCCAGATGCCCCTGATTGGATTTCAAAGCTCCTTTATCCTCTACAGTTATTTATGAACACTGTCTTAAGTGCTATGAGGAATCAATTATCATTACAAGACAATTTCTCTTGTGTTATTCGACAATTTGCACTTACAGCTGGAGCTGTTGATACAGATAATACATTTTCATTTCCAGCGAACTTTGGCCGTACTATTGTAGAATTAAATGCGTATTGTACAAATGCTAATGGATCATATACCCCAGTGTACCCACAAGTCTCATGGAATTATATTAATGGACAAGTAGTAATTAATGGAATTAAAGGATTAACACTTGGTCAAACTTACAATTTTGTCATAACCGTAAAATAGAGGATTTTAATTATGTGGATAGAAAAAAAAGATGAGAATGAGATAAAACAACCGACTCAGACAAATGCTCCCACAGTAGGATCAGGAGGTGGAGCTATGGAAGGCGTTTCAACTACTCCCACCACTGGAAATTTTTCCACAATGTCTCCTGTTCAAGCTCAGCAACCTACCCAAAAATGGGCCACAGCTCAGGATTATCTTAAAGCCAATCAACCACAAGCTACTCAACTTGGACAAAAAGTGGAGAGTTCTTTAACGGGAACATTAGGACAGCAAAAAAGTGCTATAGATATGGCTGCTCAAACTGCTCAGCAGCAAATTGAATCGGGTATAACCGCTTTTAATCCTGAAATAGCTAAAACTGCTGTTGAAACTCCTACTGAGATTACGTCATCTCCACAAAAACTTCAAGATTTTCTAGGTCAATGGAATGCGGCATATAAAGGTCCAGCCTCCTTTGAGACATCTGAAAGCTACACCCCAGCCGTTGAAGCTGCCACTAAAGCAAAAGAAATCGGGGAGAACATAAAGACTCCAGGTGGGCGTACACAACTTCTTCAAAATCAATTTGGAGTGTATGGAGCTGGAAATCAAGCTCTTGACACTTCACTTCTTGGAACAGCTGAAAATTATGGAAATATTCAGCAATTAGCTCCTCAATTTACAAATTTACAAGATTATCTTGGTCAGAAGTCAGCCGGATTAAGTACAGCTGCTCAAGGAGCACAAGCCACTACTCAAGAAACTCAAAATCAAACTCGTGCTGCATTAGCAGGGAATTTAGATAAATTTCAAACCGATTTAGCTGCTCGATTAGGGACAACTAAAGCTGAAGTGGCAATTAAGACACAGCAATATCAAGCTGATCTGGCTTCTGGAAATGTAGATAAAGTAGCCCAAGATCTAAGAGCTGCTGGGATTGCAGAAGAACAAATTAAACCAATTATAGATAATTTAACCATCTTAAATCAACAATATCAGTATAATCCCAATCTTTCAGCAGGATATAATTATAATCCAGAAACAGCAATTACAACTCAAAATGTTGCTACACCCGAAGATTATGCTAAAGCACAAGCGTGGCAGCAACTCACTGGAGAACAAGGTTATACATCGGTGTTAAATCCAGCACAAGCTTCACAAGCAGGCCAAATTCAAGGAGCTGAAAAAGGTTTTCTTCCAGATTATCTTAAACAACAGACTGGGACTTTAGTTAAACAAAAAGATGATTATTTACTACAAAATACAGCTGGCATTTCCGATATAGTTAATAAAATTTTGCCTACAATGTATACTAATGGACAAATTAATAAACAAGTTTTAAAAACTCTAGTTACACCATATCTTGAAGCTCGTTTGCGTCAAAATCCTACTTATGAAGATCAGGTCAAGCAAGGTACTCCACCAGCTATACAGGAATTAGTAGGTCAATTGGTAGCACGTGAAGGACCTCATCAAGGATGGAGTCCATTGGGTACAGCTTTTGGTGAGATTCAAACTGAATTTTTACAGGAGCATGGAGTACTACCATCAGGAACACAATCAACAGGAAAATAAAAATTTAAGGAAGGATACTAATATGGGACTTTTTTCATCTATTTTCGGAGGAGCAAAATTTGATTCAGCAGGTTATAATAAAGCTATAGATGCTTTCAAATCAATAGCCACTCCAGAGCTTACAGCTTTACAAGTACAACTTGATAAGTATGTTCAAGCTGGAAAACTCACCCCTGAAGCTGCTGAAAGTGTTCTGCTAAATTCAAATTCTTTTAATGATATAAAACTAGACCCAGCCTTGCAAGGAGCACAAAAACAAGCTCTTCAACAACTTCAAAATATAGCAAGTCAAGGTGGCCTTACTGCCACGGATAAGGCTCAATTAAATGATATTGCTACAGAACAAAACACTCTCGCTAGAGGACGAAATGAAGCCATTAAGCAAAGTGCACGAGAACGAGGTATTGGTGGATCTGGACTCGAATTAACAAGCCAACTTTTAAATGAACAAGAAGCAGCTAATCGTGCCTCCACACAAGGCACTCAAGTTGCTGCAAATGCAGAACAACGTGCTCTTCAGTCTCTCCAAGCTGCTGGACAACTTGGTGGAACAATGGAAGCTCAGCAATATGGTCAACAGGCAAATAAAGCTGCTGCTCAAAATGCTATTGATAGATTTAACGCTGAAACTCAACAAAACACAAATCTTTATAATGTTGGAACCCGAAATCAAGCTCAAGCTGCTAATTTAGCAGCAACTCAAGATATTGCTAATAAGAATACTGGAACAGCCCAACAACAGGCTCTTTATAATGCCCAACAGAATCAAGCAGATTATGCAAATAAGATGACGAAAGCTCAGAATTTAGCACAAGCCTATCAAGCTAAAGCTGGAGCATCCAATGCAGCTGCTCAGGCGGCACAAGGTGCTGAACTTGGATTTATGAGTGGATTAATTGGAACCGCAGGAACAGTAGCTGGTGGAATGATGAGTGGTCCCGCAGGAACCTCAGCTGTTTCAGCAGCACCTGCTTCTGCATCTTCTTCATTTGGTGGTGATTTTGTCCCAAAGACAATGAAACCAAATCAATATATGGCAGAAGGTGGGGAAGTAAAAGATCCTGATGATAAAATGATTGAGTTCTCTAAAGACGATCTGATCGAAGAACATGAACGACTCATTCCACAATTGGAAGGAGCAGAAAAGAAAGATCAAACTAAGGAACTTGCTGAAATTCGGGATATGACCGATGGAGGAAAAGTTCCAGGAAAAGCTAAACTTCTTGGTGATTCAGAACAAAATGATACAGTTCCGGCTATGCTCTCCCCAGGAGAAATAGTAGTTCCACGAAGTGCTGCTCAAGATGAACAAGATTATATGAATTTTATGAAAGAAGCTAAATCACGTCCAATGAATTGTGGGGGCAAGATGAAGATGGCTCAAGGTGGTCCTGTTCCCCCACCTCAAGTGCCTTTAGCTCCACTTAAAGCTCCTCCAATGCCTATGGCTCCAATGATGCCTCCACCTTCTAAACCAGAAGCTCCAAAAGAAGATATGGTGGCTAAAGCATTGAAAAGTCTTCAATTTCGGGTGTCAAATTTAGAAGGTGGGAAATAATATGAATAATGATCTTTTTAATCAATATTTTCCAGGACAAGATCCTGAGGAAATCATGAGGCTTATAAAGCCCATCCAGTCAAGCACATATGATGTTCCCATCTCAGATACAACAGTTCCCATGCAGGGACGACTTGAATCTCTCCCTTCACAGGTTGGAGGAGTTCCTTCCATTCCTGAAATCCCCCCTACAACCGGAGCGACAAGATCTTGGGAAGAACCTTTAGCTGCTCCTGTTCCTCCCCCTGTAGAGCCTCCTAAACCCCCTTTGGAAGCCCCAAAACAGGCCCCAGGAACGTCGAAAACTGCTCCAGAAGGGTCTAACCCATTAGATACTCTCCTACAAGCTTCCAGCCCTGATCAGGAGGCTAGAAATAAGATGCTGGAGAGTGAGAAGTCAAAACATCTCTGGGGAGCACTTCCTACAGCTTTGGGTGGACTTGGTGATGCAATTGGTAATGCTGCAGCAGCTTATGGAGGTCGAGGAGCCTCTGGTACTGCTGAAAGAATAGCTGCTGGATTAGAGAAAGGTGAGGCAGGGAGAAAAACTCAATTTGAAGAGAATTTAAAGAATGACCCTAAGTCACAGATATCAGAACACTATCGCAACGTACTTGCCATGATGATGAATACTAAGCCCACTGATCCTAAGATTGCTAATTTGTCTGCATCTCATATTGCAACAACTTTACCTGAAGTAGAAAAATATATGGCTCATAAACTTGCAATGGAGCAAACTAAAGCTACTAGAGAAGCAACCCAAGCATCAAAAAATATAGCATTATCTGAAAAAGAAGAACAATTTGATTTACGACGAAAAGAACGACTTGGAGCAGCTGTAAATCAGCTAACTGCTGGATCGAGAAAAGCTATTGGAGTTGCAGCTACAAATAATATGAGGGCTGATAGATTAATTGAAACTGTTGATAATAAAAAAATTCCATCCCAAGTAATTTCTATGATGATAGGTGACTTAGCTGGTATTTATAAAGGTGGAGTTCCTGATCAAATTCAAATGGCTCATGCGGATTTTCCAACTTTCCAAAGAAAATTGTCAGAATTAGAATCATATGTTACAGCTAATCCACAAGATGCCCATTCTCCCAAAGTAGTTAAAATGCTATATGAAATAACGAAAGAAATAAAAGAAGTTGATAATAAAGTGGTTTCAGATAATCTTGGAATTAATGCTGCTATATTTCAAGATACTATTAAAAAATATCCAGAATGGTGGGCGAATCTTAGTCAACAAATTATGTATGCTACTGAGGCTCCTAGTGAGTCTACTAGAGGTAAACCCGAAGCGAGTGGGAAACCTCCATCTGCTAGTTCAGGAGCAAAGCAACCAATTTCAACAGTTTCATCTCAACAAGAATATGATGCTCTTCCATCTGGTGCCCAATATAAAGATGCCAATGGAAAAACTTACAGGAAGAAATAATTATGTGGACCCCACCTCAAGATGAATTAATTGATGAACAAGCACAATCAACTTGGACTCCTCCTATAGCCGATATAGAAGGTGGACCCTCTAAAACTGAATCTTTTGTTCGGGGAGCTGCTCAAGGAGCTACCATGGGATTTGCTGATGAGATAACAGCAGCCTTAGAGTCCATGGCAACTCCTAAACCATATGAACAAGCACGAAGTGAATCACGGGAAGCCTATAAAACTGCTAAAGAAGCTAATCCAAAGACTTCTTTTGCTGGGGAAATGGGTGGAGCTGCTGCTACAGCTCTAGTTCCAGGACTTGGTGAACTTACCATCCCTAAAATGGCTGCTCAGGGAGCATTATATGGCCTAGGATCATCTGAAGCTGATTTAATGAAAGGAACCCCTGACGAAATGAAACAAGCCACTAAAGATGTGGTTACAGGCGGAGCTGCTGGAGCTATTGGAGGGACAATTGCCAATAAAGTAATTACTCCAGCTATTACCAAAGGAATTCCAGCTGTTGCTAAATGGGCAACTGCATCCATTATTCCAGAAAAAGAAGCCTTGGAAGCTGTAACAGCTCGATTAACGAATCCAGAAGAGATTAAAAATGCTTTACAAACTCCTGCATTAGTTGAAAAACTTTCATCAACTACCACTCAAGCATTGAAGAAAGCAGGAGAATTAAGTGAAGCTGCTAGAAGTACCTTAGATCCTAATAGAGTTACAAATGTGGCTGAATTAGCTGATGTATTTAAAGGATTAAAAGAGAAATTTATCACAGAAGGAATTCCCTCTGGTGACGCTCAAGATTCAGCATTAGCTGTTATAAATAAATGGAAAGGAATATTTAAACGTCATTTGTCTGCTGGAGAGGGAGATCTTCCCGATACAACTCTTGGTCAATTAATTCGAGATATTCGCAAAGACATTAATTATAATCCCCAAATGGCTACAGCTGCAACGGATAGTTCAGATAAAGTTCTCCATGCTTTAAGTGGAGAATTAGATGATCTACTAAAAACAACTAACCCACAATATGAAGAAGCTATGCTTCCAGTAGACGATTTAATGAAGGGAATAACGAAAGTAAGTAAATTATTTAATTTAGTTCGTGGTCAAGCTGGAGAAGTAGTTGCATCACCAATGACAGAGGGTAGAGTGGCTCATGCTCTTGGACCTAATAAAACCTACACTCAAGAAGCTTTGGGTCATCTTAAAAACCTTACTGGTGAAGATTTGATGGGTGAGATGGAAAAGAGTCAACTTCGGAATGTATTTGAAAGTGGAAAGAAGGGTGGCTTCGGATTGCAAGCCTGGGGTACTGGACTTGGAGCTACTGCTGGTAGACTTCTGCCAGTTCCAGGAGGAGCGTTAGCCGGAGGTGCAATTGGTGGACTGGCTGCTAATGCTACTGAAGGTGGAAAGATTGCTGCTGCTTTAATTGATAAATGGCTTACAGTACGAAATTCAGCTGCAAGTGGAGCTATAATGAAATATGGACCTCTCTTGGCTGATGCTGCAAAAAGAGGTGGAAATGCTCTCGCTGCTACTCATTTTGTTCTTAGTACGTCTAATCCGGAATACCAGAAGCTCGTCGAAGAAGCACAAGAAAATAAGTAAATAATCGGAGGATTCATGCTTCTTTATAGTCTTACATCAGTCCCACCTGCTGTAACCGCATTAATAGCTACTTATATGTGTCCATATAGAGCTGGTTCTTTTTCAGCTAATTTTAATGGTCTTATTGCTTGGTCTAATGCCGATGCAGAATATTGGATCTATAAGAATGGTGTATTATTAGGTGGTGGGCGAACAAGTGGAGCGGAACCAACTCTTCAATTGTCTTGGCCTGGAAGTCCTATAGGGCTAGTTGGTAATGATATTATTTTAATCTATGCTTCTCATGCAGAAGTAACCCCTATTTTATTAAATTGTTCCTTGATAATAGATTTAGTTTAAGGATAATGAAATGATTCCAACATATGTTACACCCGTTTTAGTTACAGGAACTGTTACTTCTATTCCAAGTGGTACTTATGATGTTAATATTGTTTCACCCGATCCACTTCCAGTAACAGGTACATTTAGTCAAGAAAAGTCATTTACTGCTACAACCGTAGCTAAAACTGTTACAACTGTTTCTACAAGTCTTGTTCTTACTAATGCTTTCAGAAAAGGATTAGTTATTCAAGCAACGGACCCAATTTTTGTTCGTCTGGATGGAGCTGTCTCACTGGCCCTCTATTCATACGAATTGCCTAAAAAAGCCACTTTAGAAATTGAAAACTATTGTGGTCCTGTTACTGCAATTAAAGCTACAGGCAGTACAACAGTGTATGTGACTGAAAAAATTTAAGGAGAAAAATCATGCCAATATTTACAAATGAAGTATTAATTGATGGACAACCAGTAACAGTAGATGGTTCTGGTGTTACTCAACCCGTTTCAGGATCTGTGTCTGTTTCAGCAGTTAGTGGTACTGTAACTGTAGACGGTTCAGGCGTTACACAGCCCGTTAGTGGATCAGTTTCTGTATCTGCTGTCTCAGGAACTGTAACAGTTGATGGATCAGGAGTTACCCAACCCGTAAGTGGTTCAGTTTCAGTCTCAGCTGTGTCTGGGACAGTTACAGTCGATGGGTCTGGAGTGACACAACCAGTATCAGGGTCAGTTTCCGTGTCATCTGTTTCAGGAACAGTAGCAGTTAGTGAAGCAGGAGTAAGTTCAGCTTCTCTTTCACAACTTGTTCTTACTGCAAATACAAATGCAACTGTATTTGCTGCTTTGCCAGCTCGTTTAGGAGCTATTATATTTATTCCAACAGCAACATCAGGTAAGCCAGTTTATGTAAAATTTGGAGCTGTTGCATCAGCAACAAGTTTCACATACAAGCTAGTTACAAGTAGTACGACCATCGAATTGCCAAAATCTTGGCTTGGTCAAGTAGATATTTTGTCTGTTGAGGCACAAACAATTAATAGGACCGAATTCTAGTATAGAAAGGATTATTATGCCACTTTATGCTGAAGAACCAGATATAGAAACTACTAAACTTGTAGATGGAGCCGGAATTAATCTTGCTGCTATTTCAGTTGCTGGAGCACTAAAAGTAGATAATAGTGCTGTTACACAGCCTATATCTGGTTCAGTGGTTGCTAATCAAGGTACACCGAATACAGTAGGGAATAGTTGGCCTGTTAAAATTACTGATGGAATAGATGCATTAGTTGTTAATACAGATGGATCTATTAATGTTAATACGACACTAGGAGCACCAGGAGTACCTATTAAAATCGGGGTAAATTACCCCCAAATTGATCGAATATTAATTCCTAGTGGACAGACTTCTTTACTCTTACAGACTTTAATTCCTAGTGGTCAGATATGGAACTTAACGGATTGGGATGGAAGTGGAGACGGAACGGGTTTTTATCAACTACATTTAAGAGATGATTCAGGAATTAGTGAAACATTAGTTGAATCTTGTGATTCCTTAACAGGTTGGGCTAAAGGAGGAAGTGTCTCTACATTTGTCTTGGAATCAACAATTAAAACTCAAGGAACCAATTCTATTAATGCAGCGTTAGCATTTTCGGCTAAAGGAAAACAGACTGGAACATTAACAAAAACATTTTCACCGACAGTTAATCTCTCTTCAGGAGAATTATTAAAGATTGATACTTATCTGACAACTTCAACTGTTAATATCTTCATTAAAATTAGTCAGGGAGGAAATAACTATACTTTCTCAGAACAACTTACAAATATCAATACCTGGACCACTCTAGCTTTTAATTTAAATGAGATAACCTCATTTGATTTAACAGCTGTTAGTTCAATTCAAATTACTTTTAAAGAAAATGCAGACACAAAGATTAACTCAGTTTGCTATGTTGATAATATTCGTTATCAAACGGGAGCCATAAGAACTTTAATTGATGCCTTTATAGCAGGACAAGGTATCCCTCATCAACAGTTATTTGTTAATTCTCTAAGTCTTACCGGAACTGGAGCACTAAGCCTAGAAATTACAGTTACTAATACAGATACTGCTGCATATAACTATTCAGTTGGTTTTATGGGTAAAATTATATGAAGAATATAAAAATAGATGATTGGACTTTTTTTAAAACCACAGTAATTACTAGAAAGAAATTAGGTTTACAATATACTGAAAATAACCTAAATTATTTTGTTTTTGCTGGTGAAGCGGGTATATTTTTCTGGGAAATTACTTTAGTAAAAAATACTGAAGAAGCTTTAGATTTTGAAACTAATTATAAAGATACTGCAAATTCTCCATTAGAATTCCGAAGTGCCGAGGGATTGATTAAATTTGCATCTGCGAAATTTGTCGATACTTTATCCTTTTTTCCTACTGGGGCAACCGATCAATTGGAATTAACAGAAGCAACCCTAGGGTTTATTAAGTACCATTTGGATACTCCATATACTCTAGCTGGTGTTCATGCTTTCTGGGAAAATGCTGCTTTTGGTGACTTTATATCTCTAAGTGTTGGAGTATATTCAACTGAAAATGATGAGAATTCTTTTATTGAAATTGGACAATTTGCTGACCAATATAAGATACTTGGGACTCATAGTATTCAATTTGATGTCCCAACTGTTAAAACAATTCCCTCAACAATTAATCTTGGGTTTGGGGTTGTGGATGTCTTTATTCGAGTAGTAGTGGGCCATGTGACAAATACAACTGCTAAATACATAGTTAATTTAATTGGATGGAAGTAAGTGTTACAACCAGGAGATATAATTCTTGTTCATTCTCATAGTTTAATCGGTAAATTGATTAGATGGACAACTAAAGCTTGGGCTAATCATGTGGCTGTATATCTGGGGAATAATGAAGTCCTTGAGGCTAAGCCTGGGGGAGTAGCAAAAGGATCTTACGATCAATATTTACAGGAAGGATATGAAGTGCGGGTCTATCGTTTTCAAGTATCTGATGAATTTATACAAGAATTTATTAGAAGTGTATTAGAAAAAACAGGTAGAAAGTATGATTTTGGGCAGATTGGTGGATTATTATTGATTTGTTTATTTCATATTGATTTAAAAGATCAAAATAGTCATTTAACTATATGTTCGGAGTTAATCTATGAATCTGCTCAAGATGTAGGAATTCCAGTTCCAGCGATCCCAAAATATAAATTTATGCCGAAAGATATAGAAAATTGGAGCATATTAAAGCAAGTCAACTAATTTGCTGTGGGTGGCTTACAGCCTGAAAGCAGAGAGACAACCACAATAAACAATCTTTGCACAGATTTAAATTCAAATTAAGGAGAATTACCTATGTGTCAGCGAAATGTTAAATTTAGAAACTTGACAGCTTATTTGTCTAGTTCTGTAACAGAAACTATTAAAAAGGATTTAAAAAAGAAGTTTAATAAGTTCCGAATTCATGATAAAGACTGGGATGAAGTAAGAGACTCAAGTGGACGTATTGTTGCTCTTACTGTTTTTGTTAAACTTCCAGATATTGCAGAAGCTTTAATTATACTAAATAATACATATGGTGTTATAAATGTTATTGTCGGGGATGTATATGAACCTATTTGTATAATTTCAGTCCCCCTTGAGTTATCAACTGCTTCCGGTGCAGTTACACTTGAATCAGTGGTTCCAGAAAAGAAAAATCAAGTGAAACGAATTGAGTATTTTATTGGAGATATGTCTTTGGGATCTTCGATGGTTTCACCCTATGTAGTAATATTTGATTCTTTACTCTTCCCAAATGGAGTTACGGATATTGCAGCAGTTGCCTATGATAAAAAAGGTAAATGTATTGGAAAATCAGTCGAATTGACTATTACAATTAATAATGTTGCAAGTCTTACTGAATGGGATGGAACAGAAGTATCATATAATGCTCTTAAAGCTAATCCAAATGTTCAAATTCAACCACTTGGTGAGGAACCAACTATAACATATTTAGACGGAGTGGCTACTATTAGTTGGAATGATTCAATGCAATCTGGTTATTGGGAAATAGACTCATTTATGCGATGCCCGATCCTACCAGCTCCAACACTAATGGAAGCAAAACTTTCAGCTGTTGCGGCGGCTGGTCCAGACCTATTTAATTTTCAAATAGCTAATGGGTCAGTTTATGCTAATGTTGGTATAAGTAACACTGGGGATGTGATACTAAATGTGTTTGGTGCTTATGTTGATCCGGATGGAAATCTTACTGGTGACTATACTATAGCAGGTAATCTTGGAGTTGACTTAACCCAGATGCACGTCTATAGATTAGAATTAACTGAGACTCATGTGGTGTTTTCACTCGATGGGGTTCCATTTAGATCAGGTTTATTTACTGCACAAGATATAGTTGACTATAATTGGACAGTATTTCAAATTACTTCTCCAGGTTTCAATGATATTCCAGCATTTAGCATTGATTATCTTAAATGGTCATCAATCTAAAATTAGTTTAATTTAATTGAGCTGTGTTTATTGGATAACCACATTAAAAACCAATGTCTTACTAAAGGAGTTTAATTTAATAGGTCTATCGGTCTAATGCTGGGTTGAGACTTTAAAACAGTCTCGCTAGGCTTGTGGGGCTTAGAAAAACCGACTTCCTCCGAACAGGGGTAACCCTGAATCCCTCCCAGCACTATTTGAAATCTATAAAGGACATATTTATATGCCAAAGAAAACTGCAAATGATGTCATATTAGAACAACTTGAAGATCTGCATGATAAGTTAGATGAAGTGAGAACAAAAGACTTAGTTGAGATTAAAACTGATATTAATATCTTAAAATATAAATCAACATTATGGGGAGGAATTGCAGGACTTATAGGAGGAATATTAACACTGTTATTGCCACATAGAGGATAGGAGGATACTATGGCATTATGGTATGAAGTAAATGAACCGAAAGTCCTACTAGTCAAAGTGTATTGTCCCGTATGTAAAAAAGATGGGTTATTAGGACGACGAGAAAAGAATTGCCTATTTATGGAGCATTGTGATGATTGTAAAGCTATCTATACTTGGCAACCAAATGAGGATATTCCCACAGTAATACTAGATTCAACACTACGCCATAAACATTGTGGATGTGGTGGCTGTCGCAAATAAATAGATTTTCGCTACATTAGGACTAAGGCTCCAGTTTAGAGATTGAACTGGGGCCTTTTTTATTCCCCAAACAGCCTCCATCGCCTCGGTTTATATCGAATTACAATGAGTAATGAGACAATATAGACTAATAATAAAATAACTTCCATCCCCAATCCGACAAAATTAGAATAGATAAGAAGCCCTAGAATCGCAAAGATTCCTTTAGCTATCTTATAGAGATAGGACGAGGAGGATACTTGGCTACTTTTCTTAGTCTTAAGTATCTTAGCTATTTGTTTCCAATAGCTAGAAATATCTAAAATAAGGGCCAAAGCTACACAGATTGATCCTACAAGGTGGGAAGAGGTCATCCGATATGCTCCTTATCCCGATTCCACCATTCTAAGCATTTAGAACAGATCATTTCCCCAGATGTGGTATAGATAGCATCTTTATCTCTCTTTAGTCTTTTACACAAGAGGCATTGTTGAAGGCTTATATTTTTCTCAATTTGATCCATTTATTTCTCCTTTGAGCATTCTACAGGGATAAAGATTCCACCGTCTTTCAATAATACTGCATTTAGCTTATTTCGGAGGGCATATAACTCAATGTGGTCCCAGATATAGTTTACTTGAAATTCATCAATTCCTGGACACATACCTATAATCCCTTTCATAGTGATAATATATGTTTCATTTTGCTGCTTTTTCGTCATATAAACCTCCGAATAACATATCTAAGAAGATACTCAACCCAATTACAGAGAACTGGGTATCCGTAACCCAGAGCTATCCCTACAATAGCATACACCAAAGGACGCATTTAGCCTTTATTAGGTGAACCAGGTTTTTTATAAGCCTTACGTTCTCCTGGATTCTTAGCAACAAGTTGTTCCCAAGCATAGATCCTGCCAGCTAACTTTCGTGCTAATTTCTTTGATCTTTTCACTTACGACCTCCTGTTTGTGTAAAGACATCTATAATAATAATTGTAATTATCCATGAAACTGCTACAAAAAGTCCCCATCCGAAAAATTCAGTTAATGTTTCAGCCATTTAATCCTCCAGTTCACTAATTAGTAGTACAATTATAACCCCAAGTCCCATAATGCCCATTCCAACCATAGTAAAGCTTAATAATATACCACTCATTTTACTTCCTCCCAATAATTATTATGTTTATATCCTGGAAGATATCCTTCAAATAATTCTCCCCAATCAGCACATGAGACAATCTCATCATAAAGATGAGGCCATTTTTGTACAGCTTTTTTATATACTCTCCGATATATCCATTTTTGATAAGGAATCATTAGTCTATTGAGTAATGGACTAACCCAATTAAATACAGTTAGATCTAATTTCCATGGCCACCACCTAGGAATACACATTCGTCTAGGCCAAATTAGTCCATAAAATGAGTCTACCCCAAATGAACAATACACCCTTACTGTACCGAATTTCTCTTTGATTTGATGGACTGGAATACGTCCCCAACGAGATATATTGCATCCAATGTACCAAGATGCCTTCTCAATACCGTTCCAATCTACATTTTCTTCAGACCAATCATGCATATAAGATCTCCCTTATAAAAAAGAATGTTTAATCTTGAGAGTTTTAATTTTCTTTTTATACTCTTTCCGATTACAGCAACCATCACATCCATGAATCTGTGGTCCATGACCTATGAAATGTTCACAAGCAAGCTCACCCCGACCAATATATGGCCAACCCCATTTCTTAATCACTTTTTTTATCTTCATTAGATTCTTCCTTTGGTTCGGGCATTGGAAGGAATCCTTTCCCCTTACATTCATTACAAGGAATTAGAATGTAAATCTCCATTGCCGCTTTCATTCCAGTTGGATACTTTTTACTCCATCCAGACCCATTACACATAAAGCAAATTATTTCCATGTTGTTGTCAACCAAAATATGATTAAACCTATGGATACAATTATAATGAGGTTAATCAAATTTAACTCCTTTTATTAAAGTTAGTAGCAACCAACCGATTTGAATATATTAAGGACTAAATGGCAAATTGGACATAGCCAACACCAGAGATGCGGTTGAGCTTTAACTCGCTTTTGACAATTTGGACAGTATAAGCAGCGAATTTTACTCATTGTCCTTCTCCTTGTGGACCACCTGGGGACACTGGTTCACTTGTTTCAACTGTTTCTTCCGTGACTGTTCCCCCATCTTTACTTTGGGTGATTTTCTTGGACGTTCTAGTTTTACGTTTTTTATCATCTTTGTCTTTGTCATAATAAAACTCTTTTATTGTCCAATTGCGTGTTTCCCGTTCATAATATAAGCCACAAACAAGTACAACGAGTAACCAAATTGGTTCATATTTATCTAAAAAGGTATTAATTAATTCTATCATTTGAGTTATCCTCCTCATGGTGAGTTAAATCTAAAACTCGACCATAGTTCTTTTCTGCATCTCGAATAATTTGTTCTTTAGACCGATTAGTAGACATAACCGATTTAATATGACCTTCTTCGACTAATTCAAGGAGAATGTGCTCCCTTTCTTCCTGAGTTTCAGCTTTTTTATCTATAACTCTTTGCCAAAACTCTAAAGCAACATCAATATCCATTTGGAACATATAATTCACTGAATTGTATCCCCCCCTTTATTCAAATTTAAAAGATAGTCTCGTTCTTCCTTAAGATAAGCTACTTTATCTTCCAAATCTTCAAGCAAATAACCATAATCTTGACGAGCAGTTTCATAGCCTTCATCAAATCCAACTTGCCACATTTTTGCATCTTCTAACATTCTAGTTTCATTGTTGGAAAAAGCCATATCTTTTAGGTTCTTTCCTCTTACAAGGATTTGACCTGATATCATGTCGATGAGGAATTTCTCCCCAGTCTCACTATCCCAAGCCCACTTACATTCGATCCGCTTTTCAGGGTCAAATTTAGAGTTGTCCATTTTTGTGCTCCTTAATATATTTAATCATTGATTCTAAAATCCAAACTGAATCATGAACCATTCCAAGTGCAGAATTACATTTATGACAAAGAAGTCCCCTATTTTTCAATGTTTCATGGTCATGATCTAGACATAAAGTCTTATAAAATTGTTCAGATTGTTTGCAGATTGCACATTTATTATTTTGACTTGCTTCCAGCATTTTATAATAATTGTAGCTTACTCCATAGTGTCGTTTATACCAATAGTCACGTCTCTTATCCGAATTCTTTGCCCACCATGCTTTACATCTTTCTTGACATTTTTCTTTATTCTTTCTATACCAAGCTCGTGTAATTGCGTTATGCTGTTCTCGATGAAGTATTCTCCACTTTTTTGAATACGCTAATTTCTTACCTTTATTTTTTAAATACCATTGATGCTGGTATTCTTTTGATAAAGTCGCCATATACATCTCCTTAATTTGATGTTGCAATAATTGTTACAGTTGCTGCAATTTGTCCACATTCCATACATTGACAATAATGATTTAGATACTTTCCATCAGGCCAATATTGAACTGCACACAACCCACAGGGACACACTTCCCAGCTTAAACAGGGAAATATAATATCATTACTGTAATGTGACCAAAATGGAATACTTTGTTCTTCACTCATTTATTTTTAGTTTAAAACGCTTAATTATAAGATCAGGATTTGATTGAACACAACGTACTAAAAATTCATAGCATTGACTCACTTGAACCGAGAATCCAATCCCACCAAATGTTTGATCAAGTGGTGAAGCAGTAGTCATTAGCACATTAATTCCGACGAGATTACCTTTAAGATTAAATAGAGGACCTCCACTATTTCCATGATTAATAGCAGCATCAGATTGAGTCATATTATGATAATCAGTATCTAAATCAATATATAGAGCACTAATAATCCCAGCGGTAACCCCAAGACCTAATCCTAGAGGTGCTCCAATTGCAAACACTTCTTGACCTATTTGAAGCTTTCGTGGATCAGCTAGTTTAACATAAGGAACCTTATCATAATAAGTAACTTGAAGTAACGCTAAGTCATTTTTGTCATCTATTTTGATTATAGTAGCTGCTACAGTGTCCCCATTTTCACGAATAACTGAAATTGCTCGAATATTTGCAACTTTGACTACATGAGCAGCCGTTAAGAGGTATCCTTTCGGGGAAATAAATACTCCACTTCCACTCACCCCACGGATGGTTGGACCTCTATCAAATTCAGTTTGTGCTTCAAACATAACATTAATTTGAACACAGGCATCCAAAACATTAGCTACTGGTTTAACAAATCTATCTGAAGGAAAGCTTGGGGTAAGTTTAAAAGCAACTCCCAGTAGGATACAGGCCGTAGCAAGACTTAAATATTTTTTCATATATCTCCTTTATGCTAACCACTTAATTACTTGAATTACTCCAAACATAGCAGCTACGACTAGCAATACTGCAATAAAAGCCCCAACTAATTCAACAAATACGTCCCACAACCAGGCTTTAAAATTTTCCATTATTTTATACCTCCACACCAAGTAATTGGAGCTTTAGCTACCATCTGCTCATCAAAAACTATATATCCTCCCGATTGGACTCTAAAAACTAGACTCGCATCATTTATTTGAACAAGAATCCCAACCGAATGAAGAGGAGCAATTGCATAACAGTCCCCAATTTTATATTGGTCTTTAGATGATGTACAACCTATGAAACTTGTGAATACTAAGAATCCGAAAAGGAATTTAATCATAGATCTTACCCCCCACCATTAATCTCCCTTTTGTATCAATAATATGGGGAGTGGATGTAGTGATAGTCCCGTCACTAAAAAAATCTACGAGTCCTGTCAACCAGCAGTTTGGTTGTCCTTTCTTCCATTCAGGAGCTGTTTTGGACAGGCATCCAGCTGTAACCGAGTAATGTGGAGCTAATTCAGGCATAGCCGAATGCATTGTATAGGCTTGAAAATGATGAAGATGTCCATATACAACTTTAAATGGCGCAAATACTTCAGCATATTTCTTAGCATGATTCTGAGGATAGACTGTTCCATGTGTAAAGACTGTATCTCCAACTTTAAAATAAGACTCATAATCTCCATATGGAATCCATTTAGCTTTAGGAAATATTTTAGTTAAAACATCTCGATCAAACTCAAATCTCCCTCCAAATGCATCAGGATAACGTCGCATGATTCGTTTATATCTTTCTTCATGATTACCCTCTAAAAAGACAACATCAGTTCTTGGGGCTATGTCAAGTAATTGTTGTAAAAAACTTGACATTAATTGCTTATCCCGTTCATACCATTCCAACTTAATCTGAGAAGCAGCAAGGGACTCAATCCCATGCATTCCTTTAGCATCAATAATATCTCCACCGAGAATGATAAGAAATTTATCCTTAGTCTTTAAAGTTTGTTGGTACAAATCCTTAACATACGAAAAAACAGGTTTAAGGTTAATGGAATCTGGTAAATGGATATCTGAAAGAAATACCCCAATAATTCTATTAGACATTATGATTCTCCTTTAGTCTATTTATAAGCCACTGTTTATAGAGATAGGCAGTTCTATTTCCAATTGTTTTCATGATAT
>Ga0315293_10000618_pt1 | contig 33483 bp, 35 predicted proteins | sample YL17G13_20_MG_FD_203071 | JGI IMG/M metagenome (GOLD analysis project Ga0315293, IMG submission 203071) | Sediment microbial communities from Yellowstone Lake, YNP, Wyoming, USA - YL17G13_20 | ecosystem: Environmental > Aquatic > Freshwater > Lake > Sediment | place: USA: Wyoming | collected... | reverse complement strand
AGTAGGTTTGCTCCGTTGCCGAAACAACCTGAGCACCCACACGGTCGTAGCTGTAGGTCATGCTTCAATCCCATCCGTACTTCAAGATCCTGACGGTCGTGTCTCTTGGATCGGCTGCCGCTACGGCATCCTGGACGCTGAATCGAGACTCCACCTCTTGGATGGGTGAAAAGAAGTTCTGCTGATAGGTCCAGCGTACCAGCCAATCGCCTGGCTGTCCAAACTCTCCGACCCTCCCGGTAACGTAGAACTGCCCCACATTTGGGCCTCGTGCGGGGACACGGTTCGCTGGCCCAGCCTGGAAGGGGATGCCGTTCCTGAGCCAGTAGAGCGTGAAACTGACCGATGCGGGCATCACAGCCCCAGCCGAGTTGCGGAGGAACAGTTGAAGTCCTCCCGTCCCAGAGGGGAAAAACTCGTTCCACCTATATGGCCCTCCCCCTGAACAGGGGCAAGGGGCAGAGGTCTGTTGGACCAGAAGGGTGCCACCACAGGAACACCTAGTCTGGGTGACCGGCTGGGGAGTCCGGCAAGCACAGACCGGCTCCGGCATCTGCTCCTGCCAGAGGTACCCGACCATCAGGGACGTACCGATGAGAGGGTCCGGGAAGTGCCCGCCTAACGTCCCTACGCCCTGTATGAGCCCTCGGAGGAGAAGAACAAGGGTAGCATCCCCCGTGACAGTAGCGGTCCCCGCAGTGGTCCCTGAGAGCAACAGGACGGGGATAGACAGAATCCCCGTCCCATAGACCGCACCCGAGCAGAGCAGAGTTGTGTAGGTGGTCTTGACCAGCGGGCTCGGGATGACCGCCCCGCTGGGAATCCCCACAGGCCCAGGAAGGAAAGCCTGGGTTGGGGTGCCGAACGCCACCCCGGTGGGGATCCCTGTCGGCTGAATCAGCGTGACGCTGCTGAACGTGACAATCGGAGTGCCAAACGCCTCGGCCGACAGGATACTCGAAGCCCCAATGGTCTGGGTGAGCTTCGGGGTTCCGAACGCTTCTGCTGAGGGGATCCAAGTAGTTGGCACGAGGGTTCTCTCTTAGTGTGTCAAAAAGAGACTCTGCGATGGGGTGCCAAAAGCCTCCCCAGACGGGATTCCGGACGGTTTGAACACGACCGGGATGTATACGACCTGGACGGATCCGAACGCCCCCACAGATGAGATGCCTAGGAATGCCACGACGTGCCTGTATTCCGTTAGGTCAAACGCCTGAGTGGGCGTCCCGAACGCCTCGGCCGACAGGATGCCCGGAGGTTGAATGATACTCGAAGAGAGGAGGAATTCCTGAGTAGGTAGGCCGAACGCCTCAGCCGAGAAGACTCCTGTAGGCCGAGGGATGAACTCTTGGATGGATGTTCCAAATGCCTCACCTGACAGGATCCCTACAGGGAAGAGATTTTTGACGATGGACGCATCCAGGACCATCGTAGGTAACGTGAACAGCGTCGTACTGGCAGGGATGTCCAGTGACCCCTGTACAGTCCACCCCGTGATGGTGCTCAGAGATGCATTGCCGACCATGTCGGCCTGATTTGTTAAAGTCTGACCAGCAATCGCCGGAAGGTTTGTGCTGGCCTGTGCAGTGAGAATCTCTGAGGCCGTGTATCCCGGATAAGCGGGGAGAACCACAGCAACGGGGATGGTGACACTGACGGACCCTGTGAACCCTGCCGTCGAAGTCAGGGTCAACGCCGAGTCTGCTACGGACACAACGGTTCCCACCAATGTCACGATGGTGGTGACCGCAAACGTAACCGTACCATTCATTTCGATTACGTTACCGGTATACCAGACAGCCGTCGTGTTGAACGAGTTGAGGAGATTGTAGGTGGCGGTTTCCCCCTCGACAGCATCCGGATGAGAGGCAAATGCACTGGCAGCCGCAGCATCTAGATTGTTTGAAGAAGCCCAAGTCGAGGTTTGACTGAAAGCCGTGGAGGAGAAGTAGTCGATGGCCCTGTCGGACGTAAATCCAGCAGTTGTGGTCAGCGTTTCAGAAGCCAGGGCAGTGAGATCGTTGGACGGCTGGAAGACAGGTGTGACAGCTAGGATCAGATTCCCAGCGGCGTCCAATGTTTCGGTGACTACGAACCCCGCTCCGGTAGTCGCTATCGTCTGAGAAACAGGGATGTCCACTGAACTTGTCAGGACAAAAGCACCTGTTTGTGCGAGCGTTTGGGAAGCTACAGCAGTGAGGTCGTTGGTTGGGGCAAATACACCCGTCTGTGCGAGCGTCTGGGATGCCAGGGCAGTGAGATCGTTGGCCGTAGACCAACTTGTTGTGGTCGGGAGCGTTGTGCTCAGGAAGAAGCTGATTGTGCTAGAAGCGGTGAACCCCGCCGTAGTCGATATGGTTCCTAGAGAAGCCGGGATGTCTAGGGTTCCGACTAGAACTAAGGCAGCGGTCTGAGTGAGCGTCTGGGATGCAACAGCAGTGAGGTCGTTGGTCTGAGTGAGTGCTGCTGTTTGAGTGAGCGTCTGGGATGCAACAGCATCCAGAGTCTCGGTGGTTGTGAAGCTAGTAGTTGCGGGCAGCGTTAGAGTTACCCCAACACCCAACTGGGAATCAGTCGAGAAGCCTCCCGTCTGTGAGGTGGCCAGTGAAGCCGGGATGTCCAGGTTCCCCACCTCACTGAACGCGGCTGTCTGAGCAAACGTCTGAGAAGCCAGGGCAGTGAGATCGTTGGTCGGGGTGAACCCAGCCGTTACGGGGAGTGTCTCGGATGCTACTGCATCCAGATTGGTGGTTGTGGTGAACCCCGCCGTTACAGGAAGGGTCTGGTTTCCTGCTGCATCAAGCGTCTGGTCTGTAGTGAACCCCGCTGCTGTTTGACTTAGTGTTTGAGTTTGTTCCCACAGAACAGTCCCCGATTGGATAGACCCAAGGATAACATCGTTCGCCCCATATGGAGGGGTTGTGCTGAACAGAATGATGCTCAGAGCCCTGGCCGGAGCCGTGCCTGATGGAACGTAGAGTCGGATGTCGTTCGGCCCATCCAACCCCGTCGGTTGCAGGGTGATGTCGGCCAACGCCATGGGTTACACCGGAATCAGAGTGTTTACGGTTGTTCCGGCCACATCGGGTCCACCCGGCTTGTAGGCAACGAGGTAGTGAGCAGTCGTGTACTGGCAGGGGAACTCGAAGTACCCAGCCGTGTCCGAGGTCATCTGACCTTCAAAAGCTTCATCACTTGAACGGAAGCCCAGCACCATACAGCTACCCAGCACGGCACCTGTGTTATCCCTGGTCGTTCCTGTGAGTTTCAGCCGTTGCTGCCCTCCAGCAGAGTCATTGCCACGCTCTACACCCCACCGACCCGTAGAGTTGCTATCCAGGCCGATAAGACTGCTCGTCCCATCCATGCCAGACATCTTGCTATAGGGCCACAGGATAGCATCCCTCCAGGGCTCCAACGGCTGGGCATTCCAACCGTACCACTGGTAGTAAGGAAGGTATCCCTGCTCCGAAGATGCCTGTAGCATCGTCGTGGGCTGGGGGCCTGTACCAGCTCCGAGTAGACCGCTCATGCGGTCACCTTGTTCAACGGCTGCTCGATAGAAACGTCGTAGCTGGGGATCACAAGATGATCACGGTGTGAACGGTGGTTGCGGACCGCGTCCTTGGCGTTCTCCAGGATGGCTAGGCAGAAGGCCGTGTCCTCGACCGGCCCTTCGACGGACATAGCTCCGTCTGACCAGAGCTTGATCGTCACTACTCCAGTTACCTGTCGGCCATCTCCACCATCCAGCTTCATTGGTTATACCCTCACTCGTCGATAACAGCCCACACATCGCAGACCGGAGCGATGGCGATGATCCAGATGATCACACTATTGCTGACTGCGAGGTCCACGCCACGGGGGAAGGTCCAGATGACCCCGGCTCCAATTGTAGCGGGACACGCGATACGTCGGTTGAAGTTGGTCGGAACGGTCGGACCTGTACCCCAAGCAACCGCTGCCGTTGAGAGCGAGGTCGGAGCAGCCGCATCGTTCTCAGCTACGAAGTTCTGAGGTGAGGTCGGTGTGATGCCAATGGCGGCGGGACGACCGAAGCCGAAGACACCGGCTGTAGCTGCGACCTGAGAGATCCCGACCTCCATGACACGAGGCTTGTTCGTAGCTGCGGAACGAACCTCCCATGATGCTGAGGCGGCTGCCGTGGCAGTTGTACGCTGGGAAAGACCATAAAGTGACATGCTTTTCCTTACTCGTCCACGACGGCCCAGACGTCACAGACGGGGGCAGTTGAAATAATCCAGATGATTACAGAGCTGCTGATTGGGATATCGAACCCACGGGGCCACGTCCAAATGATCGCTTGGCCAACGACGGCATTCAAAGTGGCTTTGCGGTCAAAGAACGTGGGCTGCGTTGGGGCTGTACCCCAAGCCAAAGCTCCAGTTGTCAGAGCAGCGGGGGCTCCAGCAGCATCCTCAGTCACGAACGTCTGAGGGGTGGTGGGGGTCACCCCGATGGCACCAGGACGACCTATCCCATACATCCCTGCTATGGCCGAAGCCTGAACCAAACCCATCTCGATGATCTTGGGCTTGTTCGTGGACGCACTACGGATCTCCCACGACGGCGTGTTGGTCGCCGTGGCCGTTGTGCGTTGGGCTAAGGAGTAGAAGGCCATCTTACTGTGAGACTACGAGTTGGAGCCGCTTGTGTGGGCAGTAGCCGTACCGGCCGAGGGAGAAGTTGCAGTTCATGCCGTGCTGACTGCGGTCATAGATGTACGGCTCTTGAGGACCGTGGTGCTTGCAAATATACGGTTTCATTCAGGTTTATGACTGGGTAGCGGTCACCGTAACATTTAAAGTGTCCCCAGACTGAACCAGGCGGTCACCAGCCGTGAAGTTACCCTCGCCTAAGAGAGTCCCTGTGGTACCACCTTTGGTAGAGTTGTCCACCATGAAGCAACCTGCGACTGTCGCTGTACCGTTGATGTTGAAGATGGCCTTGGAAGCCGAGTTGTCCACGGATCCTGCTGCGATGGTTCCGGGGGTCCATGCAGGACGAGTACCGTTCGAGTAGGTGGTGTTCTCAGTCCACCCAGCGTGAGAGGACATAATGTCCCCAGCAACATAGGTGTTACCGGCACCGGGACCGGTGATGAGCCCAACGAACCAGGTCGGGGTAGTGAGCCCGGTCTTCAGGGTCGCATCCAGATACTTGTTGAGGCCAGCCGTCGTCACGAGGTTGTGGTAGGTGTCCTCCCACTTGAGCTGCCCATCGGGGCCGTAGCATTCAACGTGGTAGATGTGGCTGATCCTCTGTCCGAGATGCTCAGCACTGTTGGCTTCGATATGAGCGTCTTGGCCGAGGTCTACGGTCGTCTTGATTTGATCTCCGGACATTGATGACTTCCTCTCAGAGCTTGAAGATTTTGTTAGCCCCATTATCGAACTGTATGGCCACATTTCCGCCTGACGGGAGGAACGGAAGACCTGTGGCCGTATCGATGTAGGCGATCAGTCTAGAGGTGGCATCAACCCCTGTGTACTTGTAAAGTACGATGGCCTCGACAGTGGCTCCCGTGACAGCCGTGAAGCTCACGTCATCGGCATCGGCCACACCGGCCGTAGCTGTCTTGGTGGTCAAGGATCCGCTGAGCGAGATCCTGGCACCACCAGGGATGGCCGTGAGGAACTGGTCCGTGGCTAAGTTGGGCGTGTAGAGCCCAGTATCTACCAGGATACAGCGAACATCATCCGATAGCCAGTTGAGGCCACCGTTCAAATAGCCTTCTCGGCCGTAGTCAAATAAAGCGTTGGCCATGGCTCAATCCTCGGTCACTTGCAATTGGCCCACAGAAAACTTGACCAGGTCATTGATCAAGACGTTCCTGGGAGCATTGAGGTTGGCGTAGTAGAGCATATTGCCAGCTACCACAGCATCGAAGAGAGCGAAGGAGGTAACCACCCCCCAGTTGGCCGTGGCCACCGGGAAGATGATATCCGCCGTGTTGTTCGTGGAGCCTCCTGCCGGGGCTGTCCAAAGGGCTTGCTGCCGAGTGTAGCTGCCCCCCGAGACCTCAACACCGCCGCCCGCCTCACCAGGAGCCGTGGTGAACAGGGCCACCCAGATGGACACCGGGACAGGGTAGGCAATGCCACGCAGGACGTGATTGATGAGGTTCGCCTCTAGGTAGTCTGTCTTGGACATGCTCTACCTTACAGGGGTACAAATGAAGACTTGAGACCCGAGGCCACCAAGGGGGGCTCCTGGACCACATCGTAGCCGAAAGCCAGGGCTCTAGGCCCAGCGGCGTATCCCAAGCAGAGCCTCCAGAAGCCCACAGCGTTCGGCCTGAACCGCACGCTGTAGAACCCTGGCTGGCCCGTGATCTCGTTGAAGTAGACCGATCCTGCCGCCACCTGGGCGTCCATGACGGTCGCTCCTGAGGTGAATGTCCAGGGCTGAGCCGCGTTGTTGTAGAACAGCGTGGCCGTGAGGTCCGCTACGGTCAGGCCCGTGACCCGAGTGAAATCGTCCGGGGCGAAGATGTCCGCCTGGTCCAAGACCACTCGATTGATTGGGATGAGACGACCGTAGACAATCACAATTACTCCACTTCAGGTCTCAGAGACGGTGAGGGCTCCGTTGGCGTATGAAACAGTATCCCCGATGTCTACTGTCTTGTTGGTTGCCAAGGATCCCTTGTAGAGCATGTTGCCCACGGTAGCTGCGTCGAGAATAGCGGCGTAGGTCACAGTGCCCCACAAGGCTGAGGCTGTCGGGAAGGACACAACACCTGTGTTTGCACAAGTACCTCCCGAAGGTGCCCCGAAGGTCACTGCCACACGGGCATAAGAGCCCCCACTAACCTCATTGGCCTGGGAACCAGCCACCCCTGGATCCGCCGTGAAAAGGCCCGCATAGACTGTCCCAGGAGGTGTGTAGGGGATGTTCCTGAGGACACCATTGAGCAGAGCGTTTTCTAGGTAGGTGGTTTTTGCGTCCATCCGGGCTTCGTTGTCTCTACTTCAACGGGGTATCAGAGGAAAACTGAGCCTGCCAACACTCCAGATAGACCACTCTTTCCGCAACACTTCTTTACATGTGGCACACAGATTTCAATGTTTTTATGGCGTTAGCGTATGGGAGAGCCGGTACTTTCCCACTCTGATTGAACCAAGCCCCCTTCAGCTCCTCAATATTGGCAATGCTCATATCGAAGATGAAGGACACCTTACCGGTGCCGTTCCTCTCAGTCCGGAGCATCTGTACTCCCGCAACCTGAAGGTAGCCAGCGAAGTACAGATCAGACGTCCGAAACTCGTTCGCATTTGGGGTATTCATATGTCATCTCCATCTCGATTCCTACCCCATTCGGGGGTAGGAATCGTAAGTCCCAAACAGGGACCCGTATCAGGTCAGGGCAGTGATGCCCGAGACACGCTGCCTTACCTTGACCTGAGCCGAGGTTGTGGTGAGCGTGGCACCGGGGATCAGAGCTGCCGGAATAACCACCGCAGTGGCCGACACACTACCGCCACCCGCTTCAATGAACTTCTGGAGCAATGTCTTGCTGTACCCAGTGGTGGCATTGGTCAGGTGAATGACCGTCTCTTGCCGCTCCAGGGTGCCAAGGCCGGTGCCCGAGATGGTTAGGTCGCCCGCACCGGGGGTGTTGAGGTCGGCCGTTGTGATGACCGGGAGCGTGGCTGCGAACGCTGTGCTTCCGTCATCCTGAACTACCGTGATGGCCGCACCGCTGGTGAGAGCAGGAACCCTGCGGGGGTCTGGGTTGAAGGCGGCGTTCAGCAGTTCGGCCATGTCCCCGACCAGGAAGCTGTCGATAGCCGTGGTGCTCTCGTAGATGTGCGGGGCAATGGCGTTTGCCACAGCAGCCGTGGTTCCACGAGCCGTGGGGATGAGGTTCAGGGCCGAGGAAGCTGTTGTCGCACCAGACCCAGTGATGGTGCCCGTGGACACGTCCAGTGGACCACCCACTGGGAGACAGTTGGTGATCAGCGTTGCCGCTGGAACCATCGTCCGGATAGCGCCGTTGGCAAGACCCAGGGCAGTGTTACCCACCGACCCGTTGGCCACGGTGTCATTCTCGATGAAGGAGGTAACCCCCTTCGTGAGAGACTCCAAGGCGATCCCGTTCCCAGCCACGTTCGTCCGGGCCAAGATCCCTAGACCCTGAACCGCTCCGTTCACGGCTGCTACCAGGGTGGTCAGCGAGGCATAGACTGCCTGTGGAACGAGGACAACCGTGAAGGCCGTGGGGGTTGCACTCGTCCGGAGCCGGAGGTCATCGTTGGCTCCCGTGATGGCCAGGGGGAACGACCCTGAGATGTTGCTGCCGTTCAGGACAGCACCAGCTCCGGTTGTAGCGTTAGACAGAACTCCCTCAACCTCAGCTACCGTCGGGCGGCTGATGTAAAGTTCCTGCCCACGAGGTTCAGTCGGGGGATTGAACTTGGACACGGGCTCAAGGTCCGAAAGAAGAACCGGACCTGGCATATCTCCACGAATGACGCCTACTCGCATGACTAAACTCCCTGTGATTTCAAAGTTTGAGGCTTCTCGAACCGGCCCCGTTGTTGCTCTAGTTTGAGGTACCTGAGGAGGATCCCATAGCCCGAGTAGAAATCCCCGAGCTGGCTGAGAAGCTCCAAGTCGTCTGACCTCCAGGCGAAGTGAGCCTTCCTGAGTTGAAGACGCATCGCTCGGAGGATCTTGAAATACCTGTCGGCATACATGAGCGTGAGAATCTCCGGCTCGGCCAACGAGAGCCTCTCGAACTTCGCTTGGGCATCCTTGAGCATGTTCCGGCGGTAAGGCTCCGGAATGAGGCCCTTGGGCTTCCAGCGATAGGTGATCCTGTAGAAAGAATCACCTTCTTGCTCGATGAGCTGTGGGAGTAGGAGATACTGCACGTCACGGGGTTCAGGTCAGCGCAACCGCTGGGGTTGAGGTGGCACCGTCTGCTCGTACCTTTGCCAACGAGGCCGTCAACACCACGCCTGGAACGTTCGCTGCCAGGATGACGATGGTGGTGGCGTTGATGGAGTTGAACAGAGACGCCGGGATGGTCTGTGCCCCTGTACCCGTAATGATCACCGAGGTGACATCCGGGCTCAAGGACAAGAATCCAGTTCCCGTAATGGTCAGGTCACCTACCCCGGGGGTACCAAGGTCGGCCGTAGCTACCGTGGGGGTAGCCAGGTCACTCGGCACGAAGGACACCACCGAGATGAGACCAGCCCGCTGTAGGCCAGCAATCTTGCCGCCGCCAACCGAACGGATCACCCGATCCGTCTCCTTTAGGTCGATGTACCCAGGGATGGTCGGCTCTGTGGCCTTGACCCGTGGGATGTACGACGGCTGCTTCGGCTCGTTGGCATACCCATCCCGCTTGTAGGCTTTGGGGTCTGCCGTTGAGCCCATCCGGTGGACTTCCTTGTTTGGAAGGCCATCATCGATGTCATCGACGGAAAGGGCTCCCAAGCCAACTTGTGAGTGAATGAGTCGGAACATCCTGGTCTCTCCTGAGAGTCTTTCGAAGGGTAAATCTTGTCCCTACGCCTTGCAGGGGGCATAAAAGGAACTTGCAGGCTATCCTTGGGGGCCTGCCTGGAGGCCACTTTGGCCTCATTAGGGTCCATGGCCAAACGGATGGGTACTTGGAAGTCAGGCAAAGGCCGTCTATCAAAGTTCCGAGGAACAAGAATCACTTAACCGCCAAAGCGGATGAACGAGCTTCCTTCTCGACTTGTTGGCGATCCTTCGGGTTCAGCCGTAACCGTTGTAAATGCTCTTCCAGACGAGCGTTGAACAACTTCCAAAAAGTCCCATGGCCAATCTCAAGGTGGCATTCCCGGATGGTCATGCAGAGGGTCACCAAATTGGTCCCCTCCAGTTCCAGCTCAGGGAACAGGTGGAAGGGCTGCCGGTGGTGAACCTGTAGCTTGCTCTTGGCTCCACAAGCCTCGCAGACAGGGTGCTTCTTGAGATACCGGTCCCGCACCCCTGCCCACTTCGGGGATCGCTCCTTAGCCTTCTTACGTTCCCGTAAGTTGGCCTGGATGACCCTGTAGGCATGGGTGAGGGGGTTCTTCATATCGGGTAGGCCGCGACAAAGTGTGCCGAGAAAACTGCCGTAGCCCCGCCACCTCGAACAAGAAGCTGCTCCACCACGCCGTCATAGGTTGTGAACTCGGGCAATGCATCAGGACTCAGATCCGTTTCCGTGCCCCCGACAGTCGTCGCCACGAACAGATGTGTCGCCGATTCCTGATTCTGCACCACCAAGTTGGCACACCCAAACGGTAGGTAAATGTGCAAGCTGTTGGCCACGGCAGCCCCATTGGGTGCCGTTCCCTTGAGGATGATTCTGCTTCTGGAATGCCGTTCACTCTCAGGAAGCACCAGGACCGGAGGACTGGTAGCCACCGTTGCCCCAGCCGCGTTCAGTTGCTTCAACCGCAGCCAGAATTGACCTGTATCGGTGATGCTGAAGGTAGCGGGGTTGAACACGAACCTGTGGTTCTGCCCAGGCATCGAATCCAGGACGGCTCGGTTGATCCCCGTCGTGGGGTCATCATCCAAGAAACCCTGCTGGTTTGTGATGATGGCCGCGAAGATGCCATCAAAATTAGTGGCTGTCTCGATGGTGTACGCCGCAATCCCCGCACCTGTACGGTTCGGAGTGATCATGTCCACCAAGCCAGCCCGACGCCGACGGATGGAGAATTCTCTTTGGACGCTCATGACGCTCTCTTTTCTTTGGCTACAAGAGGAATGTAAGTGGACGCTGCCAGCTCGCCCTTCTTGGACCTGACCTCATCTTGGACATCCTTCCAGGAGTGGGCCTCGGCACCCCCAAGATTGGGGATCAGCTTGTTCTTGAACACGTGGTCCTTCTCCCTCCGAATCATGTCCGTCTTGCGCTTGCCCCTGTACTTGCTCTCCTTGTTGGCCTTGGAGATCCAGCCCCCCGAGACCCCATCCCTCAGCACAAAACCAACGTCACCTGGGGCGAAAACGAACTCCAGCATCCCTCCCTTGTCGCAGTTCGTGCAAGGCAGGATTTCATCTCCAGCCTTCACGGAGTCATACTGTGAGAAGGTGAGCCGCCGGGTGCATTGGTTCTCACAAGCTGGGCATTTCAATTGGTACATAGGCATCTTTATTTCCTCTTCATTTTGCCCGACGGGAGTGTCCAGTTGCGGGTCATGCTTAAAATTGAAGCTACGTGCTTGCACACCTTGTGGACCCTCTTGGGATCTCGGATGTTGGGAGCACTAGCTGTCCCCTGTAAGGGCGTGTTCGGATCCTGGTAATCCTGCTGCTTGGCATGGTACTCAGGCCCCTGCCATCTCCAGGCTGGGCAAGAACAAGCAAGCTGGAGGTCCAGCTTGGAGAACTGTACCACGTTACCAGACCGGTTAGCCTTGAGGCGTACCACCTTGGGGCCATTCCCGCAGTTCACAGCGAAGATCCAACGGAGGTTCTTCAGGTCAGCACGCTTGAGGGAAGCTCGACACTGCTTACCCTTGTCCTCAATCTCAGGGCTGAGCCTGTTCTCAATCTCAGGTAGGGCCGCCGCAATCCGAGACTCCGGCGGTAAGACCATCTCCGGAGCCGAGGCCACCAGATAGAGCCCCACCACGATCTCGGCTTCCTCAGCCACCTTGAGGCGAGGGACAGCCCTGCTAAAAGCGTCCCTGACTATCTCCGGTACCTTTCCGGGTCCGTCCACCAGAAGGTATCCTAGAGTCTCGGCAAACAACTCAGCCGCATCCTTGCCAGAGTAGGCACTGACTGGGTAGAGGAATACCTTGATCTCGCCAGCCTTGGCCTTGAGCTGATCATACCCGGAGATAGCCCCCTTCTTAGGGGAGCCCGTCACGTTATCGATGTTCTCTTGGATGCCCGCCTTTTCAGCGATCAGGTTGAGCCACATCACCGCATCGTCTTCACCCTTGGACTTCAGGTGACTGATGAAGTACCCCAGCCAGTCTCCGTATTTCTCAGCCTCCCAACCTCCAGAGGCTTTCCAGGCATCCCACTTCTTAAAGAGGGCGTCCAGATCGGGAGGTTGGACATTGGCCCCGAAGAACTCCTCCCAGGCACCACGTCCCTTGGAACCCAAGGTCTTGAAGTAGACCCTGTGGCCAAGCTCATGCACGACTGAGTGGACAGTCTCCTTGAAACTCCCACCGATGGCGATTTTCACTGAATCTGAAGGCCAATGGTAGCTGGCCTGTGCTCCAGCCGATCCGCGAGCTGCCCCTGAGAGCTGCGTTGCCGTCCACGCAAAGACCCGCCCACCAGTGGATGCCCCTAGACCAGCCTTGCCGAGAAGAGCGTTGGTCTTCTCCAAGACCGACCTAAGCTTTTCCACCTCACCCTTCGACCATTCTGATTTCCCCGCTTCCACCAGAGTGACCGTATAATCCTCGATGGAAATGGTCGCCGCGATAGTAGAATCGAAGTACCTCAGTACTGCGATGGCCTCCCGAGCGTACTCATTAAATTTCGCGGAGGCGTACCCGGGTGCCCGCTTCTTGAGGGCTTGCTGTGCTTCCTCCCAAGTCTGTATCCCGGCAAAGTCCTTGACGATCTTGCGGAAGTTCTTGAACCGCCGCATGTGGGTGGTCTTCTCTTGAAGCTTACCCCGTGCCTCATCCTCGAAGATGAACACCGCCTCGTCATAGAGCTTCTGTGCCGCTTTCCCAAGCTCCTTGACTAGGACTTCCCGTTGAGCATCATCCTTGGGAGCCTGCCAGCCGTCGATTCGACGTAATGGATCCTTCACGCCCTGGATGAGAGCCTCAAGCCGCTGGACATTCTTGGTGTCCGCTTGAAACTGCCTGGCTACACGCAAAGCCATTGCATTGTGCGTGTTGGGCTTGTCGTCCCGGTAAGGATATTTCGTGAGGCTGTTGTCCTGCGGCCCGGGGGCCTGATACCTTGGCTTTAGGTTCTGCCTGTTCCGATTGTCGCCTCCTGGGGGAGACTGAGGTTTGGCAAGGTCGTCTGGCCCATCTTTTCGGTAGATCGAGCCCTCATCCGCCTTGTCAAACTCACGGATACTATCCTCAGGCTTGTTGAAGGTCGAGGTACCAGGGATGTCCTTGTCCAACGAGAGGCCCCTATCCGAGGGGCCTCCTGAGGGCAGCTCGGCTACAGCCCTCCTCTCATCGAACGTAGCTATGGGGAGGGCGGCATGCCCCTCTCCATAGCCAGGTCGTGAAGTGAGTGGTTGCATCCGTTCACATCTTGCCGACGGCGATATCTCCTACAACGAGGTCCGGATGATCAGCGTACTTCTTGTTGACAATCCCGTACCTCGCCCCGCCGATGTTGACGATGTAGTAGGCAGGGGCAACCGGGGGATCACCCAAAGAGAACTCGTACTTGATCTTGCGCTTCTTCAACTCCGAGCCGATGCTCATCAACGAACTCGCTTCGGTGATGACCTCACGGAGGATGTCGAGGGGAGCAGCCGCTCCGACCTTCCAAGAAGCCGACTTGAGGTGTGGATTGTTGTTGTCCATGAGCCAACGATCCACGTCTGAGGGTAAAGTCTCTTGGTCCTTGACCTTTTGGAGGGACTCTTTCACGTTGGATGGTAAGGCATCATAGTCCATCACTGCCCTGGACCCAGCCGAATCCAGATATTGCTTGAGGATCTTCTCCTGGCGGCTCTGGAGCTTGGCCGTGACCTTCCACGAGGCTTCCTTGTCGGACGCTTCTTTCTTGAAGTCATCCTTGTGCTTCAAGGTGTTCAGCTTCCACTCCTTGGCATCCTCTGGACTCATATCCTTCGTGGGATCCGCAGGCTTGCCTTCCTCATGACGGGAGAGATGCTCGTCCTCGTCGGAGGCTGTAAGACCCATCTCCTCCAGGTCAGACGGACGCAACCCACGACGAACCTTGACGATCTCCCGATTCAGGATGGTTGCCTTCCCCATCCCATCGGTCCCCCCACCCAGCTCGTTCAGGAGGGCTCCGATGGCCTCTACGACTCCCGTCAGCATCATGAGAGACATGCGCCAGTTGCCTGAAACCCCCTTGCGGTAGGCGATCAGGCTGTCCGTCTTGATCAGCTCCATCCGAGGCATCGGGCCTGGGTCAAGGGCAGCCGACTTGAACTTGTCACCGTACTGCTCTGTGTTCTTCTTCCACTCGGCCGCATCCTCTGGGCTCATGTCCTCGGTGGGATCCGCAGGCTTTCCTTCCTCGTGACGAGCCATGGGGTTGTCCAGCATCCCAGCGAACTTCAGCTTCTTCTTGAGGACCTTCAGGATGAACTCCACACCATCGATCCCCGGACCCATGGCATGGTCGAGGTTGTAGAGGGTCTTTTCTACCCGACGGATATCCGGGTCTTCATAGATGTCGCTGAACTGTGTTGTACCGGTGGCATCCCGGGCCAGTTCGCCAAGAGTTTCCCAGACCTGGCGGACCAGCATCCGGGACGACAGGAGAACGCCTTTCGCTGCCTCTACCTGATTGAGAAATAGCGCGGGTGAACCCCTGAAGATGGCCTCCTTGCTCTTCCAGTCCTCGTGACGGGCCATCTGGTTGTCCAGCATCCCAGCGAACTTCAGCTTCTTCTTGAGGGCTTGCCCAATGAACTCCACACCATCGATCCCCGGACCCATGGCATGGTCGAGGTTGTAGAGGGTCTTTTCTACCCGACGGATATCTGGGTCCTCATAGATGTCACTGAACGGTGTTGTGCCGGTGGCATCCCGGGCCAGTTCGCCAAGAGTTTCCCAGACCTGGCGGACCAGCATCCGGGACGACAGGAGAACGCCTTTCGCTGCCTCTACCTGATTGAGAAATAGCGCGGGTGAACCCCTGAAGATGGCCTCCTTGCTCTTCCAGTCCTCGGAAGCATAGACGCTTTCTAGCTCGGGATCCGGTGTGGGCCAACCTTGCTCTTGCATAAGAGGGGCTGTGCGTTCAGTTAGCAAATCAGCAATACGCAACATCAATCGAGCCAAATCAGGCTCCCCCATCTTCCTGAGGAGATTGGCTTCTGTGTGGATCAGGTCACCCACTGTAACGTAGAACGAGAATCTGGTGAACGCACTCGACGTTGCAAGATCCTTGGTGATCATCGACATGGATCTTGCGATAGTTCGAAGAACTGAGGGTGACGCCGAAGCTTCCTTGAAGTCATCCTTGTGCTTCAAAGTGTTCAGCTTCCACTCCTTGGCATCCTCTGGACTCATATCCTTCGTGGGATCCGCAGGCTTGCCTTCCTCATGACGGGACATGGGGTTGTCTAGCTCCCCAGCCGCCTTATCACCGTACTGCTGGGGGTCTTGCCATCCGAGGTAGTCGGTCAGTAGGTCATAAACTCGGTCGGTCCTCTGAGCCAGCTCTCGCTCCCCCATCCTCTTGAAGAGCAGCATCTCTGCCCCAAACAAGTTGGCCAGCATCGAGTAAAACTCGCGGCTTTCTTTTCCTGGCTCACCTGGGTCTATCCCTAACAGCGACTTAGCATAGAGGTAAATATCCTGAATCGTAGGGGTCAGATTCGAGGCAGTCTTTTTCTCGAACTTGTCCCCGAACTCCTCGTTCTTGGCCTTCCACTCCTCAGCAGCGGCAGGATCCATGTTCTTGGTGGGGTCAGCGGGCTGGCCCTTCTCAAACCTGGACCGGCGGGCAGCATCCTCAGCCGAGGAGGCGTCCATCACGTCCCCACAGCCGAGGTTGTCAGCCAGGGCCTTCCTGAGCGTTGCCGCCAGGTGAAGCCTCTTGGGAGCCTCCGGTGAGGGGGTGAGCAGAGCCTTGCCCATCGTCTCGAACACGTCAGCCGTGGCCTTCAGGTCGCTAGCCGTCCGGTCCTGACCCTCCAGGCTGGCCACCAGGTCCAAGACCCGTGCTACCGGGAGCTTCCCCGTGGTCCGAATCTCTGTGGCAATTCTCTGGAGGGACTCGGCTGCTTGTGTTGGGTTCATTGGGCTCATTGGTAGTCTTGGCTCGGAACGATGTGGGACATGACGAATACGGACTTGCTTGAGGACTCTCTCCAGCTCCTCAACCTTTTCCGGCTTCAGTTCTTGCTTGATTTGCTCGTAATCCATGCGGTCGGCAGCCAAGGCTACCGCCTGAAGCGACTTCTCCAGCTTGAAGAGGTGCTCCGGGATAGCCTGGATCAGATGACCAGCGACCTCGAAAATGTGGTCCTTGGCCTTCGACTTCTCGACAATCTGGCGGCCCAGGTCGATGTAATGAGTAAGCTGGGCACAATGGAGACGGGCATCCCCCAGTTCTTCGATCAAGAAGAGAGAAATGCCGGACGCCGTTTTCTGACGCCCGGCACGCTGCAAACAACCGTCTGGAGGGGTACTCATCAAAGACTCACTAGGAATCTCTGAAAAGAGCCTTATCGACGATCAGAAGCAATCAGGGAACTCAGCCAGAAGCCGCTGCTTCACTTCGTCAGATTCGGCCGCAAAGATGGCACGGATGATGTCCGGGCGGTCGTCGAAGTCAGCCTGAATGCGGGCGATCTTCTTACGGAGGGGGTCGTTGAAGTTGTACAGGTCCGGGAAATCCGGGCAGACAGCCTTGGCGATTTTCCTCCGGGCATCCTCGGTCCCACTGATGTCCACTGGGGCTACCGAAGCTGCCGGTTGGACCGCCTGAACATCCCTTTTGGGACCATTGGTCGTCCGGAAGACCATGCCCTCCGACTCGACCGTTGCCTGCTGTGCCTTTCCTGCTCCACCCGTGCCTCCCAGGTCGGCCGTCATGGTTCCACCACCCACCGCAGAGGTGACCGTGAAACCCTCAGTCTCCCTCGTCTGAGGAGCCTGGATAGACCCTACAACCTGACGCTCATGGTCAGCATCCACGTTCACGTACTGAGCCTTGTGGGCATTCTTCGTGGCCAGGTACTCGGCCCTCTGAACGGCCGTCATCCTGGCCATCATCTCCTCTTCGGTCATCCCACGGCCAGGCTGGATCTGCCCAGACGAGGAAGCTGTCCGAATAGCACTACCCACGGAGTCAGCCGTGAGAGTGGTCGAATTCTTGGCCGAAGTCCGTAGGTTCCTGACCGGAACCCCATCCTGCGGCTCCACAGAGATCCTGCTGGCCTCGGCTGCGGTCATGGCACGGTTGTCACCACCGACCCGATACTCACGATTCTGGTTCCGCTGCTTGGCATTGTCTGCCATCTGCCGAACGTTCCCCACCTCCCGCTCCTGGTCCTCCGTGACCACGGGAGCCACCGGACGGGAATGGTTCGCAGGGTCCAGGGGGTTCCCACCCTGAGTCGAGTGCCGAAGCTGTACCCCGGACGGCTGGGGAATCGAAGCCGAGTTGTCGTTCGGGTCGTAGTCCGCTGTTGGGACAAGCCAACCCATCCTCATGGCCCCTCGTAACTGAGGCATGCTGATGTTCTGACCACCGTAACTGACCATCGTGCCGTCGAACATTATCTCCGAACCGGCGGGGATAGAAACCCCGCTCTGGCCTAGAGTGAACGTCCGGGTGGCAATGAATGGCTGTGGGTGACCTGACTTGAATTGGATCTGGGTATTCATCTCAATCTACTCCTGATGTGGAGGTGGCTCCTCCACTAAGGACAGATTGAAAAGAAGAATATGAGTGGATTAGCTAACTATCAGAAACAGCCTTTTCTAGGCGGATTTCCGATTGGGTGGGGTCGCCCCAGAGGTCTTCCGGTGCCACACCGGACCTTAAAGCGGTCAAAGCTTGCTCTGCCGACACCACTTCGGCCCGCTTGTCCGTGAGGAAAGCATCCAAAGAGGCTGACACCTCTTTACGGAGTTCCTCCCCCGCCAAATAGACTGTCTGCGCCTTGACCTCCCAATGCTCAGTAAAGATTGGGTCCGTGGCCAAGTCCTTGATCTCGACCCTCTCGGCTTCCTTGTCGAGAGTGATATCCCCGTGACCTTCAAGCTTGGCTGACAGCACCCAACCAGGACGGCCACCGAACTCCCCAATGTCCGGAGTGAGAATGAAGGACGTCCTCAGGACAGCCTTTGGGTGTAAGCACTTCCCGTAGGCTTCCATCGCCCACAAGACAGCCTGGTAGAGAGATTCCGTGTCGTTGTAGGGCTTCCGATGTAGATCCTCAGGGCTTGTCATGAGCCCTAGATACACCGGCTAGGAACCCTTGGATGTACCCTATGAAAGTCATCACTTGTGTTTGAAGTATTCAACAGCTTTCAAGCGGGCTTCTGCTTCTGACTTTGTGGGGTAACACCCGCCCGACCATGAAGGGTTATCAGGTGACCTCACACAGAACTCACCCTTCTCCTTGCGGATCACGGCATCCTTGTGCCGTTGAGCTACACGTCGGGCAAGGTCAACCACCTGGTCACCTATGGTGAAGACCGTAACTACGAGCAAGCTCCTGGCGATCACTGGGCGTCATGGTCTTCAGTTCCTTGGCAGCTTCCTTGGCCAGGGCAATAAACTCTGACCTCGAAAGACCGTCCAGGGTACTCTCATAGACCCTCATCATGGCCTCAACCTCACCTGGGTCAAACCCACGCACACTCTCCTGGATCAGCTTTTGGTAAAGGCTGCCAGCCGCTTGCTTGGTCACCTCGGTAATGTCCACCGGCTCATCCCCATCCGGAGCATGGACCCGAGGCTGAAACTTGGTCGGAGCCCTAGGGGATCTCCCAGGGGGGTGGGCAGCCTGACGATACCTGTCTGCTACTCGACGTGCGAGATCCATACCTAGCCGGGGGTATCAAAACATTGGCCGCTTGCAATGAGGGCAGCGTGGCCGTGGGTTCTTCTGGTGAATCTTACAGTAGCCCCCATGGATAGCCATCATCTTGCACTGGCCAGGCATGTACGGGTCCTTCCGCTGACCCTTACAACGGGCCTTCTCGTGACCTGGCTCAAGCCACCACCATCTGCCAGGATATTTCATAGCTGCCAGTCAATTGGTTTCTGACCGTACTCCACAAGGGCCTCATTGATCCTGGAGAACGGCCGGGACCCGAGGAATCCATCGTTGACGGTCAGGGGGCTCGGGTGGGAGGACTCGATGATCGTGTGCCTAGTCTCGTCAATCAGGGCCTTCTTGTCCCGAGCCTGCTTACCCCAGAGGACGAACACCACGGGCCTCTCACGGGCACTCAGAGCCCGGATAATGGCATCCGTGAAGGTCTCCCATCCCTTGCCCTTGTGAGAGCCTGGAGCGTGTGACCTGACCGTCAGGACCGTGTTCAGGAGTAAGACTCCCTGTTCAGCCCATCGAATCAGGCAAGCGTCCCCGGGCCTCTCACAACCTAGATCCGTGGTCAGCTCCTTGAAGATGTTGACCAGGCTTGGGGGAGGCTTCATCCCATGCTGGACCGAGAAGGCTAACCCATGAGCCTGGTCAGCGTTGTGATACGGATCCTGACCCAGGATCAGGACGTTGGTGTCCTCGAAAGGCGTTGCCTTGAGGGCAAAGAACATGTCCCTGGCCGGAGGGAAGATGACCTTGGTCTTGTACTCCTCAGCCACGAACTCCGTGAGCTGGTGCCAGTACGGCTTCTTGAACTCATCAGTGAGGGCCTTCTTCCAGGAAGGCCATTGGGGGTCCATGCTGGACAGCTACACCGGCTTGGCTTTACGGAACACGAAAACAGGTTCAAACCTTCCGGCTGTCTGGCTTCCAAAAGAGCCCTTCAGCATCCTCCAAGAACCTTCCAGTCTAAAACCCGTGGATTCGGCGGTCTCAACCGCTAGCTGTTCGAGGGGAATCAGCTTCCGCCCATCCTTGACGTCTACTACGTTCACGGCAAACGCTGCCCCCGGCCGGAGGATTGCGCCCACCTTCAAGAACATGGGCTGTAGGAAGTCGGTCACCCAAGAGTCTACAGTAATCGAACTCCTCTGCCCATCGTAAATCTCTTTGGTCCAGTACGGAGGGGAGGTCAAAGCAAAGTCAGCAAAGAACGTGGTGGGGACAGCTTGAATTGGAGACTCCAGTATTCGGACGTAATCCCTATCAAGATGTAGGTGTTCACACAGCCGCATACCAAGTTTCCACAGGGCGTCTGCTGTGAGCTTGAGAGGCTCTACACCGAGGTACTTCCTCCCAGCTATCAGGGTTCCAGCCAAACGACCACCCCATCCAGCACAAGGGTCAAAGACAACTCCCCCGGAAGGAGCATAGCTGTCCACCAGAGCTTTGGCTACCGCTGGCCTAAATTGCGTAGGAGTACGATTCAGAGAAGTGAGGGCAGACCGTAGAGCTGGTCGGGTCAACCGACCACTACCAAGGCAAAACTCAAGAGCCCTGTTCAAGCGAACATCATCATGGAATGCGGTGAGGGCTGAGAAGTCAGCATCCGCATTCCGAGCACTAAAGCGGTGAGGCATGAAAGCGGAGCAGAGCCCTAGAACGTCATTATTCACTGGCAAGTCCTTGCCTTGCGCTGAGTACCTACGTACACCGTCCACCCAAGAAGCCAGTCGTTTGTCTGAAGGGGGTGCCGGGAATGGGAATCCTAGAGTACGGTGGTACTCAAAGGCCCTATGAAGTAGCCCCACAGCTCCCTCTTGGGACAGGTTGTTCTTGGTGGCCGGAGTCAAAGACGTGATCTGGATATGAGTGGCTTCCAGGTCAGGTAGTTGAACGAATTCGGAAACCATCCTACGGTCCCCGATGCCCACCTTGAACAAGCTCCATTTACTCCCGCCTTCCCTAAAGGAGAATCCATGAGGTGGCATTTCGGACGCTGGAACCCTCAGGGCTACTTCAACTGCTCTAGAGTCGTCTCCAAGGCCGATGAAAAAGTAGGCGTCCGTCTCTTTGGATTGGGAGCGAAAGAACGTCCACCTGTCCCGTGGACCTTTGCGACGTACCCTGACATTGACGCGACTTCCGTCTGAATCTGTGAAGTCCCAAGGAAACAACGGGTCTGTCTTAGCCACATGCAGAGACGTGGGGTAGAGAATCTGATAGATGGCCTCACCGATGTTCCCAAGAGTGATCCTGTCGTACTCCACTCTGGCCTCAGCCTCCCCAGAGGGGACTTCAGGAGCACTCAGGATGACCTGGAGCTGACGTTCGAGGACGGCTACTTGCTCTGCTGGAATCTCCCCTTGAGCCTTGTACTCGGAACTCCCTGGGCACAGTACCCTGGTACTTCTAGGCAAGTCCTTTGACGGGAACAGCCACGCACGTTCGACATGCAAGAAGTCCTCGGAGAAGCCCACAAGGAATGTGGAGTCACTATGGGAGGAGTCCCCTAGCTGAAAGTTCCAAAGGGCTTTCTGACGCTTACTCTGCTTGGTGTGGGTAGTTTTGACACTGACCCTTCCAAGTGTCCTGTGTTGGGCATCGAAGGGGCTCCGATTCCCGTACTCACAGATAGCATCCGAGGCATCAGGGTAGAGGGTAAGGAACAACAATTCCCCCACTCTGCCCCACCACGTTTGGGTGAACCGTGTCATCGTGCTCAGATAGTCAAGTCTCCCTTGACCGGACCTCACCTGAGATCGACGAGCTGATTGGGTTCTGTTAGATACCGTTGGTCTTTGGGGAGTCTTGGACTGACAGGCCGGGCAGTACCTCTGAGTGTTCTTCAACGACTCGTCTCGGTAGGATCCCTCACAAGCTCGACAAGACTTGTCCCTATTCGAGGACAGACAAGAGGGACACCGGATAGTCTTACTCCCAGGCCCCCTCAAGAACTTCAGTCGGCACTGGTGGCAGATTCTCCATCCCGTCGTCTTCTCAGCTCTGAAGTAGCTCTCGTCCTTGGCTTTACCCGTCCTGAAAGCCTTCTCCCTTCGGCCATGCTCAGGACAGCAGAACTTCTGGGAATGCTTCAGAGAGGCATCAAGGAAAGTCTTGCCACACAAGCGGTAGCCGCAACACTTCTCCAAGGGCACGGAGAATCGTACTCTCGCGTTTCGAGAAGGTCAACCAGGGGTTGTAAAAACACTTGAGCCCCCAGAACCTTTTGGCTCTGGGGGCTCAAAGTGCCCGATAACTCAGCAGTTATCAGAAGCGGGTGATCACGAGGCGGGTCAATCCACGCGGATTGAACGCACCGATACCCACATTTTCAAAGCAGGAAAAACCAATCGTCCGGGCCTTGGGGTCATCCGCAGAGAGGACCGTCAGCTCGGTACGAACCGGGAACCGACCGAAGTTCTCCGGCTCTGCACAGACGTACACGAATCCGGCTGGAACCAGACGGCTCGTGATGATCTGAGCACCCCAGAGGGTGGCCTGGAGACCGGTCTTGAGCAGGGTGGCCTGGGACTCGATGTCCAGGATGTCCCTGCCGAACTTCCGGATGTCAGCGTAGTCAACCGCATTCATGTAGATGCGGGCAACACGCAGGTCGTGACGCTCTACCTCAGCGAAGGCATCCGCAAGGACGCTTGGGCTGATTGGAGCAACCACGGCGATGTCCGGGTTGGTCTGACCGGGGAGCGTGTCGAAGCCCGAGACAGCGATGCTGTCCAGGACCGCAAACACACGCTCATCTTCCGCAGCCTGAATCTGCGCCTTGGCGAGATCCTGGCTACGCTCGATGAGGTCGAAGCGACGCTCCTTGATCTGGGTGAGGGGGATTTCCGGGTTCGAGGCAATCTCGAACAGCGGGAAAATCACCCGGCGTGGCTTCTGGATGGCAAGGATGTTTTCACCCTCTTCGCCAACCACGAATGCCGTGACTTCCGGATCCTTGTCGTAGATCGGAAGGGCTCCGTCCGGGAGCTGCTCCACGAGGAAGGTCTTACGACCAACCGCCGTGTAGTCCCGACGGAGACGGAGGGGCTGAATCATCGAGGCTGCGAGCTTGGCCCGGCCTGCGGCAGTACGGATGTACTCCGAGATGATCTGCTGCTTGACTTCGTTTGATACCTGGTTCATGGCTGCTTCTCCTCAGACTCGCAGGTCAATGACCAGGAGAGAGTTGTTGGCATCCGGGGCGACCTTGACGATACCGAGTACCGTGTTGGTTGTTGCGGAGGCGTTATCCTCGTAACCGTCTTCAACGACGTTCGTTACGAGTCCGTTGACACCGCCGTAGACCTTGTCACCCACCGCGTAGGTGATTGCGGCCGAGCCGGTCTTCTGGTGGCGAGTCTCGTAGAGCGAGAGGCCAACCGTTGCCATCCCACAGATGTAGGGGCCACGACCGGAAGCCACACCGGGGGTGTTCTCGAAGGGGTTACCCAGCGAGTCGTTGATGAAGATACCGAGGGGCTTCTGGCCCGTCTGGTATGCGGCCGTCACGAGGACAGGTCCACCGTGAAAGCCGTTGCCTGCGTCCGGGCGGGTGAAGGCAACAGTGCTGCCTAAGACGCCCTTCTTCGTGATGCCTGAGAGAGTGGAGGACACATTGGCACCGGCAGTGACAATGGGAGGGTTGGCTTGCGTGAACGCATCTGCCGTCAGAACACCAACGCTGTTGCGGGTGCCCATGTGGAAGAGTTGAACGCGGCCAGAGGTCTCCCGGAAGTCACCCGAGCCCTGTCCACCTAGCGGATTTGCCATTTTGGTTGTCCTTTGGTGTCAGTGAATTGCTGGGGTTACGGTGTACATCTATATTTGCTCTGTTGTTCAGGACCGGAAAACGTCAGAAACGTCCGGTGCCGAGTTCCAGAGATTGGAGAGCTTTTCTACGTCCCCACCCGACTGGGAAGAGCCGAGGCCACCGATGGATGCAACTCCACCCGTGGGGCGAGTCCCGACCGTGCGGGTCGAGGCTGTACGGGCCATTGGGCCACTGGCCTGGAACTGCATCGAAGCCGGAGCCCCGTGCTGTAGGGTATGGGCCTGCTGGGCGTTCTGTACCTCAGTGTTGTTGGCAAAGAGGGTTGTGAGAACGTCGTCCTCCGGACCCATGCCGACCTCTCCGATGTCCATCTGGGGGGAATCCATCTGGATACCGAAGTCGTTGGCCTGGTCCTGCATTGGAGCCTGTTGCTGAGAAAGCATCTGATCGATCATCTGATCGTTCGACTGCTCAACCTGCTGCTGTGGAGCCTGCTCCATAACCTGCTGACCCTGACCCTGACCCTGCTGCTGAGACTGCATCATCTGCTGGATCTGCTGGGACAACATCTGGATCTGCTGAGCCATCTGCTCTAGCTGTCCAACCTTGCGACCAGCTTCCTTCTTGTCGTCCTTGTCCTTGGCCTCATCCTTCTTCTTCTGGATCTGCTCAAGGAACTCGGGCGGAAGGTCTTTGGCCTGCTTGGACTGGTCCTGATCTTGACCCTGCTGATCCTGAGCCTGCTTGGCCTTGGCCTGGTCCTCAGACTTGGCCTGGTCCTGGTCCTGGTCCTGAGCCTGCTTCTGACCCTGATCCTGATCCTGATCCTGATCCTGAGCCATGCGGTTGACCGTGGCGATCAGGTCGGAGTCGGAAAGGTTCATGAGTGCAAGGGCCTGATCCTCGACAGCGGCCTCAACCGCCCTGGAACCGAGAATCTGACGGGCCACCTTGCAGCAGAGGTCTGCCTTCTTGACGAGGGTCTCCTCATCCAGAGCGGCTGTCTTCTCTGGGTGGTTGAAGGTGTCCTTCCGCATCTCGGGCATGCCGATCTCGTTGCGGGAGGTCTGGCCACCACTGTATTCGACGCTCCAGTCATTCGGGTGAATGTCCTCAGCGAACGTCGAGGGGTCACCCGTAATGTAGGCATCAGCCTTGGGCTGCTGCGACAGGTGGTCCTGGTTCATCGCCCGGGGGTCTTCTGCACGCCTTGACGAAGCTGCTTGCTTCTGGATGTCAGTACGGTTCCAAGTGGTACGCTCACGCATGGTGGATCAGCCTTTCCTGCTAAATTGGGGTGTATAAAAGGAATTACTGTCCGAGGTCGAACAGGCGTCCTTTTACGACTAAAGACTCTTTTTCGGCCTGTGTCATGTCCCTGCCCATAACCCTATGACAGGCGTACAGGTAACTCTCTACATCTGAATAGGCCGCCGCACCCCCAACAGCCACGACTGTACGGTAGACTCGGTTGTCCCCCGCCATTCTTGGACTGTAGTTGTTCATGAGGTCTACGTACCTGGAGACGGCCAGAATCTCCCTACTGGAGAACTTCTGAGCCTGGACTGCCTGCCAACCACCGCGTTGGTGGTAAATCAGACCATCTATGATTCTCCGGGCTATAAGCGGATCTTTAACGCTCTTGGCGATTGTTACCGCAGCCCTACGAAGTGCCGGATTTCTCGCTAAAGCCGACTTGATCAGGGTGTCATTCATGTTCTCAGACCCGCTAGGGCCTGGAGCAGGAGCGGCCTTCTGAGGGCTCATCTCCCCCCGAACTTTTTCTATAGCCTTCTGACGGATCTGATCGGCCACCTCACTGACAGCCGTTTCCATCGGGTCGGGAGGGACTTCACCCTCAGCAGGAACATCCCCCTGGGTAGGGTTTTGATCCTGTGAGATCCTACGGGCAGCCTTCTGAAGCATGCTTGGATCTGAAACCCGAGTGGGCTGTGAGAAAGCCAACTGCATCTTGGGGGTAAGCCCCGCAATCTCAGCCGGGGAGAGGATATTCCGAAGCACTGCTCCAGTGAACGCTGGGTTAGCCACCCAAGACGCCTCGATAAATTTAACCGAGGTTGGGTCAGTGACGTGACCACACAGCTCGGCAATCTTTCGAGTCTTTCCTAAGGAGTCTACGAAGGTGTTGCCCTTCGAATACCTGATGTGGGAACACATCTGGGTTTCATCCTCTGAGACGTTCCCGCACTTGGAACAAGTCGTGTGACTGACGGAACAACCCATAGAGAGAGTTGCAAGCTGCCCAGAAGCAATCGCATCAATGAGAGGCTTGTGCTTCCGATCAGTGGCGACAAGGATGTCTACGTAGATCGAATCCCCAATGTCCCTGGCAGCGGCATCAATGATCTTGCCCTTGCTCAGCTCCGGGATCTGAAGGTGCTCGACGTAGTTCTCCCCGCCAACGAACGTCTTGAAGCAGGATAAGAGCATCTTCCGCTCCCAGCTATCCTGGTTGTTGTTGACGTAGATGGAAGTGTTGGGGGTGATGTAGTAGTCCGCGTACCTTCGGTTGACCGTGAAGCCGCCCTCGAAGTGCTTCCCTAGCTGCCCAGGACCATTCTCGGTATCAACCGAGGCGATGATAGTGCAGTGACTCAAAAGAAACTTGTTCGGGTCGTACTCCTTCAGCACAACCTGAGAAGCTTTCCTCTTGTCGAACGCGGTACCCAACTGCACAGCCCGATGACGAACCTCGTCCCAGGCGGGCATCGAGACGTTGGGCTTGACTACAGCGGCGTTGGCGTACTTGAGGAAGGCCATTATTATCCTACGAAGCCGAGGAGCCGTTCACCAGCCCACCGGTTCCCCGCCTGGACCCATGATGTCGTCCCGACGGATGATGAAGAGGTCTTTCGGGCAAGCGAAGAGATGAATCTTCTCGCCCTCGGCCATCTTGTAGAGGGTCTTTCTCATGGTGTTGCCACACTTGGGGCAGTTGGGCTTCTTGGCCTCAACCTCTGCCCTCGTAGCCCGATGCTGACGATTCTGTGCAGCCCAATAGGTGGCAGCCTTCCGGGCAAACTCCGAGAGGTACACGTCCACAGTGTTCCGGGCGAACCGGTACCACTTCTGTACCTCATCCCTGAGTGCCTCATCGTTCACCGAATGTGAGGCATAACGGTTCCACAGCCCATCGTAAGCTGAGACCTCACCAGCTCCCTTGGACCACATCCTCGCTAGCTCCTTGTGGAAGCCTTGAGGAAGCTCAGTCGTCCGCCAGAGGTGGCTTCTGGCGGACGACCGCCTGGACTTCTCCACATCCCAGCCTGGATAGTAGGAGGAGTCCAGAGTCGGAGGCAGGTAGTAGGCGAACTCAGGGTTGATCCTTACCAGCTCTTCAGGCGAGACACGCTCGACACCAAACGGCCACATGACATCGACGAACCCAATGCCCTTCAGGACCGCTGTTACACGGCCGTAGAAGGGAGAGACCTCGGAGAAGCCAGGGATAAATTTCTGGACCACGTCCCCCGGACCAAAGTCACGGGAGAGTCGCCAGTAATCGATAAAAGCCGTTTTGGTGGCAGGCATGGATCCGTAACCTCAAGGAGCCAGAGGACGACCTGACGTGGACTTGCCGTGGTTGACCGCAGAGGACTGGTCATCCCCGTAGGCCGACATGTACGGCTCGTCCCCGTTGGTCTGGATCGGCTGCATCGGGTTCTTGAAGGTGTCCATGTAGGACTCATCGGCATCCCTCTGGATGACCTCTGCGGTCTTCAGAACCTCGACCTGACGACGGGAAAGAGACTCCGGCCCGTAGGCCATCTTCTCGATCTCATCGGCAACGACATCGAGGCCGTTGACCAGTTCCTTGGCCGTCGAGAAGTCCATTCCGAGCTTCTCGCGGTTCTCCTGGATGAAACCAGCCATCTTGTCGAGACGACCGAGGATGGAATCCACCTTGGCCTTTGCTTGCTTTGACATAGCCATTTTCTACCTGTCTCCTTCGATTCAGACGTCCAGGCTCTTGATAGCCTGAAGAACTGGGATGAATGCTGCCCGTGCAGCGGGGTTATCTGAGGCCGCCTTGATCACTGCCGAACGGAGGCCAGCGTACTTGTTCGCCTGCTTCTGGCCTTGATCCTGTTGGCCCTCCTGGTCGTCCTGAGCCTGCTTCTGCTGGCCCTGGTCGTCGTCCTGGCCCTCTTCCTGTGCCACCTTGGACGCCAGATCCATGAGGTCGTATGCCAGTGGAGCGTCCTGTGCAGCGTACTTGGCTGCCAACTTGCGGATTTCGTTCGATGCCTTCATGGGGATTGCCACCTTCGTTGAGTCAGTTGCCTTACGCTGTGTCAAAAGTGTCTCGTCCGCATCCACCCCAGCTAGCTTGGCCAGGAGCTTGTTGTAGACGTTGGGCTGGATAGCCCCGTTGTAGGGTCCATCAAAGATTGCCAAATCCAGAGCCGCCCGGAGCTGGACATCCCGGTTAGCATCCACCAGAGGAACCGACAGAACCGGCGTCTTGAGCCAGTCCTTGGCGGACTTGAGGATGACCTCTAAGTCCCCATCCCCAAGGTCCCGCTGATGGGGCTGTGTCCAATGGGCGTACCCAGGAGTCCCATTGTAGGGGGCCACGCCATGATAAACGGCTGCCTTCTCAGACACGGAGGTCATCAAACTGGGGGTGGAATAAGAAGAAATGGCATACCGGGCCAAGATAGACTCGACCAGCGGCGAAATCCGCCCTTTAGGCCCGGTTGAACCCCCTACGTCCTTGTAGTTGTCCGACCTATCTTTACGGTCGGCAGCCTCATCGGGGTCCACTTCCTGGTCAGAATCGTCCCGCTCCCGCCTTAGGTCACGGCGTGGGGGCTTGTACTTGGGGGCTGGACGGACAAGGCGGGCAGCCTCCTCTTGTTCCAGCTCCTCTCGGGTCTTTGTGGACTGACGATCCATTTACTACATAGCTGGGAGATACAAGGATTAGTCTCGGCTAACCGAGCAATCTTCTGAGGCTCGACTTTTAGAAGCGTCCCTCGGGGGCGGGAGCACCTTCCTCGGGCTTCAGTTCCAGCTTGAGGTACTTGGCAATCCTCTCCATGACGTCAGTCTTCTCGGCCAGAACACGGCCAACCTCGGAGTACAGGGACCGGAGAACCTCGTTAAAGGTTGCGTCAGAGACCGTGAGAACATCCCGCTCAATCTTGAGCCTGGTGTCACTAGGGTCAATGTTGAGCATCTCCAAGATGACGTCGATGGACAGCGACCCCTTCTGGTAGAGGTTGTACATCGCGTCGAACGTGTCCTGGCTGTCCCTGAGAGGTAGCCGGGTGAAGCTGAGCTTGGGATAGAGGACCACTTCTCCACCCCATTTGTTCTTCTCGATGAACCCCTTTCGACGGGCCACCGGCTTGAACAGGTACTCCTCCACGTATTCCTGAAGAACCTCACGGTACAGTAGATACCGGTTGTTGATAACCTCCAGCTTGAGGCGGTCACCCGAGTAGAGAGCCTCACCTGACATCAGGCTCTCCGTCACCCCAAGGCCGGTTAAGAGCCTTCGCTCCGTCTGTTCGTACTCCGAGGAGAGGTCTAAGAGGCGGTCCCTGGACCCCATTTCCTCCCAGTGGACCTCATAGTTGGCCACGATGGAGTAGTCAGGATCCACAAGAGCCAGGTCCACCTGCTCCCGTAGCATCTCCACGTCGGAGTCGGAGAGGCCCTCAGCCCACACGATACGCTTCGGGGTCATGGCCCTGGAAGCAATCTGTGTCTGAGCCTGCCGGAGCTTGTCGCGATACTGGAGAGTGCGTATGCAATTGAAAGTACTGAGGTTTCCGGCGAAGAACGTGTGATCCTCGTGGACATTGAGACTGTACACTGGCCCCGTGTGCCGTGCTGTCCCAACGCCCTGAACACGGTAGTAGAGTTTACCCTCGTGCTCGATGTGGCGAGAACCAGAACGGCCGTCCTTCCAGACCTCTGGGTCTTTGCGCTTGGCCAAGAACCCCGTCTCAAAGAATACCTTGACTGAGGGACCATGAGAGAAGTGGACAGCGTACATGGGCTTTGCCCAGGACATTCCTCCGTGCGGCTGCTTGACCCAGCGTTCTTTGGTGGGCTTGGTCTTCGATACCGGAAGGCCGAGGGATGAACCTAGAAGGAAAACCTGGTCCGCAAGAATTCTGTTTGTGTTGCTGAACCGTACTCCTAATGTGCCCCATTTCCTGGTGGTGACGTCACCATCGGAGTCTACGAGGCCACGGAGGACTCCAAACAAGAATTCTTTGGGGGTATCGAAGATCCACCCAGGCAGGTGCTTATCCTCACAAGTATGCCCAAAGTTGGAAGCCATCCAGCGGACCAGGGCGTCCTGGTAGCCAGAGAGGAGGGCACCTGTATTCATGAGGTCTGCGCTTGAATCGTAGGGACTCTCTGACCAAGCCACCCCTAGCTTGTTCAGCATAGGCTTGATCTTCTGCTCCATTGAAAGAACAGACAGGGCTTCGTGAGGGCCATAACAGAACCCTAAAGTCCCGTAGTCAAGGCCAGCCTGCTTGGAGATCCAGCCGTCCCCGAGCCAATATCCCAGGAAGTACCCGAAGTCTGCGGTCAGGTCAAGCTGACGGGGGAAACTCTTAACGTGATCCACACTGGTTGGTGCGAGAAGGCCACTCACGTTTGGGGGGAATACAATGGACTTCCCCTTCGTGACAGTCACCCCGTAGCCAAGCTCAACGAGCTGATGGCGAATCTCCTTCAAGGTAACGGGATGCAGGTCAAAACGCTCACAGACCTCAGCGGAACGCATCTTGACGGGCTCGGTAAGAGTTGCAGCCCATTCCAGGATAGCGTTCACATCCTTCTTGCGACCAACCGTCTTCGGATTCGTCTGTTCCTTCTTGTAGCTGACCGTGAAGGTATCCCTGGACTTATCTACAACCTCCAGGTGCAGGGAAGTCTCTCCCCCTGACTTCCGAGCCCGGTACGTCTCTTCATGCCCATGCATGAACTCGGACAAGTCGAAACTATGTAGGGTTTCTGTGAGAGGAGCCTGAGCTACACGGAGGTAGTCCCCAGGCTGAATGGCTCCAGCTAACATCTCGATGACAGACCCATCCCGCAGCACAGGGTACCGGTGGTCTGTGGTGCATCCGATAGGAGGGAGTTTAGCCACGTCAAGCAAAGAGATGTCCTCTGAGATAGCTCGAACACCTACCTCAAACTCACGCCATGCCCCGGTGTGGCTGAGCACCAGGTCCGTGTCAGGGTCCAGGTCTTCAATAGCCACCTGACAAATTTCGCCCTGACGCTTGGCGAGTACAGATGTGCCTGGAAGGTGACACCTATCCAGGATGCTGGATCCTACTTCTTGGTCGGCACCTTTGCGGCCCATCAGGAGGTACACGAAAGACCCCTCATCAGGATCCGTGCCCAAGGGAATCAATTTACCATCCACCATGTGCTGGCGAACTTCCTCGGGTATTTCCTCGACCATCTCCTCGGCAACGGGGTCACCGTTGAGGGCCTTCTGGATGAGCGCCCTGTCCCTGTCAGCGGGGATCAGCTCAACCCTCACCTTGTCCGTAAAGGAGAAGGTCGAAATCTTCACCTTGTCGATAGGTAGGATGATGAGCCGAGACCACCCTTGGTAGTTCTGAGCGTAGTGGGTTAGCTCCTGCTGTTCACGGTCAGGGGATTCTTGCCAAGATTCCTGGACCGTCTCGGTAGCGGACCCGTCCTCCAGTAGTACGGCCTGCTTGATCTGTACCCTCTGGTGTCCCACATCCGGAGGAACGTCAACCGAGCTGTCCTCGGCAAAGACGCAGCTAGTCCCGTCCAGCCAGTAGTGATGGCTTGCGGTGATGAGCCGCTGAAAGAGCTTGATCCGCTTGCACATCCCCTGGAAGAAGTCGAGGATGTACTTCCCATAGTCCTCTGGACTATCGAAGCCGTCAGGCATCGTGGTCGGCTTAGGAGTCGTCAGACGAAGCTTCGACAGAGGAAGTTCGGTATGCAGGTCAATGGCCTGACCTACGATCTCATCAGCATTGTAGAAGTGCCGATAGACCTCTCGCCTCTCACGGAGGCTTTGAGGTAATTCCAGAAAGTCGGTAGAGAGTTGGGCACTGTAAAAGCTGCCCTGATTGGATAGAGTGGTGTTACCGAAGCCTCCCCCACCACCCCCGCCCCCAAAGGCTCCGGCCATGCGATCATTACCCGCAGCCGTCCTCTTGATCTGACGAGCGATCTTCTCCTTCTCGGTCAGACCTGAATTGTTATGGTTAGCAACGTAGGGCCTCTGGGCAGGCACCCTGGAGGTCGTCTTAACGAGGTAGCCCCCATTGCTGTTGGTAAATCTATCACTCGGCATGGGTCACCTCTCCGCTGCCGTCCCCATAGACAAGGTCGAAATCGTCATTGGTAGGTAGCGATAGCTTCTGAATTTCACGGTTCTGAGCCCGCATACGACGCCCCTCCTCCTCACGGGCTTCCCGCAATTTGGACTCCTCTTGGTTGGCCTTGGCCGCATCCAAGACCCGCCCCATCGACGCAGTCCGACGTAGGCCCTGATTCAAAGCCCCACAGATCCGCATGTAAGCGTTGGAGTACGCTAGGTACCCCGGGGTCATATCGTCCTTCTGACGTAGAGCATGGGTGCGTAGCCTCTGAGAGAGGTCCGCTAACCGAACTGTCTCTTGCTCGATGGTCTTTCGGGCCTCATCCATCCCAGCGATGAGGGTCTTGGCCTCTTTTGCATGCCGCTCAACCCGCTCCTCCTCTTGGATGCGGATGGTGCGGATCAGGCCGTTGGAGAGTTGCTGTGCTACTTCAGGCATCAGGCTACTCCCACTCTTCCTGCTGCTCGGGCTTCTGCTGCGACTTGCCCCACCCCTTGATGATACGAATCAAGAGACCAACGTGAACGGGGTCGCCAGCGACAACCTGAGCCCATTGGCCACCCAGCTTGCGGAACACCACACGGATAGCCTGACATTGCTTGCTATCTATGCTCCGACCTAGCAGGTTGTCCACAAATTTGTGAATTACCTTGTTGGCGAAGAACAGAGGGGTCTTCTCAGGGTCGTCCATCACCGGGCTCCCCTCAGGCCAATCCTACGGGGAACGGTCCTGTCCGAGAAGCCTCCGTGTTGTCGTGCCCTGCTGGCTTGGTAGTGCCCCACAGTGACGTTGGGAGCCACGTGGGGACGGTAGGTGCCATAACCATGGCTCACATGCTTCTGGTTGAGGAGAAGCTCAGTGGAGAGCCAGATAGCTCTCACCAGAGCATCGGACTGGTCGTCCTTGGCCCCAGCCTTCTTGGGCTTCTCCACCATCACCTGGTTCTTGCTGATCTGCCTGGCCTGTAGGGTCAGAATCTCAGAGATCAGGGGACTGTGCTTCTTGTCCTCACGGGGCCAGTCGTACAGCCGGATCTTCTCATCGAAGATGAACATCTTGGCCGACTGGTAAATCTTGCTCGACTGATCCCGAGTGAAGAACTCGGTCTTGAACTGCTTCAACCCCCTCTTGTGAAGCGCCTGCTCAAGGGGGATGCCGTTCCACCGGTCAAACAGGCCGTCAGTGATGTGGAATTTCTTGGTGAGTGCCTCGATCCAGAGAGCGATCTCATCAAAGTCCAGTCTCTCTACGTTGGCAATGGTCCTGGCATAAGGAACCGAGTAAGCACCGTCCAGATGAGGGTTAGCCTCCCGCCAGTCCATGCCAGCGTACCAAATCTCGTGGTAGTCAAGCACCACCGTGTCACCCTCAAGGTGAGTGATGGCTATGGCTGTCCCGTCGTCTACTAACCCAACGTCGATGCCCATCTGGTGGGGAGCCCTGGCTGGCCCCGCATCCTTGGGACGTAAGTTGGGATCGATACAAGCAATCAGGTCAGTCTCACGCTCAATCCAACCGGACACCTGGTCGGAGAACTGTGCCCCGTGCTCTACTGAAAAGACCACCGGGTCAGAGTGGTACTTCTGTTTGTAGTAGGACGCTGGAACTGTAGGATTGACCTCCCAGGTAGGGG
>Ga0315293_10000617_pt1 | contig 33521 bp, 18 predicted proteins | sample YL17G13_20_MG_FD_203071 | JGI IMG/M metagenome (GOLD analysis project Ga0315293, IMG submission 203071) | Sediment microbial communities from Yellowstone Lake, YNP, Wyoming, USA - YL17G13_20 | ecosystem: Environmental > Aquatic > Freshwater > Lake > Sediment | place: USA: Wyoming | collected... | reverse complement strand
TCCCAGCGCTCCTGCTTTTCTCGTAGAATGCCCGGCAGCGTGGCCTCATCCAGCTTCGCTATCAAGGTGTCCGCCTGGGGAAGGAGCTCCTTGATGAGGGCATAGTTCTTTTCGGCATAGGCGCTGTGCCAGAGCGGATAGACGACCTTGTGCAGAGCACCCAGGGCGGGCACGGACGCCGCGAGCTCTTCTTGGCTTATCTCCTTCGTCGCCGTACCCTTGTCGCCGGAGGTCTGATCCCCCCAGGCCGTCGGGCAGGCACACACGCTGAATAAGCCCATAATCGCCAATCCGATCACGACGGAATGCGTAACGTTCTTCATAGCGCCTCCTTATGAATCCGCGGAACCATTATTCTCGGCCCTGTATATATAGCAGGAGAAACACCCTGAGTCAACTCTCGGGGGGAAGAGCTCACATGTGCGGCCGGGGAGTCTTCGGCGATCAGGTGGGGACTAAACGTTCATCGCGGCAAGGCAGGCCGTTGAAAAGGCCGCCTGGAGATTGTAACCGCCCGAATTCCCGTCGATGTCCATTATCTCGCCGCAGAAATAAAGCCCTTTGACTTTTCTTGATCCCATGGTGCGCGGATTGATTTCGTTCACGTCGACTCCGCCGCGCGTGATGATGGCCTCGTCGATGGGCCTTGACTTTCGGACCGTCAAACGGAAGTCCATAAGGAGGCCCGTAAGCCTCTTCCTCTCGTCACTCGTGATCTGACTGCATCTCTTATCTTCGGGGATTCCAGCAGATTTCGTGAAGACCGGGACGAGCGAGCGCGGCAGCAAGCGTCTCATGACCGTGCGTATCGACGTGCCGCCGGAGCCGGCGAGCTCGCCGATGAGCCTCCTCTCGAGCGCGGCTCTCTCAAGAGCGGGTTGAAGATTGATAGAGACAGCGACCCTTTCCTCTTCTTTCCTTGCGAGACGCTCGACGATGAGTCCGCTGAGCGCCAGAATGACAGGGCCGCTGACTCCATAGTGGGTGAACAGCAAATCTCCGGACTCCGAGGCGATCCGTCTATTGCCGCTCAACACCGTCACCTTGATATTCTCGAGAGACACCCCCTGTAAGTCTTTCGGAAACTTCTCTTCCGTTTCGAGGGAAACGAGCGCGGGGTTCAAGGGGACGATCGTGTGCCCGAGCTCTTTCGCCATGGAGTAGCCGTCCCCCGTGGAGCCCGTGGCGGGGTATGAAAGCCCGCCCGTCGCGAGTATCACTCTATCCGTTATGAATGTCTCTTCAGAGCCTTCGACCTTGACACCGGTTACCGCACCCGAGGCGGGATCGACCATGATCCTCTCCGCACGGGAGTCCAGCCTGACTTTCACTTCATGCCTCTTCATATATCGCTTCAGCGCATGCACGACGCTGTCGGAACTGTCGCTCGCGGGGAAGATCCTTCCGCCCTTCTCTTCCTTGGTCCGCACGTCGAGTCCGTGGAAGAAGGCGACCAGATCGCGATTTGAAAATTCGGTAAGCGCCCGGTAGAGAAATTTCCCGTTCCTGCCGAAGTTCGCTATGAATTCGTCCCGTTCGTCGGTGTTGGTCAGGTTGCACCTGCCGTTGCCCGTGATGCTCAGCTTTTTTCCGGGGCGCTCGTTTCGCTCGAGGAGCAGAACGCGCAAGCCGCGTTCCGCGGCGCGTCCTGCCGCGAACATACCCGATGCTCCGCCGCCGATTACAACCACGTCATACGTCATAGCGGGCTTGATTGTACCACGGATCCTGTGTTATAAAATAGTATCGTACGAATTGGGGACACGTTCGAGTATTCTAACCGGTAATCAGGCACAAAAAGAACACGCATGCTCATTCTCTTCTGCATCAGCCTCGGAGTTATCTTTTACGCCTACTTCGGTTATCCCCTGCTCCTGATGTTCTGGAAGCTCATCGGCAACAAGCCCGTCATGAAAAAGGATATTCTGCCGATGGTTTCGGTGCTCATATCCGTTCATAACGAGGAACGGCACGTTGAAGAGAAGGTCAAGAATCTTCTGGAGGCGGATTATCCGCAGGACAAGATGGAGATCGTCGTCGGCTGCGACGGCTCCACGGACCAGACTCTTGCAATCATCAAGCGACTGGCTGAAAAGAACAAGATCCGCTATTGCGTCTCGCTCGAGAGGATCGGCAAGCCCGCCATGCTCAACAAGCTGGCGCAGGAGGCCGGAGGGGAGATCTACGTCTTCGCGGATGCTCGCCAGCGCTTCGACCGCCGGGCGATCCGGGAACTTGTGCGGTGCTTCGGCGACGAGAATGTGGGGTGCGTGAGCGGCGAGCTGATCATCGAGGACACGGGGGAAGGCAGCGGCCGCGGGGTCGGGCTCTACTGGAACTATGAAGTATGGCTGCGGAAGATGGAGAGCGATACGGGGTCGATGTTGGGGGCGACGGGTGCGATCTACGCGGTTCGCAAGGAGTTCTTCCATAGCTTGCCCGAAGATGTGCTGCTGGACGATATCTTCACGCCCCTGAATGCGATCATGGCGAGAAAGAGGGCCGTTTTTGAGCCGGCCGCCCGGGCCTTCGACGTGGCATCCAAGAGCACGGAAAAGGAATTCATGCGCAAGGTCCGGACTCTCGTCGGCAATTTTCAGATTTTTTCGCTGTTCGCGGAGGCTTTCAACCCTTTCCGAAGCCCTGTCGCGTGGCAGCTCTTTTCCCACAAGTTCCTGAGATTGACGCTTTCCTACTTTCTTGCCCTGTTTTTTATCTCGAGTGTCTTTCTCGCGCGGGACGGTCTGCCCTACCGTGTGATACTATTCCTGCAGGTCGCTTTTTATGCCCTGGCCGTGGTTGGCCATTGTCTGGAAAAAACCCGGACAAGAATTTCGGGTGTTCCGCGACTGGCATACATCCCCTATGAGTTCTGCGTGCTGAATGCCGCGGCGGTCGTGGCCCTTTTCAAGTACCTGTCGGGAGGCATCGACATAAGATGGGACAAGTGAAGCGGTCGTCCCCATCAATCTTCCGTGAGCGCACGCATATCCAATTCCCTCATGCGCAGGTCGAATAACGATTTCCGTTCATCGTATTCCGTGCTCGCGGATTCGAGAAGCTTGAAGCAGGTCTCGATCTCTTTCGTGCGGGCATGGATCTTTATCGACAGCTCCGCGATCGCGGCGCCGTCACCGTCCCGCGACGCCGATTCGATCGCCCCGTGGAGGCGTTCAAGATCCGCTTCGGCCTTCACGATCCTGCTCTCGAATCCGGAGACCCGTTTTTCCAGGGGCTTGAGCGCCTTCGCCCGTTCGCGGGTGATTTCGGCGCGCGCCCTTCTGATCTCTTTTCTCTCCACCTTCCTGTCGCATGTTTTCTCGTCCGTATCGTCAGGGCCCGAAGCACGCTCTTCATCCCACCCCCTATCCTCGAGAAATCTCTGATAGCTCCCCTCGAACACGTTCGCACCGCCGCCCTGGAACACGATCAGCCGCTCCGCCAGCGCGTACAGCAGCATTTCGTTGTGCGTCACCATCACAACGGCGCCCTCAAAATCGTCGATCGCCTCGAGAAGGGCGTCGCACGATTCCATATCGAGATGGTTCGTCGGCTCATCGAGAAGCAGAAGGTTCACCGGCGTCGCGATGATCTTTCCGAGCATCAACCTGTTCTTCTCGCCCCCCGACAGGACCTTCACCTTTTTCAACGCCTCATCTCCCTCGAACATCATCATGCCGGCGATATTCCTCGCTCTCTGCTGATCGACCCCGGGATCCGATCGATAGATTTCCTCCAGTACGGTCTTGTCTTCGGCGAGCGCACCGACGTTCGCCTGAGCGTAATAGGCGACCGCCGCCGTCGCGTTGAATTTTATCTCGCCCGACAGGGGATCGAGTTGCCCCGCGAGCGCTCTGAGAAGCGTCGTCTTCCCCTTGCCGTTCTTCCCGACGACGCAGATCCTGTCGAACGGTCCGACCGAAACTGACAGATCCCTGAAAAGCGCTCTTTCCGGTTCGTACCCGAACGCAATGTCCCTTACATGCATGACCGGCTTGCCGTTGAACGGCTTCGACTGGAACGAAAAATCGAGATCCTTGGTTTGCTCCAGTTTCTCGAGCTTTATGTGCTTTTCGAGCGCCTTGACCCTCGATTGAACCCGGCTCGCGAGGGTCGCCTTTGCCCTGAAGCGCCGTATGAACGCCTCGGCTTTCTTTCTCTTCTTCTCGTCGTTGAGCCTGGTCTTCTCATAGATCTCTTCGTCCATCGCCAACCGGGAGTAGAGCTTGCCGGTATCCCCCGTGATCTTACGCAGGCTCTTCCGGTAGATCCCGAGGATATGGGTGGCCACGTTGTCCATGAAACCTCTGTCATGGGTGATCAGCATAAGCTCGCCGCGCCAGCAATTCAGATACCGCGTCAGCCAGCGTATCGAGGTTATGTCGAGATAATTGCTCGGCTCGTCGAGGAGGAGCAGGTCGACCTCCCGGACGAGGACCTTCGCCAGGTTCAGCCGCACCTGAAATCCGCCGGAAAGCTCCGACGGGTGCTTGGCCACATCGGACTCGCTGAAACCGAGCCCCGCCAGGATCTTCTCCACCTTCCAATGACGGTCCTTGTCCGCTTCCGCCAGCCCCCGGCAGCCTTCCTTCAGCGTCGTATCTTCTACGAAATCGGGTTCCTGCAGGACGTAGCCGATGGAATACCCTTTCGGAACGGTGATCGCCCCCGAATCGGGCTCTTCCTCACCCGCGATGAGACGGAAAAGGGTCGTCTTCCCGGACCCGTTTCTTCCGACCAACCCCACCCGTTCCCCCGCATTCAGCCTGAAACTGGCGTCCTTGAACAGTTCCTGAGCCCCGTAGCTCTTCGACAAGCGATCGACAATTATCATTTCAACCCGTCACGGTATCGAGTCCGTAATCTATCCAGAGAATATAGCCTGTCAGGGATTGTACATCAACAATGAGGTATGCACAGGGGTGCTGCATCCCCCGTGCAAAGGGGATTACTTCTTTCCGAGCTTGGCGAGAAGAATAAGCGTATAGATGGCCGACAGGCCGACGAGAATATACACAATCCTCGCCACGGCCGACATCGACCCGAGAATCGCCGCCACGAGATCGAATTTGAAGGCCCCGAAGAGCCCCCAGTTGAGACCTCCGACGATGATCAGAATCAGAGCTACCCAATCGAGCGCACTCAACTTCTTCATGCGCATCACCCCCTTTGAGCGATCTTATACCATTTCGAGACAAAACATGACAAGCACAATCTTGTCGCCGGGGACGGCATTAAAACTCGCTGCTTCCTGGGAAACACGACGACCGCCGCATTAACCTGCGTTGACACCTGTTCGCCATCTTCCTTATACTTATCATCGAATCGTTCTTGAAAAGGAGATCATTGTGACTGAAGAGAAAAAGACCATTCCATTCGTTCCGGCCGAAACGCGGATGGCGGAGTTCACATTCCGGGCCGTGTTCCTCGGAGTCTTGATGGCGGTGATGATGGGGGCCGCCAATGCGTACCTCGGGCTGAGGGCGGGAATGACGATCGCCGCGACGTATACGACTGCCGTCGTCAGCATGGCCGTGCTCAAGAGCATGAAGGGAACGCTCCTCGAAGAGAATACCGCGCGAACGGTCGGTTCAATAGGCGGGAACATCGCCACGGGCGCCATCTTTACCCTGCCGGCATTCTTCATCGCTTCGATGTGGAATCCATTCTTCTCACTCGAACATTACATCCTTTCCACCATCATGTTGGTTGTTGCCGGCATCCTGGGTATCATGTTTGTGACCATCTTGCGGCGGGTTCTGGTCGAGGACACCGAACTCCCGTTCCCCGAATCAATCGCCGCAGCCGAAATTCACAAATCCGGACAGCGCGGCGTGCAGAATTCACGCTTCCTTTTCATGGGTATGGGCGTCGGCGCCTTGTTCAGCGCACTCGTGGAATTCAAGTTCATCGCCGCCGGGTGGCAGAGGATTGTTTCACTCTCCAAGGGCGTGTTGATGATGAGGGCGCCGGGGATGAATCCGGCGTACTTCGGCGTCGGTTATATCATCGGCCCGAAACTGGGAGCCATCAACTTCAGCGGCGGCGTATTGGCGTGGGGCTTGCTCACGCCGATGATCGCTTTTTTCATCCACCGCGGCGACCTCGGAGCGGTGGACAATTGGTCATCCGAGCTGACCTCAATATGGAAGGATTATGTCCGTTATATCGCCATCGGGGGAATGCTTGTCGGCGCCTTCTACACATTGTATAGAATGCGGAAGAGTCTTTTCACGGGAATAACCCGCTCGTTTTCGTACATGAAGAAATCCGCTTCGGACGATGCCGCGATCGTGCGCACGGAAAAAGACATCAATATCCGCTGGTCTCTTCTCGTCATAGGAATCATAGCGTTGGTCATGCTTTCCATCTTCAACTACTTTACGCACAGCATGTTCCCGGCGGCGGTCGCCGCGATTGTAATGTTGTTCCTCGGCTTTGTATTCGCCGCCGTGTCGGGATATCTCGTCGGCATTATCGGCGTGAGCAACAACCCGACGAGCGGCTTGACGGTGTCCGTGCTTATCGTGGCGGCGCTTCTCATGGTGGGGTTGGGGATGAAGGGGGGCGCCGCCATCGCCGCGGTTCTCGGCGTTGCTGCGTTTACGTGTACGAGCGTCTCGGTTGCGGGAGAAATGATGCAGGACTTGAAAGCGGGGCATATTCTCGGGTGTACACCGTGGAGGATGCAAATCGGCGATATTTTCGGCGTGACTGCCGCGGCGCTCGTGATGTTTCTGATTCTGTCGCTGCTTCATTTGGGAGATATAAAACAGGTTGTCGGCAGCGAATTGGAGAAACTCGAGAAAAGCGGAATTACTTCCGTCGAATACAAAGGTCAAGACGCCGGTTTGACCGGAAAAGTGTATACGCTCGATGAAATACGGCGCGTACCCCCCGAACGGCAGAACGATATTCTCGGTACCCGCGCGGGTTTCGGGGGAGAAAAACTACCCGCCCCTCAAGCAAGCATGATGGCCGTGGTCGCCCGCGGAATCGTCGAGGCCAAAACGGAATTTATTCTCATCATTGTTGGCGTGCTGATGGGCTGCGCATTCATCATGATGCAGGTAAAAAGCCCGATGCTCATCAGCGTCGGCATGTATCTGCCCATCGATACCTCCTTTGCAATTTTCGCGGGCGGTTTGATGAAGGGACTGTTCGATGCGATTGCCGAGAGACGGAAGCTGGAACCCGGCACAAGGGAGAAGATGAACAACGCCGGCGTGCTGCTTGCTTCCGGCCTGATCGCGGGGGAAGCGTTGCTCGGATTGCTGTTCGCGGGGCTCGCATTCGGCGAGGTCAAGCTGTTTCATATGTTCGAGTCGCCGTCATATTTGTTGAGCTTGGTCTGCATCGGCATCATCGGATTCATGCTCGTGCGGATTCCTTTGGCTGAACGCGGAGAACAGGAGCGCTCATAGCAGTGAGTCAAGACAAAGGCAGTTTTTTCGGGCTCGGCATCGCACCCGGTCTCCTCGAGGTGCTCGATGCGCTTAAATTCACCGTCCCGACACCCATTCAGGAAACGGCGATCCCGATCGCGATTGAAGGCAAGGACGTCATCGGCGTCGCGCAGACCGGAACGGGCAAGACGCTCGCATTCGGAATTCCCATGGTCCAGCGCCTCGCCCAGGGCAGGGGCAGGGGGCTTGTGCTCGTGCCCACCCGCGAGCTCGCCCTTCAGGTCACCGAGGATCTGACGAAGCTCGTCCGCGCTTTCAAGCTCCGGACCGCCGTCGTGATCGGCGGCGAATCGATGGGCCGCCAGATCCGGCAATTGAAGGAACATCCGAACATCATCATCGCAACTCCCGGCCGCCTCAACGACCATATCGAGCACCGCCAGGTCCGGCTCTCCGACGTCACTATTCTGGTGCTCGATGAGGCCGACCGCATGCTCGACATGGGCTTTCTCCCGCAGATCGAGCGCATCCTCAAGCTTGTCCCGAGGAAACGGCAGACCATGCTCTTCTCGGCCACCATGCAGCCGAGCGTCCTCACGATCGCGGCCCGGTACATGCATCTCCCGGTTCGCACCGAGATCGCGCCGTCCGGCACGGCGCCGGACCTGGTGACGCAGGAGATCCTTTTTGTTCACAAGGAGCGCAAGGGTCAGCTTCTCGGGCAGCTGCTCACGCAGTACACGGGGTCCGTGCTGCTCTTCGTGCGGACAAAGCGCGGCGCCAGCAAGGTGGCGAGGCTGCTGCGTTCCATGGGTCACGCCGCGGCCGAGATCCACGCCGATCGGTCGCAGCCGCAGCGCAAGGAAGCCTTGAGAGGGTTCAAGACCGGCGAACACCGCATCCTTGTGGCCACCGACATAGCCGCGCGAGGCATCGACGTCAAGGATATCGAGCTCGTAATCAACTATGACCTGCCCGACGATATCGGGAACTATGTGCACCGCATCGGCCGCACGGGCCGCGCGGGCAAACGGGGACATGCAATCGCGCTCGCCACGCCGGATCAGCGCAGTGACGTGAGAGATATCGAACGGTTCATGCGCGCCGCGATCCCGGTGTCGCCGCATTCGGACATCCCCGCCGAAGAGCTCGCGCCGGCGCGGAAGGCGGTTCCGGCGTTCGGCAGGACTCCACGCCGCGCTCCCCGCCGTCTCAAGATCAGATAGGAGAGCCCAATGATCAGAGTCTCATGTATTGTCGGCATGACGCTTCTGATCGTGTCGGAAGCTTCCGTGCACGTCGACTCCTGCACCAATCTCATCGTGACGAAGGGGGCGTCCGCCGACGGCTCCGTCATGATCACGTACACGTGTGACGGAGAGTTTTACCCGCGCATGAACTACGAGCCCGCTGCCGATCACGCGGCGGATGAACATACGGAGATCAAGGACTGGAGCGGCAAGGTCAGGGGGAAGATCAAACAGGTTTCGCATACGTACGCGGTGGTCGACCTCATGAACGAGCATCAGCTCGTGATCGGGGAGACGATCTTCACGGGGCGCGAGGAGCTCGTTAACCCTGACGGCATATTGCACTACTGGTGGCTGATGAGGCTTGCGCTCGAGCGGGGGAAGACGGCGCGGGAAGCGGTCGAGGTTATCGCGGCGCTCGTCGACGAGTACGGCTACGCGAGCGAAGGGGAGTCGATATCGATCGGCGACCCCAACGAGGCGTGGCTCATGGAGATCATCGGGCCGGGACCGGGCGGGAAGGGCGCCAACTGGATGGCCCTCAGGATCCCCGACGGGTACGTCCCGCCCCCAGATGCCTTTCTTCATATATTCATGTCCCGAATGATTCCGGTTCCCCAGGCATAACCATTTGCAGGCTTCTGACAACTATGCGAGAATGAACGAATGAAGAACCGTTTCCCGCAGTTGGTCCAAGAAATACTGTTCTTGGTCTCTCTGGCAATCTCGGTTTTCTCCGGATGCATACACGTCACACACCCATCGAATGTCAGGCCGGGGTTGTCCGCCGATATCGTGGGGGGCGTCAGCGAGGAGCATTACCGCGCGGATACGGAATGCAACGGATGTCAGAGAGATGAACCGGTCTCGGGAAACGTCAATGTCTTTCAGATGAATCTGGCGTGGGGAAAAAGGCTGGAAGGCGGCGACGCCCTCCGTGCCGGATTGATGGTCCCTCTATCGATGAATAATGCAAGCGCGCTGGTCGCCGTGGGCGGCACGACCTTCGATATTTATTATCAATTTCGCGACGGTCCGTTCAACATGGGCGCTGGAGGCTTGGCGGGAGCCATAATCAGCGGCGTTTACCTTGAAGCTGGAAAGACGATCTATCTATCCGACGGATTCGAGATGAATATCGACGTGGGCATGTCGGCAGAGATCGCGCTTTTTCGGGAGGCGGGAATAAAGCCGTTTTTCCTTGTCGGTGTTGCAAGCAGAAGATGGCACGCCGGGCTATGGGCGGATTATCTGAAGTACCGGAACTATTTCAAGCGCTGCAAAGAAAACTGCGAGCCCGACGATTTCCTCGAGAGAAGCGTTTCGGGCGGATTCTACCTTGGAAGCAGGTTCTAATGATGGAATTGAGCGGCTCTTTATTGGTGGCTTCGGTCTCGGGCTATTTCCCCTCCACCAGCCGGCGGAATCTCGGATTGGATCGGATCGGATCCCAGATCGGGTCGACGCGGAGGATGGCCGCCGACATATATCCCGGCACCGAAAGCAGCGTTTCGAGCCGATCGATCGCCGCTTCATACTCACCGCACATCATGTAGATCTCCGCAAGGTACCTGAGGAGCTGCTCGCCGACAAAGGCGTCTTTGGATAACGGCATCATCCGGACAGCCTCTTCTCCTTCGCGAATCGCCTCTTTCCTGCGGCCGAGCCCCGCGTACGCAAGCCCCAGATCACCATGGTAGACACAGATGTAGGCCGATTGCGGGTTCGACCGGATGATACGTTCGTAATAGACCCTCGCCGAGTCGTACCGGGCGACCGCCGCAGGGCGGCCCTTCTGCGCTTCAATGATCAACGCCCGAGCGAGATGGGTGTTCGCGATCACCGCGGGTTGTATCCCCCGGAAGCGCTCTATGGGTCCCGATTCGAACGCATCGAAAAGCTCGGTTTGCGTTTCCGAAAGGACGCGCAGCTCATCCGTAAGTTCGTATCCCTGAGTCACCTCATCCTCAACCGCTTCGGCTTTGTTTGCCCGGCGTGGTATTTCGAGCATGACCTGCTTCGCTCCAGCGATGTCACCGTTTCTCGCCAACAGGACGTGTGCTTTCCAGAGGTACCCATTGCTGACCTGGGGGGCTAGCGAAAGTGCCTGGTTGATGTTTTGCTCCGCTTCGTCGAAGCGGCGCAAGAAGATATTTGTAACACCGAGACCGTCAAAATAGAGATTGTAGTTATGAGGAATCAGCCGGCGTGCATCCTGAAAGTGATTCAACGCCTCCTGCCATTTTCCCATGCGTCGCAACGTGAAACCGATAGCTTGTAAGGCATCCCCGCTCGGTCGCAGACTCTGCGCCCTCTCGAAATGCGCGAGCGCCTTGTCGAACTCGCGATGGGCGTAGTTGAGCCATCCAAGCGCGAGATGAGTCTCGGGGCTGTCGGGCGCGAGCTGCTCCGCCCGCTTCGCCGCCTCAGTCTCGAGGGTGAGCGTCCCAGGCCTGTCATGAATCCAGTAGAGTTCCAAATACGCCCTCGACAGCCCGGCCCAGGCCTCGGCGAATCCGGGGTCCAGTGAGACGGCGTTCTGAAAGAACTGAACTGAAAGCTCCGCCTCGGACAAGTTCCTCAAGTTAAAGTAGTGTTCCATCCCGCGCAGGTAGGCTTCGTACGCGGCGAGATTCTCGGTGGGCTTCTTCTCAATCGCCCGGCGCTCGGGCTCGAGGAGCGCCACGTCCAGCTGCGTCGCCACCCTCTCGGCGATATCCGACTGGACCCGGAAGACCTCGGTCATATTCTCGTCGTACGTCTCCGCCCAGATGTTCGTGTCATCGGCGACGCGAATGAGCTGAGGGATCACGCGAACCCGGCTCGCCGGATCACCGGGCTTTTCACGCTGAACCGTGCCTTCGAGGATGTAGTCGACGCCCAGCTCCTCGCCGATTTGTTTGATTGATTTTGTGGTCTTCCTGTATTGAATCGCGCTCTGCCGCGAAATGACACCGAGCCCGCTCACGCCTGCGAGACGAGCGGTGATCGCATCGGTCGTTCCGTTCGCGAAATACTCGTCCTCCGGAGAACCTAAATTCTCGAAGGGCAGGACGACGAGCATCTTGCGATTGTCCGCGCCGTGCTTCTCGAGCGAAGGCGCAGCCGGCGCAAACAGCCCGTGCCGGATCGCGAGGATGAACGCGACGACAATGACAGCCGCGCCTGCTACGATCGCCGCCTTGCCTTTCATTCCGAATCTTCTCGCCTGTTGAGACGGCCGATGCGTCTGAGTTGCGGAACGAAGCGCCCGCAAATCAACGAGCATATCCTCGACATGCGGGTAGCGTTCCGACGGATTCTTGGCGAGCGCCTTTCCGACGATCCGTTCGAGCTCCATCGGCACGTTGCTCCGACGCGCCGTGACCGGCTCGGGCTCGTCGTTCAGAATCGAATGAACGACGGCCGCTTCGTACTCTCCCGCAAACGGCCGCTGCCCCGTGATCATCTCGTAGAGCACGACGCCGAGGGACCAGATGTCCGTCCTGCGATCGACGTCCTTGCCCGACGCCTGCTCGGGCGACATGTACGCCACCGTGCCGAGTGTCGTATCGGCCTTCGTGAGCCTCGTGTGGGTGCCAAGACGGGCGAGCCCGAAGTCCAGGATCTTCGCCTGGCCGCGCGAGGTGAGCATGATGTTTCCCGGCTTGATATCCCGGTGGACGATTCCCTTTTCGTGCGCCTCGCCGAGCCCCTCTCCCACTTGGACCGCGAAAGTGACTGCATCATCGATCGGGAGCGGCCCCCGTTCGATCCGCTCCTTGAGGCTCTCCCCTTCGACGAGCTCCATCGCGATGAAGGACTGCCCGTCGTGCTCGCCGACTTCGTAAATCATGCAGATGTTGGGATGATTGAGCGCGGCGGCCGCCTGCGCTTCCCGATTGAAGCGCGCCTTAGCATCCGCGTCGCGCGTGAGCTCCGGAGGGAGAAACTTGAGAGCCACGATGCGCTTGAGCTTCGTGTCCTCGGCCTTGTAGACCACACCCATCCCGCCTTGCCCAAGCTTCTCGAGGATCTTGTAGTGTGAGATTGTCTTTCCGATCATGCTCATATCTCGAAATGCTCCCACTCGTATTTCGTGCGCTCCATGAGCTTCTTGAAGCGCTCCTCGCCGCGGAGATTATCAAGCATCTGGATCCGCTCCAGTGCCGGATAATTGATGAATCCTCGATTGACGGCATTCTCAAGCCAATCGAGAGCTTCCGGCTTCGCATCGAGCGAGGCCAGCATGAGCGCCACGTAGTATGACCATTCGGGATCCCTCTTGCACGTTTTCTGGAAATCAAAAGTCATTTCCCCGAACGCCTTTTCCCTGTCCTTCAATATCCCGTATTTCAGCAAAAGACCGAACCTGGTGCACACATTATCCGGCGTCGATCTCGCGCTCTCGTCAATAATGGAAAAGGCTTCGTCGCGTTCGTTGTTGCAGACCAGCATCCACGCATAGAAGAACCGAGAAAGAGGATTCTCCATATCTGCATCATAGAACTTGCGGCACTGCTCAAGAGCCAATGGGTACTGCCCGTCGTAGAAATGCAGCATCCCCTGGGACAGGTATTTCCAGGGTTCCAGCGGATCGACCTGCCGTGCCCGCTCCATGAGGGGCAAGGCCGCAGACGGCTTTCCGATATTCACGATGTACGTGTACGCGAGCTTTCGCAAGACGTTCAGCTCAATCGGGTTCACCGCCAAGGCCTTCTTGTAATGAAGAAGCGCCTCCTGCGGATTTCCGAGGAAATCCTTGTAGATCGTCGCGAGGACTTCATTCGCCGTCGGAAAATCAGGATCCAGAGCCAACGCCTTCTTTGCATATTCTTCGGATCTTGTAATGTAATCCTCTTGCTTGGCGCCTATGTTGACATACTGCCAATAGACCAACGCCAGAGCCGAGTACAGCAGCGCATTATCGCCGACGATAGCGATGCCTTCCTGTAAATATTGCTCCGCGCTATCGAGAGCGCTCTCGCTGAAGCGCCAGACCTTGTCATAGGCCTTCAGATAGCATTCATACGCCGCCACGTTGTCAATTGGCCTCTCGGACATCTTCTGTTTCTCTTCGGAGGTTATGTGCAGCTTGAGCGCATTGACGATCGCCGTTGAAATCTCGTCCTGAATGACAAATACGTCTTTCAGCTCGCGGTCGTACCTTTCGGACCAGACATGATACCCGTCGGCGACGTTGATGAGCTGGGCCGTGATCCGAAGCTCGTTGCCTGCCTTCTGCACGCTTCCCTCGAGCACCGTTCGCACATTGAGCTTGCTGCCGATGTCCCGAATGTCGTCCGTCTTCCCCTTGAACATGAAAGCGGAGGTCCTCGCCGGGACTCTCAGGCCCTGGATTCTGCTCAGGCGATTGATGAGCTCCTCCGTCATTCCATCGCAGAAGTACTCCTGATCCCGCTCGGGGCTCATGTCGACGAAGGGCAGAACGGCGATGGATTTTTCCTCGGGGGTCATTGCCCGTCGGGGCATCTCGTGAAAAACGACGGCGGCAATAATCGCGACGGCAATCACGGGCACCGCCCAGTACCACCATCGCACTCTACGCACGGCCCTACCTGCAGTCGCTGCCGATCGCCGCGCCGTCCCGGTCCCGGCACTCAGCGTTCTCCGGAGGCGCCGGAGATCGGCAACAAGATCAGCCGAAGTCTGATACCGCTCATTGCGATTCTTCTCAAGGCACTTCGTGACAACCCGCTCGAGCTCCATCGGCACACCGGTGCGCAGACTCGTTATCGGCTCGGGAGCGGCGTTCATGATCTGGTACATGAGCGCCTGCTCGTACTCCCCCCTGAACGGCAAAAGTCCCGTCAGCATCTCGTAGAGCACGACGCCCAGAGACCAGATGTCGGTGCGGTTGTCTGCGTCCTCGCCTCGCGCCTGCTCGGGAGACATATACCCCACCGTGCCGAGCGTCATACCCTCCTTCGTCACCATCGTCGCACCGGCGAGCTTCGCAAGGCCGAAGTCCATGACCTTCACCTGGCCGGAGGAGGTCAGCATGACGTTGGCGCTCTTGATATCCCGATGGATAATCCCCTTCTCGTGGGCCGCCTGAAGCCCCTGTGCAATGCGAATAGCAATCTCGAGGGTCTCGTCGAGCTTGAGAGGCCCCCGCTGGACCTTGTCTTTCAGCCGCTCACCATCGATGTATGCCATCGATATGAAGGATCGACCCTCGGCCTCGTCTATCTCGTAGATGGTGCAGATGTCCGGATGATCGAGCGCGGCGGCAGCCTGCGCCTCGCGAATGAAGCGCGCCTTCGCGTCCGCGTCGCGCGTGAGCTCCGGAGGGAGAAACTTGAGGGCCACGGTGCGCTTGAGCTTCGTGTCCTCGGCCTTGTACACGACCCCCATCCCGCCCTCGCCGAGCTTCTCGACTATTCTGTAATGCGAGACGGTCTTCTCGATCATTCTCACACCTCAAAGCGGTCGGACTCGTATTTCGCGCGCTCTATGAGCTTCTTGAATCGCTTCTCGCCGCGGATATTGTCGAGGAGAAAATCGCGCTCCATGAGCCGATAGTCCCAGAAGCCCCGATTGATCGCGTTTTCCAGCCAATCCAGCGCTTCCTCTTTTGTGCCGAGCAATGACAGGTCCGCCGCGACGTTGTACGACCATTGAAAGTCCCTTTTGCAGGTCTTCTGGAATTCAGGAGTCAGTATCTGGAACGCCTTCTCTCTGTCTTTCAGCATTCCGTACTTCAGGAGAAGCATGAACTTGGCCGCCACGTTGTCGGGACTCTTCTCTGCAAGCCTGTCGATGATCGGAAGAGCTTCCCTGAACCTGCTATTGTAGGTCAGCGCCAGGGCGAGGCCGGACTGCGCCAAGGGGCTTTCAGGATCCGCTTCATACCACCTCTCGGCGAACTCGAGCACAAGGTCGAACTTGCCCTCGGATATGTACATATCCCATTGAACGCCTGCTCTCATCGCATTGAGCGGATCGACCTGCCGGGCCCGCTCCATCAAAGAGGAAGCAAGAGAGCCCTTGCCGGCCCACAAGTACTGGCCGGCAAGCAACCTCAAGGCAAACTGGTCGTTCGGATTAAGAGACAATGCCCTCTTGAACTGACGAACAGCCTCCTGCTGATTGCCGCGAAATGCCGAGTAGATTTCGCCGAGGACGGTATATGCCTGGGGACAATCGGGATCCAGCGTGAGCGCCTTCTTCGCATACGTTTCGGCTTGTTCAATGTACTCCTCTTGCCTGGCGCCGATATTGACATATTGATAGCAAGCGTACGCCATTCCGGCGTACAAAAGTGCGTTGTCGCCGACGATAGCAATGCCATCTTGAAGATTCTGGAGCGCACGATCGATGCCGCGCTCGTCGAACCGGCGGATTTCATGATAGGCTCTGAGGTAGCATTCATACGCCGCGGCGTTGTCGATGGGTCGCTTCGTTATTCCCTGTTCCTCCTGCGAGGTGAGCTTCAGCTCGAGAGCTTCCGCGATCGCCATCGAGATATCGTCCTGCACTTGAAAGACGCTCTCGAGCTTCCGGTCGTATCTATCGGCCCAGAGATGGGCGTCGTCGGCCGCGCGGATGAGCTTGGCGTTCACTCGAATCTCGTTCTTCTCTTTCTGAATGCTCCCCTCGAGAATGGCGCCGACACCGAGCTCCTTTGCGATCTCTCGTATGCTCTTGTCAGTGTCTTTGAAGCGCATTGCGGATGTGCGGGAGATGACCTTGAGGTCGTGGATGCTCGAGAGCTTCGTGATGATGTCCTCGGTCATGCCGTCGCAGAAGTACTCTTGATCTTTCGCCGCGCTATAGTCTTTGAAAGGCAGTACCGCGATGGAATCCCTCCAGGCGGGCGCAGCAAACTGCGAAGCCGCCGCGGGAATTGCGGGCTTCATTGCCTCGCGAGTGCTCGCGATGATGAAATAGGCGGCCGCGGCGATCACCGCGATTATGGCGAGCGTCGCGGAGAGCCGCATTCTGAATGAGCGACGCGCCCGGCCGACGGCTGAACGCACCGTGGTGCGCGTTGTTGCGGCCCCGGACTCCCGCGCCACGCTCTTCAGATCGACGATAAGATCATCTGCGTGCTGGTAACGCTCCCCGGGCTTCTTGGCGAGAGCCTTCGTAACGATCCGCTCGAGCTCCATCGGAACCCCCGAGCGGAGCGCCGTAACCGGTTCGGGTTCCTCGTTCATGATCGCGTAGAGCGTCGCCTGCTCGTACTCGCCGGGAAAGGCATGCCTCCCCGTGAGCATCTCGTAGAGCACCGCCCCGAGCGAGAAGATGTCGCTCCGCGCATCGACCTCCTCGCCCCGCGCCTGCTCCGGCGACATGTACTGCGCCGTGCCAAGCGTTGCGCCCGTCTTCGTGAGCTTCGCCCCGACGAGCTTCGCGAGGCCGAAGTCCACAATCTTCACGAGGCCATCTTTCGTGACGAGAATATTCGCGGGCTTGATGTCGCGGTGAACGATCTTCTGCTCGTGCGCCTTGGCGAGCCCCTGAGCAATCTGAATGGCGATATCGAGCGCCTCGTCGAGCTTGAGCGGCCCTTGCTCGATCCTGCCCTTGAGGTCCTCGCCCTCATAGTGGGCCATTGCGATGAATGTCTGGCCGTCTTCCGTCTCGGCGACCTCATGAATCGTGCAGATGTTCGGATGATCGAGCGCCGATGCGGCGCGCGCCTCTTGTATGAAGCGCTCTTTCGCGGCGGCGTCGCGCGTGAGCTCGCCCGGCAGGAATTTGAGCGCCACGGTGCGGCCGAGGGTGATGTCCTCGGCCTTGTACACGACGCCCATCCCGCCTTGCCCAAGCTTCTCGAGAATCTTGTAATGCGATATTGTCTTGCCGATCATTTTGGGACCTCGAAATGTTCCCACTCGTACTTCGCGCGCTCCATGAGCTTCTTGAAACGCTCCTCGCCTCGAAGATTATCGAGAAACGGATCGCATTGCATAAACGGATAGTTTATGAAGCCGCGATTGACTGCGTTCTCCAGCCAATCGAGTGCTTCCTTCTTGGCGCCGGCGATGGATAACAGGTTAGCCACCCAGTACGACCACTCGAAGTCCCTCGAGCATGTTTTCCTGAAATCGGGAGTAATGAGCCGCAGTGCACTTTCTTGGTCGTGCAGAAGCGCATACTTCAGCAGGAGCGAAAACAGAGTCATGACATTGTTGCTATTGCCTTTCCCCATCCGATCGATAACAGCAAGGGCTTCATCGCGTTTGCCATTGTAAGCGAGCGACAATGAATAGGAAGTCTGCGCCAACGGGCTTGTCGGGTCGGCCTGATAGAGCAGGTCAAACTGTTCCAGCGCCGGCTCGAACCGACAACCATACAGGTAGTAATAACCGCGCCCGATATAGCGGCGCGGATTCAGAGGATCCTGGAGCTCCAATCTCTCCTCAAAGACATCCGCCATGGAGGGCTTGCCTATTTGCTCATAGACAGCCGCCATTCCGCGCAGAGCTCTTATTTCGGTCGGATTCGCCGCCAGGGCTCTCTTATAGTATCGGAAACTGTCATGTATGCTCTTGGGATAGTCTTCATAGCTAGCGAGCCAACCGAGCTGGTATAGAGCGCTCGCCAGATCGGGTCGCAGCGCAAGAGCTTTCATGGCATACTGTTTTGCTTTCTCGAGATAGTCCTCCTGCTTGACGCCGACATTGGCATACTGGGAGTATACGTTAGCCATTCCCGAAAAGAGCTCGGCATTATCTCCCATGATGTCGATAGCGGTCTGAAGATACACTAGGGCGCTGTCGAGGGACTTCTCGTCGAAGCGCACGACCTCGCGGTCAGCTTTTAAATAGCATTCGTAAGCCCTGACATTGTCGATGGGATGCTCTGATATTTTCCGCGTCTCTTGAGGCGTGAGCTTCACCTGGAGGGCGTTCACAATGGCCGCAGATATCTCATCCTGAATCGCGAACACGTCTTCCAGCTTGCGATCGTATGTCTCGGACCAGAGATGATAGCCATCGGCGACGTTGATGAGCTGCGCCGTGATGCGGAGCTCGTCGCCAGCCTTCCTCACGCTTCCCTCGAGCACCGAACGCACCTTGAGCTTGCTCCCGATCTCCGGAATGTCTCCCGTCTTCCCCTTGAACATGAAAGCGGACGTACGCGCCGGCACGCTCAGGCCCCGGATATTGCTCAGGCGATTGATGAGCTCTTCAGTCATTCCATCGCAGAAGTACTCCTGATCCCGCTGGGGGCTCATGTCAATGAAGGGGAGGACTGCGATGGATTTCTCTTCGGGGGGCGTCGCCCGATGCGGCATCTTGAAGAAAACAATTGCCGCAATGATCGCAACGACCATCAAGGGAGCGCCCCAGAACCACCATCGCACTCTGTGCGCGGGCCTGCCTGCGGTCGCCGTCGATCGCTGTGCCGTCTTGGCCCCAGTGCTCAGTGTTCTCTGGAGGTGATGGAGGTCGGCGATGAAATCCGCCGAGTTCTGATACCGCTCGTCGCGATTCTTCTCGAGGCACTTCGCGACAATCCGCTCGAGCTCCATCGGCACGCCGGTGCGCAGGCTCGTGATCGGCTCGGAAGCGGCGTTCAAGATCTGATAGACAAGCGCCTGCTCATAATCTCCTCTGAAAGGCAGAAGCCCCGTCAGCATCTCGTAGAGCACGACGCCGAGGGACCAGATGTCGGTCCGGCTGTCTGCCTCCTCCCCCCGCGCCTGCTCGGGGGACATATACCCTGCCGTGCCGAGCGTGGTGCCCTCCCGTGTAACCGCCGTCGTCCCGGCGAGCTTCGCCAGACCGAAGTCCATGACCTTCACCTGGCCCGAGGCGGTCAACATCACGTTGGCGCTTTTTATATCCCGATGGATAATCCCCTTCTCGTGAGCCGCCTGCAGTCCCTGTGCAATATGAATGGCAATCTCGACAGCATCTTCGAGCTTGAGCGGCCCGCGCTCGATCTTGTCTTTCAGCCGCTCGCCATCGATGTATGCCATTGATATGAAGGTTCTGTCCTCGGCCTCGTCTATCTCATAGATAGTGCAGATGTCCGGATGGTCCAGCGCGGCAGCCGCCTGCGCCTCGCGAATGAAGCGGGCCTTCGCATCCGCGTCGCGCGTGAGCTCGGGCGGCAGGAACTTGAGCGCGACGGTGCGCTTGAGCTTCGTGTCCTCGGCCTTGTACACGATGCCCATCCCGCCTTGCCCAAGCTTCTCGAGAATCCGGTAATGGGAGATTGTCTTTCCGATCATGATCACACCTCGAAATGCTCCCACTCGTATTTGACCCGCTCCATCAACTTCTTGAAGCGCTCCTCGCCGCGGAGATTGTCAAGATGTGGATTGCGGTTGAGTTCCGGGTAGTTGATAAACCCCTTATTCACCGCGTTCTCCAGCCAGTCGAGGGACTCCTCTTTAACATCGAGCACAGCGAGCGGCAGGGCAACGAAATAGGACCATTGATGGTCCCGCCTGCAAGTTTTCTGAAACTCGGGAGTCAGTTCCTGAAATGCACTCACCTTGTCTTTCAGCAACGCGTATTTCAGCAGAAGGCCGAACTTCGTGCATGCATTATCCGGCGCGGCCTTTGCGCCGCGATCAATGATAGCAAGAGCTTCGTCGAGTTTCTTTTCTAGGACGAGAGCAGTGACATAGAAAAACTGAGCGACGGGATTGTCCTGATCCGCTTCGTAGTATCGACGGAATGGATCGAGAGATGCTGCATACTGGCCGTCATAACACAGGAACAACCCCAAGAGAACGTGGTTCCAGGGATCGAGCGGATCGATTTGCTTCATTCGCTGCAGAAGTGGCTCCGCGGCAGCGAGCTTTCCAATGGAGATAATATATGGGCCCGCGAGGAACCTCAGCGCGTCGACAAAGTTCGGATTGATTGCAAGCGCCGTTTTAAGCCGGCGAATCCACTCGTGGACGTCGCCTCGAAACGCTCCGGCGATCACCCCCATGACGAAATGCGCCTGCGGCGAATCCGGATCGAGCGCGAGAGCCCGTTGCGCATATTCCTCGGCTTTCGCGATGCAATCTTCTTGCCCGGCGCCGATATTCGCAAGCTGGAAATAGACGGATGCCATCGCCGAATAGAGCAGCGCGTTGGCGCCGAGCATATCGAGGCCCTGCCGAAGATGAACGAGGGCGCTGTCGAGAGAGCTTTCCGTGAACCGCCAGATTTCAACGTTCGCCCTGAGATAGCATTGATGCGCCGCGACATTGTCAATGGGCCGCTCGGCTATTTTCTGACTCTCTTCAGTGGTGAGCTTGAGCCTCAGAGCGGTGACAATCGAGCGAGAGACTTTCTCTTGAACATCGAACACATCATCCAGCGTGCCGGAGTACTTCTCTGCCCACAAGTGAGCATCACTCGCCGCGTCGATCAACTGCGCGGTGATTCGCAGGCTGTTCCCTGCTTTCCTGACACTCCCCTCAAGTACATACTGCACATCGAGCTCTCGCGCGATCTCGGGCACCTTCTTTTTCGTCCCCTTGAACGTCATCGCCGAGCTCCTCGAGATCACCCGGAGCGCGCGCACATTCGAGAGGTCGGAGATTACCTCCTCCGTCAGGCCGTCGCTGAAGTACTCCTGATCCGGGTCCGGGCTCAGGTTCTCGAAGGGCAGCACGGCGATCGACTTCTCCTGACGCGGCAGCTGTATGCTTGAAGCGGCAAGCTTCTTCAAATCAGTGATCAGCTCGCCGGCAGTCTGATACCGCAGCGCACGATCCTTCTGCAGGACTCTGGAAACGAGGGACAACAGAGGCGCGGGAACATGCGGCCTCAGTTCCGAAAGCGCCCGCGGCTTCTTGTGCACGATAGAATAGAGCAGCGCGGCTTCGTGCTCTCCCTTGAACGGCAACTCCCCCGTGACCATCTCATAGAGCACTACACCGAGGGACCAGATATCGGTGCGGCCATCAACATCCTCTCCCCGGGCCTGCTCGGGGGACATGTACGCCGCGGTCCCCAGCGTTGAACCTGTCTTCGTGAGCCGCGCCTGCCCCGCGAGCTTCGCGAGGCCGAAATCCACGATCTTCACGTCGTCTCGGTCCGTGACCATGATATTCCCGGGCTTCACGTCCCGGTGGACGATCCCCGCTTCGTGCGCTCGCCCCAAACCCCGCGCCACGTGCATCGCGATTTCGAGAGCCTCCCCGATCTCGAGAGGCCCGCGCTCGATTCTCCGTTTCAGCGTCTCGCCTTCATAGCAGGTCATAACGATGAATGATTGACCATCCGTGGTTTCATCAACCTCGTGGATCGTGCAGATATTGGGATGGTCGAGCGCGGAAGCTGCCTGGGCTTCTTGAATGAAACGCTCCTTCGCGGCGGGATCGCGCGTGAGCTCGCTCGGCAGAAACTTGAGCGCCACGGTGCGCTTGAGCTTCGTGTCCTCGGCCTTGTACACGATGCCCATCCCGCCTTGCCCAAGCTTCTCGAGAATCCTGTAATGCGAAATTGTCTTTCCTATCATAGTGAATCTTTCATCGCCCCACTCGCTGTCCGCCTTTTAGTTCCAACTGCCGCTGGAGAACACTGATATTTTTTTGAATGGGACGTGTCACCACTCTATTCCCGAACTCCATACACAAGCCGCACGCCGCTGCAATGTTCGGCTTGATCGCGCTGCCTCCCCACGTACAACCATTGATGCGCACTCGCAAGAGAGTCTGTCCTTTGCGTATTATCTCCATTTCGCTCTTATTTCTTCTTCAGCTCGGCATCCCAGTTTGTGACAAGCGTAAGGGGCGGAACCGATTGTCCGCCGACCTGGATTCCAATGAGAAACTTCTGCCCATCAGCGGTGACATCACAGAAACTAACTCCCCCTTTCGCTTTCACTTCAAAGAGCGGTCGTACGGCGCCTACGTCGAATGTAGATCCGCTTGCCTTGATCTCGGCCGCCATCAGCTTGTTGTTGTTCGACAAATAGAAGAGCTCTTTTCCATTTCGATTCCATTTGATGCAAGCACCGGCAATATTTCCAACACCATTCGTCGACACTTGCCATTTTCTGGATTGATTGATTGTCGGCTGTCCATCCGCACCAATGAAGGGGCGTACGTATACCTCCCAATTTCCGGACTCATCCGACAGGTACGAAATCCAGCGCACGTCCGGAGAGAATTGAGCTAACTCTTCGTTGAATTCGGTTTGAAGGAAGACAAACGGCTTTCGATCTCCCTCAAGCGGAAGAATCCACAAGTTGTCCTTTGCTCTGCTCTCGATGTACAGAATGAACCTTCCATCGGAGGACCAATCCGAGGGTAACTTTGGCTGAGGGGATTCAAGGAGAACCTCCTCGACACCGGCGCCGCTCGTTGTCTTCTGAAAAAGATCGTAGTGCCCTCTCCGGGCTGAACTGAAAACGATACGGCTGCCATCAGGTGACCAGACCGGAGACTCATCCGAAGCAGGATCGAATGTAAATCGGGTTTTGAGCCCCCGCGCTGTGTCATAGATCCAGATGTCCCGGTTTCGTGACTGGTAATCATAAACGCTGAATACTATTCTCTTTCCATCAGGCGAAAGAGACGCACCCCAGTATTCCGCCGGTGGGGCAATCGTACCGAGCGATCTACCCGTTCGGTCAAACCATTCCAGCTGAAGTCCCAACTGTGTACTGCTTGACTGGTAGATCAACATGCCATTTTGCGAAACTGAGAAAACCGCGCGATTGTACCCCAGATCATATTCAACCGGTTCTGCAATGGGGATGGCATCGCCGGAGGTTTCGAGCTTGCCGGCATCAAACGGCTGCGCCATGAGGGCCTTATCACGAAGATAGATCAGATAGCCGGATGCATACACCACGTTTCCTTTCGCAGTCATCAGCCGTTTATTTACTTTCCCATGCAATGAACCGACGACAAGAGCGTCCTCTTCTCGTTCAACGCCCCCGGTACTCGAGCGCGAAAAATACAAGAAGTGCTTGCCATCGGGAAGGAAATGAGGCCAACGATGCGTCATCTCGCTGCGGCTCGTGTCGAGTTTTGTCACGGCAGTGAGGGCACCGCCTGCCGCGGGAATCTCGTAAATAGGGTCACTGGCGTTTGAGAAAATAATCACGCCGTCCCGATTCCAAGATCCGCCTCGTCCATTGGGCGCATCGCAAATTGTCACGGAAGGTCCGCCCGACACATCAATCTTCTTCATCTTTCCGGCCTGAAAGAATCCGATGTGCCGATTGTCAGGCGACCAGAAGGGGTAGTATGCCCCTTCCGTTGTCGGAAGCTCTTTCGCATTGGGCGCATTCAGCGCTCTCACCATAAGGTGCGTCTTGCCCAACGAATCTGCCGCAACAAACGCGAGCATACTTCCATCCGGTGAAAGTGCGAGATGGCCTTCACCAACGTCGCCCGATTGTTTGGCAAAGGTTAGTTTCTCCGGAGAAAGAATGTAGGAGCTGATGGTCCGGATTTCTGTCGTTGGACGTTTGAAATACAAAACTCCAAACGTCGCCATGGCGACGAAGAACAAGGCCGCGAGAATCCCCAGCAATTTCGGTGAACCGAACGAAAGTTGAGGTTGCGCTATTCCCCGCGTTCGCCCTTCGGAAGATTTCGAGATTGGTCGAGCCGCGGTAACGCGGCTCGCCCGTTGGCGGCTCGTCTCCCGCTTGTACCGCTTCAGCTCCAGAGACACCTGCGCCATCGACTGCGTCCGCTCCCGAGGATCTTTTTCCAAACACTCGAGCACGATCGCATCGAGGTGAGGATCGATCTCCGGCTTGATCGAGGACATCGGCGCCGGATCAACGTTGACGATTTCATACGCCAACGCGGTCTCGTGAACACCTTTGAATGGAAGCTGGCCGGCGAGCAATTCGTAGAGCAACACACCGAACGAGAAGATATCCGAACGATGGTCGGTATCCTGTCCTTGCACCTGCTCGGGCGACATGTAGCCCGCGGTTCCGACCGTACTTCCCTCTTTCGTTAAACGGGAGACGTTGCCTCTCAGTTGTGCCAGCCCAAAATCCATGATCTGAGCAATACCGTCCCTGCGGATCATGATATTTTCCGGCTTGATGTCTCTGTGGACAATGCCCTTCTCGTGCGCCGCAGCCAATCCATCGGCAACTTGGATTCCGATATCAATCGCCTGTTTGAAGTTGATGGAATCCTGCTTCTCGCGCAGCGTCTGCCCGTCAACGAAATCCATGACAATGAACATTTGATCCTCATGATCTTGGATGTCATGAATCGTGCAAACGTTGGGATGGCTCAACGCAGAAGCAGCTTTGGCTTCGTGTATGAAACGTTCCCTCGCACTCGGATCTCTTGTGAGCTCCAGGGGCAAGAACTTCAGCGCAACATCCCGGTCAAGTTTGGTGTCATGGGCGCGGTAGACGACGCCCATACCGCCTTCACCCAATTTCTCAAGAACCTTATATTGCGATATAGTCTTTCCGATCATTTCGGCACCTCAAAATGCTCCCACTCGTATTTCGCGCGTTCCATCAGCTTCTTAAATCGTTCCTCGCCTCGGATATTATCGAGGAACGGATCGCATTTCAGAATCGGATAATTTATGAAGCCTCGATTGACTGCGTTTTCCAGCCAATCCAGTGCTTCCTTCTTGGCGCCGGCGAGGGATAGCCTGTTAGCCACCCAGTATGACCACTCGAAGTCCCTCGAGCACGTTTTCCGGAAATCAGGGGTAATGAGCCGTAGTGCGCCCTCCCGGTCGTTCATGAGCCCATACTTCAACAGGAGTGAGAACACAGTCATGACATTGTTACTACTGTCCTTCCCCATCCGATCGATAACGGCGAGGGCGCTATCGAGTTTGCCATTGACTGCGAGCATCTGTGAATAGGAAGTCTGCGCTAGCGGGCTTGTCGGATCGGCTTGACAGAGCAAGTGAAACTGTTCCAGCGCCGACTCGAACCGACAATCGTACAGGTAATAATATCCCCGCATGATGTGGCGGCGCGGATTCAGGGGATCCTGGCGCTCCGATCTCTCCACGAAGATATCCGCCATGGAGGGCTTGCCTATTTGCTCATAGATAGCCGCCATTCCGTGGAGAGCTCTTATTTCGGTCGGATTCGCCGCCAGGGCTTTCTTGTAGTATCGGAAACTGTCATGTATATTCTTGGGGTAGTCTTCATATGACGCGAGCGATCCGAGCTGGCACAGAGCGCTCGCCAGATCGGGTCGCAGCGCAAGAGCTTTCATGGCATACTGCTTTGCTCGCTCGAGATAGTCCTCCTGCTTGACGCCAACATTGGCATACTGGGAGTATACGTTAGCCATTCCCGAAAAGAGCTCGGCATTATCTCCCATGATGTCGATGGCGGTCCGAAGATACACGAGTGCGCTATCGAGAGACTTTTCATCGAAGCGCATGACCTCGCGTTCAGATTTTAAATAGTATTCGTAAGCCTTGACATTGTCGATGGGATGCTCCGATATTTTCTGAGTCTCTTGAGGCGTGAGCTTCAGCTGGAGGGCACCCACGATCGCCGATGAGATCTCGTCCTGAATCGCAAACACATCCTTCAGCTCGCGGTCGTACGTCTCGGACCAGAGCTGATAACCGTCGGCGACGTTGATGAGCTGTGCCGTGATTCGGAGCTCGTCGCCAGCCTTCCTCACGCTTCCCTCGAGCACCGTATGCACATTGAGCTTGCTCCCGATCTCCCGAATGTCTTTCGTCTTCCCCTTGAACATGAAGGCGGATGTCCGCGCCGGCACTCTCAGGCCTTGGATATTGCCGAGGCGATTGATGAGCTCCTCCGCAATTCCATCACAGAAGTACTCCTGATCCCGCTCGGGGCTCATGTCGACGAAGGAGAGAACCGCGATGGATTTTTCTTCCGGGGGCGTCGCCCGAGGCGACATCTTGAAGAAGACAATGGCGGCAATGATCGCAACGACCATTAAGGGAGCGCCCCAGTACCACCATCGCATTCTTCGGGCGGGCATGCCTCCAGTCGCCGCCGATCGCTGCGCCGTCCCGGTCTCGACACTCAGCGTTCTCTGGAGGTGCCGGAGATCGGCGATGATATCGGCTGCAGTCTGATACCGCTCATCACGCTTTTTCTCGAGGCACTTCGTGACGATGCGTTCGAGTTCCATCGGCACACCGGTGCGCAGGCTCGTGATCGCCTCGGGGGCGGCGTTCATGATCTGGTAGATGAGCGCCTGCTCGTACTCCCCCCTGAACGGCAGAAGCCCCGTCAGCATCTCGTAGAGCACGACGCCGAGCGACCAGATATCGGTCCGGCTGTCGGTGTCCTCGCCCCGCGCCTGCTCGGGAGACATATACCCCGCCGTGCCGAGCGTCGTGCCCTCCTGTGTGACCGCCGTCGTCCCGGCGAGCTTCGCCAGGCCGAAGTCCATGACCTTCACCTGGCCCGAGGAGGTCAGCATGACGTTGGCGCTCTTGATATCCCGGTGGACAATGCCCTTCTCGTGAGCCGCCTGCAGTCCCTGTGCAATATGAATGGCAATCTCGACAGCATCTTCGAGCTTGAGCGGCCCGCGCTCGATCTTGTTTTTCAGACGTTCGCCATCGATATATGCCATTGATATGAATGCTCGATTCTCGGCCTCGTCTATCTCGTAGATCGTGCATATGTCCGGGTGATCGAGCGCGGCGGCCGCCTGCGCCTCGCGAGTGAAGCGCGCCTTCGCATCCGCGTCGCGCGTGAACTCCGGCGGGAGAAACTTGAGCGCAACGGTGCGCTTGAGCTTCGTGTCCTCGGCCTTGTAGACCACTCCCATCCCGCCCTCGCCGAGCTTCTCGATGATCCTGTAATGTGAGATCGTTTTGCCGATCATTGCTCGACGCCCACCTTCTTCATGAGCTCTTTGTACCGCGGATCCGACTTGATGAAATCACACCAGGAAGGCATCAGTGCGGGGCTGATCAGGCTTTCGTCGCGTTCCTCGTACGCCTTCTCCAGGTATTCGAACACACGCTCCCGATCACCCAGGGCACAATACACCCTGGCCACTCCGACAGCTGAATAGTAGTGGTCCCTCCTCCACTCGAGCAGTTCCGAAAGGGCGTTCCGTGCCTTTTCGATTTGCCCGGACAACGCATACGCAACGGCAAGGTCGCGGAAAGCGCGGGAGCCGAAGCCGAGCGACACCTGTCTCTGGGCTTCCTCGATAGCCTTGGCGTACGCACCCTGCGCCAGATAGACATAACCTCTGGTCACGTTGATTAGCGGAAATGTGCTGTCGATTTCCGCGGCCCGTTGCGCGTATGCAAGAGCGCTGTCGTTTTGTCCCGCGAGTGCATATACCTGGGCAAGTTGTTGAGTCATGACAACAGAGAGAGGATCCAGCTGTCGAGCCTGCCTCAGTTCCGCGATACCGGCATCGAATCTGCCCTGGCCGGCGAGGAACCACCCATAATTCAGGTGGAGGTCAGCATAGTTGGGATCAAGCTCAAGTGCTCGTTTGAAGCATTCCTCGGCGCCTTTGACGTCCCAATCGTAGTTGTACTTCAAGTCCGCGATGAGCCCAACGCCTTCGGCCAATATCGGATCGAGAGCGAGCGCCTTCTCGGCGTACATCTTGACTTTCGGGTACCCTTCCCGGGGATATATTAATCCGAGGCCTAAGAGATAGCCGTATGCAGTCGCGACGCCCGCATGCGCAGGCGCATACATCGAGTCCCTGGCAATCGCCTGCTGAAAATACGTAATGCCTTTGTATATGTCCGCCTCCACTGCTTTGTGGACGAAATACACTCCTCTAAGGTACGCTTCATGAGCTTCTGGGTTGACGCCTCGCGCTTGAGCGATCCGCTCCCGCTCGTTCGGCGTCACGGCAATTCTGATCTCACCCGCAATCGCCTGCGCGACCTCGCTTTGGAGGAGAAGCACGTTCTCGAAGTTCCGTGTGAAATCCTCCGCCCAGAGATGCCTCTCCGGGTCCGCCGCAATGAGCTGCGCCGTGACACGGACATCTCCATCGGCGCGGAGCACCGAGCCTTCGACAACGGCGTCGACACCGAGCTCCCGGGCGATCTGCGGTACCGTTTTGTCCGTGTTCTTGTACCGCATCGCCGACGTCCGCGAGATCACACGAAGCGCCTTGATCTGCGAGAGCTCCTTGATGATCGCTTCCGTCATGCCGTCCGAGAAATACTCCTGCTCCGGATCCGCCGACAGGTTCTGGAGGGGAAGAACGGCGATCGAGGTAATCGCTTTCTCGTGGGGCTTTGAGAAATACGGCCATCCGAAGATAACGGCGAGAACTGCAACGACGATAACAGCGGCAAGCCCGATCAACACGCGAGGACGCAGGGCACGGTAAGCTGGAGCCGCCGAGGCCTTCGCCTCCTTCTGGAGCTTTTCCCTCAAGAGGTCGAGATCGGCCGCGAGCTCACTCATCCTCTGATACCGTTCATCGGGCTTCTTCGCGAGTGCCTTCGTCAGAATCCGCTCGAGTTCCTTCGGCGCTCCAGGAAGCAGGCGACCGACAGGCTCGGGCGTCTGGTTCAGTATCGAATAGATGATCGCCTGCTCGTGCTCCCCTTCGAACGGCGGTCTCCCCGTCGCCATCTCATACAGAACGACTCCGAGCGACCAGATGTCGCTCCTCTCGTCGGCTTCCTCTCCCTGCGCCTGCTCCGGCGACATATACATGATCGTCCCCACGGTCGTCCCCACCCGGGTGAGCCTCGCCTGGGTCGCGAGCTTCGCCAAACCGAAATCGACGACCTTCGCCAGGCCATCGTTCGTCACGAGAATGTTCCCCGGTTTCACGTCCCGGTGAACGATTCCTTTCTCGTGAGCCTTCGCGAGGCCCCTTGCTATCTGGCTCGCGATCCCGACCGCCTCATCGAGTGTCAAAGGACCCTTCCTGATCATCTCCAGAAGCGAGGCGCCATCGTAGCAGGGCATCGCGATGAACATCTGACCCTCGGGGGTCTGATCGATCTCGTAGATGGCGCAGATATTCGGATGGTCGAGAGCGGACACGGCGTGCGCCTCGTTCGCGAAACGCTGCGCCGCCTCGTCGTCGCTCACATGGGGAGGGAGAAACTTGAGGGCAACGAATCTGTGGAGCTTGAGGTCTTCGGCCTTGTAGACCACGCCCATCCCGCCTTGCCCAAGCTTCTCGAGGATCTTGTAGTGGGATATGGTCTTGCCTATCATGGAAAGGTCCTCACCCCGCTACGCACATCGGTCATGTCATGCTACAGAGGAATCTTCCCCCGTGATCCCTAGGAATTCCTGCGAACGGCGTACGTGAAATGCGAGAAGTATTTCCTCCACGAGATCTCCGTCGACTTGAACTCATTCGTCCCGAAGAAGTAATCGACAAGGGCTTCCCGCATGCGCGCGATCTCCTTCAGCCGGGATCGACGCTCCGGATGCGCCAGGGCAAGATCGATCAACTCGAGCGCACGCTCGAACGCCTTCAGGCTGTATTCGGCGTTGTTCTTCGCCCGCCACCCGAGGGCGCGCTCGACCTCGCTCCCGATATTCGCCATTTGCTCCAAGAGCGGCAATTCATTCCAGCGCCCTGCCGCGAGATCTTTGTGCTGATAATTCAAGGCTTAATCCTCTTCGCGTTGACTTCTCGTCGATTATAGAGAAATACGGCCCATTGGCAAGATGTAATCTCCACCCACGAACCTGGAGCTCCGGGATCGAGCACTCCTCTCGGACGTTGATTTCTCTGCCGCCGCCGCCGCGAATCTGATAGAATCCGGCGGTCATGGTCTCTTGAAGCGATTCAACAATGTCGAATAGGCCACGGGCTCGCGCAGGCGCTCGGGGCACACGACCCAAGGAGGTTTTTTCCATGCGCGGACGGCTCGTCATCCTTGTCGCGGCGCTCGTATGGCTCGCCGCGGTCGCGGCGGCTTTCGCCGCGCCGGCGGCGATCAAAACCCCCGCCGAGTACCTCGGCTTCGATATCGGCGCCGACCGCAAGCTCGCCGACTACGAACAGGCAAGGGCCTACTTCGATCTGCTCGATGAGGCGTCGCCGTGGGTCACCGTCAAGAGAATCGGCACGACGACGCTCGGCAAACCGATGATCGCGGTCATCCTCTCGACGCCCGCGAACCTCGAGAAGCTCGACCACTACACGGAGCTCTCCCGACGTCTCGCCGATCCGAGAAAGCTCACGAGCGCCGAGGCCGACGCGCTCATCAAAGAGGCAAGGATCATCACGATGATCACCCCGAGCCTCCATGCGACCGAGGTCGGCGCGATGCAGATGACGCTCGAGCTCGCGTACGACGTCGCCGCCGGGAAGAACGAGCGGCTGTCGAAGGCCCTCGAGCAGGAGATCCTCTACATCGTGCCGACGAACCCCGACGGCCAACAGATGGTCGTCGACTGGTACCGGAAATGGCTCGGCACCGAGTTCGAAGGGGGCTCTATGCCGTGGCTCTATCACCACTACGCCGGCCACGACAACAACCGCGACTGGTTCATGCTCAATCTCGCGGAGACGCGGGCCGTCTTCGACCTCTATTTCCGGAGCGCGGTGCCGCAGGCCGTCCTCGACATGCACCAGATGCAGTCGAACGGCGCGAGGCTCTTCCTCCCGCCCTACTATCCTCCCGCCAACAGGAACATCGATCCGATCATCTATCGGGCGATCAATGTCGCCGGGGCCTCGATGCAGCTCGCGTGCGAGGAGCGCGGGCTTTCGGGCGTCATCTCGAACGCATACTACGACGCCTACTGGGAGGGCTCGTCGAATCAGGTCGGGTGGTGGCACAACCAGATCGGCCTCCTGAGCGAGGCGGCGAGCGTGAGCGTCGCGAGCCCCATCTTCATCGAACCGGGTGAGCTGCGCGGGGACGACGTGGGCTTCGCACGGTACGAGATGACGCTCAACTTCCCCAACCCGTGGCCGGGCGGCTGGTGGCGGCTCCGCGACGTCGTCGATTACGACTTCGCGGCGGCCGAGTCATTCATCGAGACGTGCGCCGAGAACAGGGAGCGTTTCCTTGAAGACTACTACCGCATGGGGCTCAGGGCGGTCGAGCGCGGAAAGACGGAGAAGCCGTTCGCCTATATCATCCCCGCGCCGCAGCGCGATCCGGTGACCGCCGCGCGCCTCGTCGAGGCGCTCATGCTCGGCGGCGTCGAGGTGCACCGCGCGGCGAAGGACTTCATGGTCGGCGACCGGCTCTACCGGGCGGGATCGTTCGTCGTGAGGCTCGATCAGCCGTACGGACGATACGCGAAAGATCTCCTCGAGGTGCAGGAATACCCGGACACCCGCTCGAGCGACAAGCAGCCATTGGAGAAGCCGTACGACGTCACAGGCTGGACGATGCCGCTCCAGATGGGAGTCGGCTGCGACGAGATCAAGGAGCATTTCGAGGCGACCCTAGACCTCCTCGTCGATTTTCCTTATCCCTCGACGGCCTTCGCGGATGGCGCCTGGGGCTACGCGCTCCGCCCCGAGATCAACGCCTCCTACCAGGCGGTGAACGAGCTTCTCTCGAAGGGGTTCGCCGTGCGCCGCCTCGACGCGCCGGGGGCGCTCCCGGCGGGAACGTTCATCGTGCCCGCGACAAAAGGACTCGCAGCCGCGGCCTCTGAAATCGCACCGCGCGTGCACGCCGATTTTATCCCGCTCCAGGGGGAGCCTTCGGGAGCCGCGCACGAGCTTCGCCCCGTCAAGACCGCTCTCTTCAAGCCATGGATCGCGAGCATGGACGAAGGATGGACGCGGTTCTTCTTCGACTCGTTCAAAGTCCCCTACGCCAACGTCTCGAACAAGGACGTGAAGGAGAACAAGATCAAGGACTTCGATGTTCTCGTCATCCCGAGCATCAGATCTTCCATCATCAAGGACGGGAAAATCGACGACCCCGAGGAGGTGCGCTGGTTCAAACCGATGCCCCCCGAGTACCGCGGCGGCATCGACAAGAAGGGTGTCGAGAACGTGAAGAAGTTCGTAGAGGGGGGAGGCACGCTCATCTGCTTCGGGAGCTCGTGCGACTTCGCGATCGAAACCCTTGAGCTCCCGGTCCGGAACATTCTCAATAAAGTCTCAAGCGACGATTTCTACTGTCCCGGCTCGATACTGAAGGTCTCGTTCAAGACCGGTCAGCCCGTCACCTACGGCATGTCCGAGGAGGGATACATCTTCTTCGCGAGCAGCCTCGCCTTCGCGACCTCGGTGCCGTACGGGAAGTTCGACCGCTCGGTGCTCGCGAGCTTCACCGACAAGGATCCGCTTGCGAGCGGGCTTCTCATCGGAGGTGAGCGCCTCTACCGGAACGCGGCGCTCGTCGAGTACAAAGTCGGGGCAGGGCGGGTCGTGCTCTTCGGGTTCAACCCGCAGTACCGCTGCCAATCGATGGGAACCTACAAGCTCGCACTGAACGCGATTCTCGAAGCGCGGCGCTGACGCCGCCGGCGAAACGGTCCGCCAGCGGGCCGGAAGGATAGATATGGTCTTGAATGACATCGCCATAATCGGAGAGCGGATCAACTACGGTATTCCGCGGGTGCGCCCCATGTTCGACGCGGGCGACATGGAGGGCTTGCGGACGCTCGCCCGCGCCCAGGCGGAGCAGGGCGCCGAAGCCCTCGACGTCAACATCGGCCCTCTCGGCGCCCGGATCATGAGACGAACGGTCGAAGCGCTTCAGACCGCGGTACGCCTTCCTCTCTGTCTCGACGGCACCTCTCCGGAGATCCTGCGAGCGGGCATGGAGTCATACGATCCGGCGAAATCCGACGGGCTTCCGATCCTGAACTCGGCGACCGAGGGCCGGGCCGAAGAGGTCTTCGCCATCCGGACTGTCCGGCGGTGCAGGGTCATTCTCCTCGTCTCGGAGCGGCGCGAGGGTGAGCGTTCTTTCCTGAACGAGACGGCAGCTCAGAGCATCGCGACGGCGCGGCGTCTTTTCTCGAAGGCCATCGACGCAGGGTTCGCGCCGATGGAGATCTTCATCGATCCGAGCAC
>Ga0315293_10000616_pt1 | contig 33522 bp, 46 predicted proteins | sample YL17G13_20_MG_FD_203071 | JGI IMG/M metagenome (GOLD analysis project Ga0315293, IMG submission 203071) | Sediment microbial communities from Yellowstone Lake, YNP, Wyoming, USA - YL17G13_20 | ecosystem: Environmental > Aquatic > Freshwater > Lake > Sediment | place: USA: Wyoming | collected... | reverse complement strand
TCCAGTCTTTCGGACTGTCTAAATGTTTGTACTTTTTAAAGCCGTTTAAGTCGAAACCTTGTTCGATTAAATCTTCAGCCAGAAATAAATTGATAAATGATTCTTTTTTCATTGTGTCGTGATTTTTTAAGAAGCGCCGCCGTTGTGACGGCGCTTCGTTTGGTTTTTAGTTTTGGTTTATGATTTGAACGGCTAAGTCGAAAGCGCGATTCGTTGCTTTCAAAGCGCGACCGTCGTTAATAGACTTGAAGCGCGCTTCGTTGCTTTCCCATTCTTTGACGTTGTTGTAATAGCCAGAAATCGAATTGTACGCGCCGTAAAGCGTTCTTTCGAATCCGCGCTGCGATTCATCGTTCAAAGCGTAAACGTGTACCAGTTCCAAGATTTCAGCCGTTTTCGCGTTTGTTTTTGCTGCTTCGTCGCGATCCGATTTTCCAGCGACTTCGTTTCCTAATTGCATAGACTTTGAAATAAAATCTCGAAGTTGTGAATCGACGATTTTAACTTTTCGCATCGCATTAAGCGCGTCAGATAATTCGTCGAAGTAAGTGTTCGCGATGTTCATCGCTTGCGCCGCTTGCGACATTTTGCCGCTCGCGCTTGACGTGTGACGAATGATCGTTTTATTTGAACAACATTTCAGCGCCGCGTTCAATGTATTCTGACAAACGACGCGGATCGGCGTGAACATCATTTCGACAGCCTTCGCGCCGCTGTGATTATTCGTCAGCATCAAATATTGATCGACAACGTCTTTTCCAACTTTAATATGCGACGGCATTTTCGCAGTGATAAAAATCGTTTCGCCGCTACCAAGCGCGCCAGCCGTTTCAAAATACGCTTCGCCAGCGCCGACGATATTGTCGAACCAGTCGAACGCTTCAGCGTTTTGAACGATATGATATCGACCGCCGACAATACCCAGCGGCGCGCCGTTGTCAGTTCGCGTCGTTGCGTACTTGTTCGGAACGATCAACTTTTGTTCGTTACATTCAACGAATATCGGCGACTTAACGACTTCGTAATTTAAGCCGCCTAATTCCAGCGCTTCAAGTGATGTCATCGCGCGCCCGACGTTTTGCCCTAGTCCGTGCCATGCGGCTGTCTTTTCTGAATTTGCAAATGCGATTTTTCCGTTTACTTCGTTTAAGTTGTGAGCCATGATATTAAGTTTTTTTAGTTTTTTTTTGCCGTCTTTAACCTTCTGGCGTTGGTTTTTTTTATTTGTTGTTTATTTCAATTAAAATGTCATTTTTTTGCATCTCATTAAAGTAAATAATTTCGATTTCGTTTCCTTCAATTTTATAATCTCTTTCATCAAGATTAGTGTTTACCCAGTTTAGATTTTTTTCGCTGTTTTCAATTCTGAATTTTTTCATTGTGTCGTGATTTTTAAATTTGTGAATTTTGTTTTTTTGCTTTTTCACCTCTAATATTCCAAGCCACTATTTCATTATTTGATTGGGAATACTTGACATAAACAGAAACTTTTTTATCGATAGCTTCTGAAATACTAATGTTAAGGCGTGTCGCCATTTCTTTTGAAGATCTTAAAAGGCTAATTACTAATAGATCATTTTGCTCGTTTGCTTGTCTTGCGTTCATTTTGTCGTGTTCGGCTGGCGTTAGTGTCAAACCGTTTGCAATGATAGAAAAGAAAGTAATACCAACGTAATACAATACGAAAAGTTTCAATATATTTTATAAGTGATTGATTTACAATAGTAGAATTTGCGACAGACGTCGCAGCAATTCACAAAAAAAGCCTAAAAACGGACGCCGACGCCGACCGCCGACCGCTTGTTTATGAAATCGCGCTGAAATAAAACAGAAAAATTCTTTTTAGTCGTGTAATTAAGCGCGACGCCAGCGCCAAAACGTTCGTCAATGTTATCGGACTGTAAAAGCATCGCGAACGCGCTGAAGCGTTGAAATCGCGCCGTCGATGTCGTTGTCGTTTTCATCGTGTCAATTCTGACCATCGTCACTTGATTGACTTTCGTTTTCAAATAGCGCGACAACAGAACGCCGCGAACGCTGTCGCGAACTTCTGTCGTTGAATTACTGTCGACGTATGTTTGAAAATATACGCGAAGACTGTCGTCGCAAATTCGCGCGCTGTCGAAGTCTGGCGCGGAAACTGAAATCGGCTGAAGTTGTGTTTCGTGATAAAAGTTTTCGCGAATGACGATAGTCGTGTCGCTTCGTCCGCGAATATATTGCGTCGGCGCGTCGCCTTTGATGTATTTACCATGTAAGTAAAAAGAAAAAATCGAAAGCAAATAAATTAAAACAATGATCGCAGCCCAAAAAAGAAAGTCGGCGAATCTATTGCGCGCCTTCAATATCTTCGCTTTTTGTTTCTTCTGTTTGCGAAGTTGCTTTTTCTTCTTTGAAGAAGTTTGTCAAAAACTTGCCGACCATAGCCAGCAAAATAGACAAGACAGCGAAAATCAATTCGCTTTTTCGAACTTCTTTGTCTGTTTGATTCATCGCTTGAACAATTGCCGAAACGCCAATCGTTCCGAATGTACCAAGTAAAACGTCACCAAGTACGCGAAGACTTTTCGGCGTTGGCGCGAAGTAATTTTTTACGGAAAACTTTGATTTTGTGTTTTTCATATTAATATGTATTTTGTGATTCCTTCTGAATTTCTAAGCGCGCGCAAAACTTGACCGCGATTTCTTTTCTTGCTAAAACTTACATGAATCCAAGACGGTGAATTGTCGTCGCCAAATTCATAAATCAACTGATCGAATTTTATATTTTTTCTGATCCAAAGAAAAAGCGTCGCGTTGTTGTGTTTTAAATTTTTGCCGTCAAGATCAACGTCAACGGCTTCGCCTTTGATGTGACTTGAATTTTTAGCGCCTTTTAATTTCTTATTAAGAATCGGACTTCGAAACATTGAATTGAAAGGAACTTCGACGCCTAGTTCTTCAGAAATAGGATCGACAACGTTTTCGCATAAGGCGACAAGATTGTCAATGACGACAGCGTCGACAGCCTTTGTCGCGTCAATGCTGTTGTCGATTCCTAGTCGAATCGCGTCAACGCTTTTCGTTGCTTTTTCTAACGTAATGAATTTACCTAATTTCATTCTTTTTTAATAGAATTAAACAGAATTTCAATTTCGTAAACTTGTTTTTGAATTTCTCTGTCGTGATTGCTGACTTCGATTTGAACGAATTTTAAATCTTCTTTTATTCTTAAAATTTCATTTGCTGATTTCGTCGACATATCATAAGACATATTTATCATGTCATAAGTTCTTTTTGCAAAGACAGCGACAATCGTTGTTGTAAAAGTTAGCGCCGTCAAGACAATCCCAATATAAATTCGCCAACTACTCACTTCCTTTTCTTCTTTGTTTTGATATTTTCTTTTTTGCAAAACACTAAATTTTTATCTGCCAGTTGGTATTTTTAAATAATAATAATCAATTCTAAAATTTCGATTTGTCGTTCCGACTGTTTTTTGTATTCCAGTAATTTGTCCGACGCCAGTCGTCGGAATGTTCGTCGCGATAGTTTGAACAAGAACGCCGTCGATGTAATATTCAACCGCTGTCGTTGTCATTCTTATTTCTAAAATATACCAAGTATTTATCGCAACGGTGACGCCGCTGTCGGCTGTTGTTTCTACGTTCGACAATCTGTTCGCGCATTGCCAGCGTCCACCGTTAACGGCGTTTGTATATCGAAACATTGCGGAATTTGATCCGACAGAAGAAGCGTTTGCGCCGTCATTGAATCCACATTTTAGATTGAACGTTTCGACAGCCGTCGACAAATTGTCAATAAAAACGCGCGCGACATAATATGACGGCGTCGCTTTATTTATTATTAAATTCAAGTTGCCAAGTCGATAACAAGTGTGAGCCGTCGCGCTTGCGTTAGTTTGCATTTGCGAAATTCCGAACGCTGTCGGCTGCGAAGCAAAGATTCCGACTGTCGCGACTGAAGAAATAATGACTTCGACTGTTGACGTCGCCGAATTTATTACCATGTCGTTATAATATTCCCACCAGTCAAAAAGTTGAACTTTGCTTTTCCATGTGTTATCGCCATGTAAAACAAGCGAAGAATCCGCCGTATTCGATCCAATTCTTTCGACGTTAATTGTTCCGCTGACGATATCTGTCGCGGCGTGTGTGTGTGATATGTTCGCCTTTCCGTCGATGTTAGTTTGCAACGCGGCGTCGGCGTCTTCGCGCGCTGTTATTTCCGCGTTGATAGCATCTTGAAGCGCGGCGTCTTCAGCGACAAGACCAGCCGTAAACAAATCAATGACGTCGATGTTCGCTTGAAGCACGTCGTCGGCTGCGATCCGCGCGGCTTCTTCAGCGGCGACGGCTGCAATGACGTCCGCTTGAAATAAACCGAAAGACGCTAACAGATCGGCGACAGCCGCCGTCAAACCGTCGTCGGCTGCAATCCGCGCGCCTTGTTCCGCTGTGATTTGCGATTGAAGATTCGAATCGACGCTAATTCGCGTAGCGATTTCGCTAGTTATTTGCGATTGAAGATAAGCGTCGCCGATTACACGATTTGTTATTTCCGCATTAATTGCATTTGTCAACGCTACGTTTAACGGATTTAATAAATTTTGTTGAATGTACGCTTCATTTCGATATCTACCTTGCGAAGTTAATAACGGATCGGACGGCGATAAATCTGTAAAAGTTGAAACGCCGTCACCAATGACAAAATATTTGCCGTTCGTTACGAACGCAATTTCGCCAACTAAAAGAACTGGATTCGCTGAAGTAAAATTCGCAACCGTATCAAGTCGCATTTGAATTTTTATGATTGCCGTTTCTGCCATTACGCGCCGCCTCCGCTTATTAAATTAAAACCATTAATCGGAACGTATAACGTTGACGCGTTACCGCCAGAAATCAAATCATATTCATCGCAAAGCGACGCCGTCGGCTGATTCGAACGAATTGTCGCGGACGCAAGAAGTCGCGCGACAAGCGTCGCCGAAACTGCAATTCTTTTTTTAATTGTTGCGCTGGCGACTAACTTCATGACGAAACGGCTTTTTGTAAAACGACGTTTTTCATTGCTTCGACTTCTATTTCGTTAACGATATCGTGTTGAACATTGTCGTCGAAATTTGCGTTCGTTTGGAAAACGTGAACTTCTAATTTTAGAAATTTTAACAGCGACGCCGCTGTCTTGCTGCTTTGCAGCCTTACAATACAAAGACCGTTAACGGCGTCCGTTCCAGTTCCAGTCGTGTCAATAGGATCGAAATTCGTCTGCGAATTTTTTGACCATTGCGCGACAATTTTATTTCCTTCGTTGTAAGCGACGACAACAAGTCCGCCGACCGTAGTCAAATTAACTGGCGTCACTACTTCGTTTTCGTCTTCGCTTTCAATTGTCAAAGCGATTTCGACTGTCGATTCTTTTATCATGAATTGATATGTATTTCAATTTTGAACGCAACGCCAGAACCAAAATCGAACGTGTCGACGATTTCAATATAGTCGTGATTATCGCCTACTAAAGTATAAGAAGCGACAGCGCTGTCGGAATAAAATTCACCAGATTGAACGGACGCGACGGCAATCGTAGTAAAATCCAAAGACAATCCAGCCGCTGGATAAATTCGTTTTCGTTGTCCTTTCGAATAGTTTATAAAAATAAGTTCGTCTAAAATTTCGCCAGCATTCGCGGACGTCAAGACGATGTCACCGATTAAATATTTATACTCGCCAAAAATGTCATCGATATCCGCCTTCGTAAGTCCGTCGAACGCTAGTTCTTCGACGATAGTCGAATCGAACGGCGTGACAACTTCTTCAATGAAGTCGCGATCTGGCATGACGATAGCTGGCGTTTGATTAAGTTTCGGTTTTAATTCAAAACTATTCGATTGAATATCTCTTGTATATCCAAATTCTAGCGCGATATTTTTGAAAACGTTCACTTGTAAGTTTGGCTGTCCTCCCAACAAACTGTCGTTAATAGTAATATACGCGCGTTCTAAAATATTGCCTTCTATATTCGACGCGTTGCCGTTTGTAGCTGCAAGATTCGAATTTATAAGAGTATTATTGACGTAAGATAATCCGCTATATTGATGGGTGTCGCCGTAAGCGTTTATAAAATTGTTGTTGATGACGTAAGGATTTCCGATCGAACCTAAAAGCCATTGATAAAAAAAATTGTCGCTTCTGTTGTTGTCTTGATCAATTAAACTTTGTATCAAAGAAAAATCGCGCGAAAACATAACCGAAACCGCTTCGTCTTTGTAGTAAGTATTATTTGTTGACGCAACGATCGCCCAGTTTACGGCGTCGACGTCTGGCGGCGTTACTAGGTTCGTCGCTGTTAAATGATTGTAGACGCTTTGTTTCCAGTAAACTTTGACGCCAAGACCGAAAGTCGCTGGCGACATTTGCCAGCCTCCGAAAATTGCAACGCTGTCATATCGCGGAACGCGAACCAACGCAACGCCGTGTCTATCTGGCTGCGCGTTGTCGTTTGTGTGAATTAGCCAGCCTTCATTTTGATCCGTGATTTTATAAACGCGATTTTTTTTCAGAGTTTCAGCGCCGTATAAATTTTGAAACGAAAGAAGATCAAGCGAAATAACTTGATTGTTTATCAATTCAGCGGCGTCAACGGCTGAAACTTCGTCCGCTGTTCCTTGCGCTAAAAATGTATCTGAATTTTGTAAATGAGTCAGCGCGCCAATACTTGACAATTCCCAAAAAGCCGACGGAACGACTGGAGTATTTCCAGCCGACGGACTTGCACCGATATATTTCCAGATATTATTCGAATAAGAAACGAAGTCGTTCAATTCATACGTCGTCGCTGGCGCGTAAGGCGTCAAAGCGCCGCCGTTATTTAGCGCGTTCAACGCGTTGTAAACTTCTATCCAGTTTTGATCTTCAGTCAGCCACGCGATCGCGACGCCTACTGTGACTAAGTCTGGATGAGTCGCGATTCTTAATTTAATATTATTGATTGCCATGTTTTAGAATCTTGAAATTGATGATAAATTCGGAATTGTTTTCGCTATTGTTTTACAGTTGCCATTAAAAGCGTACAAGGTAAAAATCGAAAGATTGTCTTCGATGTATTCGATCGCTTCGGATAGATATACTTGACCAGCGGCGCGCGCTTGTTGTGACGCGAACTGTTTTGACTTCAAATCAACAGCCGACGAAACGTCTGTGTCTTTTGTGACTAAACCGAAATTCGTGTCGACGATATTTTTTGAAGAAATATATCTCGAATAAGAAAACAACGCGATCGCTGCTTTCAAGCCTTGAAATATTTTCGTGTTTCCGTCGACTACATATTCGCCGCCGTCAAGTAGTTGTTTATAATTGTCGTCGGCGCGATTCAATATTAAGTCAGTCCAAAATATCGATCCGAAAACTGGTTTTAAATCTATGTTTTGCGCGTGTAAAATATACGGCTGCAAATATTTTTCTTCGTTCAAATTTGCGCTTATTTGCGCGTAATTTGCGACGTCTGTTTTTGAAATTAATAAATCTAGGTTCGCGCTCATTCTGGTAATTTTGTACCGTTAACAATTGCCGACGCTTTTTCGATTGAAAGCGAAAACGCTTCGACCATGAAATTGATTTTTTGTTCGTTTGAAAGCGTTGTCGATTCAAGTACGCTTTGCATTGACTGAAGACCGCCGACGCCAATGATATCCGCAAGCGTTCGCGTGTCTTGTTTTCTGTTTCCAGTTATCGCAACAACTTCGAAAGTATCTTCGCTTTCTGGTATTGGTTCGAACCAATTCGACAAAGGCGCTTCAAATATTTTAGAAATTTGAATGCGTTCGTCTGCCGTTCGTTCGTCATAAATTTCTTTTGCTTCTTCGATTTCTTTCGACAATCCAAGTGAGCCGACGACAGAAATAGAATGAAGCGCTTTCGGCTGAATGAAGGCGCGAATAATATTTTCGCGAACGCTTTCTTCTGTCTTCTGAAACTTTTCGTCGTTGTCGGCGCTTTCAAGTTTTTTCAGTTCTGGAACGTCGTCGGCTGTTGGCGCTTCAACGACTAAAATTTTATGCGAACGATCAAAGCCGACATGATCATTCACGCGCGCCGAAAATTCTTCGCGCTCTGTGTTGTCTTTAAATTCGCCCTTATAAACAAGAATGTAGTCGCACATCCAACCAGTAATGATCTGACGATTTTTGTATATTTTTATACCAGCGTCAGAAATAATATCTTCAAAGACTGGATCGGCGACCGCTTTCGGATAAGTCAAAAAACCTTCTTCGCTAAAATAGAAAAGTTGACCGTTCCATAAATCAAAGCCGCCAGCCTTTTCGATTTGCGCGACGGCGTCTTCTGGATAAACTGAAAAAAAATCGACTTCTTTGATTTTCTTTTCGTCGATCGATCTTCCTTTTTCAAGCGCCCAATCCGAATAAATTTTCGCTGAAGAAATTGTTCCGCGTTCGTCTGGCATTGAAAGACGAACTTGTTCGAAGGGGACATGATGCAAGCCGACAACTTCTAAAAGCGCGTTGTATTGAACGTGAAAACAATAACCCAAGTAAAGCGCGCGATCTTGACATATTAATTTATGCAACGCGCCAAGCGTTTGACCTTTCGAATTTACGATCAAATTTTCAACGTCTTCGTTTTTATATCCGCGACCGCGCAAATGTTTCGCAAGTAAATTAGTGCAAGCCGTCGCCGTTCCGCTGGCGTTGACAGCGTTTCGATACCGTTGCGGATACATATTGTCGGCGTCATACGGTTCGATCTTCAGCCGCTTATTTTCGGAATAAGTAATTCGCTTTTTTAATTGCGAAGGAACAACAACAGAAGCGCCCATTTTTTAAAATTTATTTTTTGTTTTGTTACCTTTTTTTGCTTTCGCAAAAATTTCATTCGTCTTTGAAGTTTTTTTGACTTCTGTCGAAACAGTTTTTTCGATTTCTTCTTTTTCTTTTTCGATCAAGTCTGTCGGCTTTTCTTCTTCTTTGATTTTTGTCGCGACAGTTCTAGTTTTTATTTCGATGTCTTCTTTCCAGTCAGAAGGAAAAGTTTCAAATTGATTTATCAATTTAGAAGCGCCGCGAAGCATTAGTCGCGCGACTTCGTCTGTCAAGTTTTGTTCTGTGACGACTGAATTTATTGATCGGAAATAAATTTGCGCGCCGCTTTTCAGCGAATATTTTTTTTCTTTCGTCATTATGTTTTCAGTTTTTGCATTTTCTTTTTTTAATTCTTGAAGCGCTTTACTTACGTTACCAGAACAACCGACGCAGCCGTCAAAATTTTTTCCGATAGTCTGCAAATATAAATCAAGAAATTCTTTTCTAGTTTTACTGTCAACGATTATCGTCTGCGTCTTTGCTGTTGTCAGAAAACGTTCAAGTCTTTCGCTTTTCATCTTTGCGAATATACAAAGAAAGCCGACAAAATATTTGTCGGCTTTCTATTTTTTTTTAACGCTTTATTTTTTATAAAACTTCCGACATTAAGGCGCTGCGATTAATAGCGTCGCGATAAGCGCTTCAGTTGTCGCCGCGTCTGTGTCATAAATTAACATAGGCAACTTCGATTCTCTAGCGTATTCAGCCGTTTTCAATCCTACTGAAAACGCGCCTAGATTTTCAGCGTCGTTCGGCGTTCTTTCTTGAAGCGCGCCTTTCAAACCAGTACCAGAACCGTAAAGTTCCCACTTCGTATCTCCAGCCGTTCCAGTCGAATTGTTTTCAACGATACAAACAAGATTTCCGTCTTTCATTTTCGCAAGTTGATTTCGCGACGCCGCGTCAATTTTGAAAATCAAAAAGTTCAATTCGTGTTCGTATTGATTTACATATTTACCTGCGACCATTGTGACCTTCGGTTCTGTTGATTGAAGTTGACCGCCGACGGAAAAGAATTTTTTTGTAGTCTTCATGACTATATCAGTCACCAAGTGAGCCGACGCGCCGCTGACGGTTATTGATAAAATGTCGTCCTTGTTTGCAATGTAAAAATTTGCATTCACGCCGCTTGTTAATGTGATCGGACAGTCGGCTGTGATATCGGCGTCGATAGCAATACAAGACGTAAACATTGAACTTGATTCGAAGAATCTTCGTTCGCTGAATTTGAATCTTGAAGCGACGTTGATTGTCATGACAAAAGCCAAAACGATCGCGCTAAATTCTGAAGCGTATTCAATTCCAGACTTGTTTCCATAATTGACCGTTTCGCCTTGATTCGCGACAACTGTCGTGATTGTTAGCGTCAGCAATAACGAGAACATAAATGTCAAGACTAATCGCGCGCGTCGAATATTTTTATTTGATAAGAAGTTTTTCATTTCGTTTTTTCTTTTTTTTAGTAGTTAGATTTCGCCTTCTTTCAACGATTAATAAACCGCTTGAATTAATGTGTCAAGACCGATTTTCGCGTCAAGTTTTACGTTGTAATCTGCGTAAACTTTCGCGTCGTCCTTAGAATACCATACGTCAAGACCTCCGATTTCGCCGCTTGATTCAGTTCCGATCATTAAATTTTTACGCGGAACTAATATTGCGCGATGTGGTAAAACTGCCGTGACTGGCGTTGCATCGTCGCCGAAATACGTTCGGATTGTACGATCCCAGAAAGACATCGGAACGACTTCGATTCCGTTTGAATACATTTTCATTATTCCGTCTTCAGTTCTGAAATATGCGGCGTCAATAGAACCGACGCTTTTTCTTTCTTGCTCATATTGATCGCTGATCGATTGTGTCGTCAACCAAACTAATTCGTTGCGATTCATTGCGCGCAATCTCATGTCAGCACCATACCAGCCATGATCTAAAGCGCTTGTCACGATTTGATTTGTCGTGTCTGCATTCGTAAACCTTTGAAGCGCCCAAGTCGCCGCCGCGTTGCGCGTTTGCAATGTCGTGTTAACAGTCAAACGATTTGCGTCAGCCGCAACAATTGCGAACAATTGTGTGAAAAATCCGTTTAACGCGCTGAAGTAAGCAACTTCGCCAGCCGCGATGTTGTTGCTAGTTCCAGCGACGATTGCTGTGTTTCCGAAAAACGATAAGCGCAAAATAACTTCATGCAACATATCTTGAAGTTGTTCTGTCAAGAACATACCGATTTCAGTTCCGCTTGTATCGGGTTTTTCGTTCCCTTCTTTCAGCATCCAAGCCGTAAAAGAAGCGTCGAAGTCTTGAAAACATTCTGCGAATCTGTCACCGATTAATTTTGGCGACCAAGTTTTTTCGATCGTTTCAATCGTCACGCTTTCGTTTGCTGTTGTGTCGCAATTCGAGCGAATTTTTCCAGATAAACCAGCGTATCGTTTGAACGCGATAAGTTGCGCGTCGGATTTTATTCCGCTTACAATGTTTAAATATGTGTTGATGTCTGGACGTTGATAGAAACCTTCGAATAATGTCTTCGACATTTCTTTTACGACGTCTGGCGTAACTGCTGGTAAATTATTTATAATTGACATTTTTATTTATTTTTTTAGTGTTTTATTTTTTGTGAATTTTTTTACTTTTTATTTTTGTTTTTGAATTTGTCGAATTTTGCTTTCACTTCTTCAGCCGTTTTCGCCGCATCGTCTTCGGGCGTTTGCTTATTGAATGAAGAACTTTTTCCGATAGGCTTATAAGCCACTTTTAAAGTCTTCAAGTGATTTGTAACGTCAGCAAGCGTCGCCGCTAATTCGTCGCGCTCTGTCGTTGCGGATTCAAGCGAAGCGACTTTCGTTTCAAGCGCTGCGATCGTTGCTTTCATTTCATCGTTTTCGCGTTTGTTTTTCGTTGCTTCGTCTTCGATAGACGCTTCTGTAACTTCAGAAATAGCGCCAGAAGTCACGACAATCATCATTCCGTCTTCAAGCGTATAGTTTCCGTCTGCGACTTCAGTTCCGTCCGCCGCTGTTACCTTGTCGCCGATTGCGATTTTGTCGCCTTCGCTTTCGATGTTTAATTCAGTACCGTCGTCAGTTTTAACTAACATTGCTGAAGGTGACGTTTTCACGTCAATACCTAGTCGCTTCAATTCTTTGAAAGCGTTTGCGACTACTGTCGCCGCTGTGATAATATTTTTTTTCATGTTTTCGATATTTTCGAATTGTTTTATTTGATAAAGTTTTTTTGCTTGAACTGGATCAACGACAACTGTCGCGAAATTTAATTCTAAAGCGACGTCAACGTCAAGCGCTTTGTCTTGCTTCATGATATCCAGAAGCGCCGTTTTGTCGCCGCCAGTATATTTCGCGTAAAATTCAGCAAGTTTATTTTCGTCGTTTCTTAAATCGTCCGCGCTTTTTTCAATTTCGTCCGCCGTTCCATACGCGCCATTTGAAGGCGGATGAATTAAAAAGATTGTGTTCTTTGTTATTTCGCGAACTTTCGCGATCATGAAAATAACAGTTGCCGCGCTTGCGACCGTTCCTTCTGCTTTTGCGATGAACGGCTTTCCAACGCTTGACAAGAAATCAAAAATCGCGTACGCTTCGTAAAGCGCGCCGCCGACGCTGTTGATATGCAAAACGATTTCTTCGACGTCTTCGTCAAGTTTTTCGATTTGATTTTTAACCGTCGATAAACTTACGACGCCGTAATTTTCGGCGTCCGTTCCGTGAAACGGCATGATTTCGCCGTACAAATAAACGTGACCTTGTTTCATTACGACAAACTTAAATCAATCGTCGTTCGTTTTATTTGCTCGACTTTGCAAATCCGATTTCATTAGTTTTCGCGCGCGATAGACTGTCGTGACTTCGACTTTAAACATATTCGCGACATCAAAGCAAATCATTGTCTTTGACGAAGACGGCGACCGTTTTATTTTTTCTTCGTACGCTTCGACGATGTCATAATACGTCGACGCTTTCGCGCCTATTAAACCGCAACGAACCATGTTTATCAGAAGTCCTTCTTCCTTAAGTTCTTTAATTAGATCAAATATTTGCATTTGCTTCTATTACGTTAACCCTATTTTGCGCGATGTTAAAATCTTCAATCGTTACTATTGGCGCTGGCGTGTTCGCGACAGCGCGCGCGATGTTTTCAATTAATTGATCGCTATCGAACAAAGGCGAAGAAAGTTTCGAAGACGTGAATCCGCCGTCAGCGAACGGACGAACGCCGCTACGATTCCAGCGTTCAATCATATTGAAAAACTCTGGTTCTTGCTGCAAGACTTTATTTCTGACAACAAGTTCCGCACCTTGTTCGCCGATTAAACCGATCGACGGCGAAGAAAATAATCCTCCGCCAGAAAACGAACCAACGTTCGACGGCGAATGTCGCGACAAAACGTTTGTCAACGAATCCGTTTTTCCGCCGCCGACAGTCAATCCGCCTTCAGCGAATTTCTGCGAACTTATTTTTGCGATAGATAAACCAGCGCGAATCCCAGCGGCGATGCTTTGCGCTGCAAATACACCCGTTCCAGCCAAGCCAAACGTTACGCCGTTCGCTGGATTTTGCGCCGCATACAAAGCGATTGCCGAAAGTTCTTTACTCAAGTTGATCAAGACTTCGCCGATTGCCAGCGCTTTCAAAGCGACGGCGTTTTTCTTTCTTGCTGCTTCGTCTTTGCCTAAACTTTCAGAAATAAAAGAAAGAACGTCTTGCAAACTTTGCGTTTCAACTTCTGCCGCTTGTCTTTGAAGTTCCGCTGTCTTTTCTGAATCAGCGACGCGCGTTTGATTGGCTGAAACTTGCGCTTCAGTTCGTTGCTGTTGTAACGCTTTTAAAGTTCCGTTGATTTGCGCTTGCGTTTCTGCTTCTGTTAAATTTTCGCGATCTGAAAATTCTTTATTCAAAACTTCAATTGCGGCGTTGTATTCTGCTTTTGTGATTTTTTGATTTTCAAGTTGATCGAAAAGCGCTTGTTCGCTTTCGTTGTAAAACTTTTGATCGTTCAACTGGCGCGCGCCTTGCGCTTGTAGTTGAAGATTTAGTTCTTGTTCGATTGCCGCTTCTTTTAATGCGAACGATCTTTGTTGAAATTCTTGTTCTGTGATTTCTTTATTTGAAAGCGAAAGTCGCAGCGCGTTTTCTTCTTCCAGAACTTTCGCGTCTTGATCCGCTTTCAAAATTGCGGCGTTCTGTTTTATTACGTCTAAATTTTCTTTCGCACTTTTTTCGGCGTACTTCTTTTGAATGTCTGCTATTTTTAGCGCGCTTTCTTGCGCGATCGCTTCACGAAGCGCGATTTCTTCTGTCGAATTTCCTTTTATCGCATCAAGTTTTCCGCGCGTCGTAGCGACTTCGATCGCAATTTCACGCGTCGCGCCGTCGACAATTCTAGAAATTCTCAAATCTTCCGCTTGCTGCAAACGTTCTTCTCTCTGCTTTGCAAATTCTTCGTCGATTTCCAACAATTTAAGTTTATAGTCGCTTTCGATTTTTAATTTTTCGCCAGCGCCTAAGTCAGACGCCAGCAATGACGCGGCGCGTTCTTTCGCTGCGATTTGCTTTTGCAAAGTGATAGTCGCTTCGCCGCGCTTTTCTAGAAATTTTAGTTCGTTGTTTAATAGTGCGATTTGTGAATTGATTGCGTCTTGTTGATCTTTCTTTTCAAGTTTCGATCTGTCGGAACGATCTGTTTCGTCTTTGTTTTTTAGTTCTTCAGAAAGTTGTAAAAGACTGGCTTCAGCATTGATCGCTTTTTCTAAGTCTTCGTCACGCAATTGACCATTTTCTTTCAGTAATTTATTTTTTCCTTCAATGATTGCAAATTCTTCTTTTGCAATTTGAATATTTTTTTCTAATATTTTTTTTTCAAGTTCGCTTGCTTGCTTTGAAGCCTCTAATCTTTCCGCTGTTGTTTTTGTTTTATCTGATTCAACTTTACGAAGACGATCCGCTTCGATTCTTAGTTTTACGTTTGTCAAAATTGCATTTCGACGAACGTCGTCTAGTTCTTGTTCGCGCTTTTTCAGTTCGACGGCGGCGTTTGCGGCTGTCTTCGCTTGATCAACTGTTTCGCTGAAGAAGTTCGCAAGATTTTTGAACGATATTTTTTTGATTGCTTCGTCAAAATTGGTAAATATTTCGACAATAAATCCGCCAAGTTTAACAAGCGTTCCGATTATGACGTCAACGACCGCGCCAATTCCAGCGAACGCTTGTTCAAGTTTTTCCGCGCCTTCTTCTGACTTAGAAAAATAAGCGACTAGCGCACCAATTGCAGCGACAACAACTAAAATAATCGCACCAATTCCAGACGATATGAATGCGACGCGAATCGCTTTCCATGCGTTCGCGCCTTTGACGCCGAAACTTTGTTGCGCCTTTCCGCCAGCGTCCAGCGCTTCCGATGTTTCGCCGACAGCGTCCGTCATGACGTCAACTGAAGACGTAAACGTTCCAGCCGACGACGCGCCGCCTTCACTAACTGAAAAATAATTTGCGACAGACGTCGCAGCATTGTCGACGCTGTTTGAAATTCCTTCCGTCGTTTGACTAATAACGCTGCCGACAGACTTGAAGCCTTGAACTACTTGTCTAATTTGACCAAAAGCGCCGCCGAATAAACCTAATTCTTTCGAAGCGTCGACAATACTTTTCGAATAGTTTCCGACGTTAGTTCGTCCGTCGCTTATTCCTTTGTCAAATAAAAGAATCGCGTCTTTCGCTTCTTTTACTTTTTCCGCTTGCGCTTTGTACGCTTCAGAAAGTGTAAAAGTACCGTCGGCGTTGCGTTGAATTGTTCCTTCTAATAATTTTAGTTTTGCTTGCGCGATTTGTTGAACGCGCAAAAGTTGTTCGTAAGAACCAGCATTCGCGACGTTCGCTTTATTTATTAAGTCGATTTGTTTATTGTGATTTTTTTCTGTCGAAACCAATTGTCGCATATCGGAATTTAACAAAACAAGTTCTTTTCTTAACTTGTTTGTTTGTTTTTCGTCAGTCGAATTTTTTATTTTTTCGTTTGTCGCGGCAATTGTCGCCGACAACTTGTCGATTTCTTTTTGTGTGTCGATTATGTCTTTCGCGATTTTTGAGCGATTCAACGATACATCAAGAATGATATTTTTATTTTCTGGCATGATTAATTTATTCTAAGAAGTTCGACTTTTGTTTGTTTTCCTTCGATCCAGTTTTGAATCTTGTTGACATAAAAATAAGACGCCAACTGTCGCAAGTAAATCGGAACGCTGAAGTCGAAGTTCGCAACGTCCGACGCTGTCAAGTTTAATTCAATCGTAATCAATTTCGCTTTGTCAAGCGCTTCAATTAGTTCTGTGTAATTTTCCGACATTAACGTCGAACCAAAACCCAGACCGTTGATTTCTCCGCTGTCAATGAAATACGTTTTGAAATAATCTGTCGCGCTTTCTGAATGAACGATCGTCGGAATTGTCAACGTATTGTAATCGACAATTGAAAAAACTTCGCTATCTGTCGGCGTTGTTTTATACGCGTAAAAAACGCGCGGCGACGGCTTCAGAACCTTTTCGTCAAAGTCTTGAAACAATATACTTGACATCGACAATCCGTTCGCTGAAAGCGTTGTTTCGCTTGCTGCGAAAGGCAAAGATATTGCGACGACATTTTGTTGAATTGTTTCGTCGTCTATTGAAAACGAAGCGTCGCCGATACCAGACAAAACATTTTCGTCGACAGCATATTGCAAAGAATTATTTTGTCCGTAACTGCCAACTCTAAACTTAATAAGCGCGCCGACTGTCGCGACCTTCGAAGACCAGTCGCGCGCGATCGCAATGTTTTCGACGATCTTCTTGAACTGAATGAAGCGAATGTTTTTCGATAGCGCGTCTGGTAAAAGAATTAAACCGAACATTTGAGCGAATGTTTTCAAAAAGTTTTTTAAAGTCATTGACGGCAAATTTTCAGCGATTTCGATTTCGCCATGATCATACGTCGACAGCGTTGCGTCAAGTCCGTAATTTATTCCGTCAGAAAGAAGTGTCGCTTCGAAAACAGTTCCAGCGACGAAGCCGCTTTCGACAACAATGTTTCCAACAAGACCAAGATTAAAAGACGTTTCGTCTTGTACGCGAACGACTTCGTTTTTGTATAGTCGCGTTTCAACTTCATAAAGAAAATTTATTTCTTCGTAAACGTTCGCTTCGTATCTGTTTTCACGTTGCCAAATCAACGGATGAATTGACGGCAATTGATTAATCGACGGCGTCGAATTTATTTTTCGATACAAAGCTAATCCCTCGTAAACATAAACGTCCGCGATGCTGTATGTCGTCGCGTTGTCCCACGCTTCGCCAGTCGGCGTCAATGTTTTGAATGCTGGCGTTATCGTTCCATTAATTCGCAAGAAGCGAAGCGCGACGCTGTCAATAAGAACGTAAGCGCCAACGTCGCCAACAGTTCGAACGAAATACTTTCCTTTGATTTTTATTTTGTATTTGCCAGCCGTTAACGCTTTGAAAACTGTCGCGGCGTCTTGCGTCAAATTCGACGGCGAAATTCCTTGCATTTGCCAATAGTTATTTATCGCTGGATATGTATCTAAGTAAGCGAAATTAAACATTGACCAATTATTCGGACAATCCGTCGGCGGCTTTTCAATTCCTAAGTTGAAAGAAACGTTTGCTGGCGCTGGTAGTCCAGTCTGCGTTTGATAAAACGGCATTGACGCTTGCGGATAAATTGGCGGCTGATAAAAAAAATCTTGTTTAACAATTGGCGCGATTGGAATAGAAAAACGATTCGTCAAACATTCAGTCGTTAACGTCATTTTTCCGTGACCATTGCAAGCGATAAACTTTTTCGAATACTTAAATTTGTCCGCGACGATCGGCAAAAATAATCTTTCAAAACGTAAGTCTGAAAAAATTTCGCCGTCAAACGTATAGTCGCCGACTTTGAAGATTGCTTCAATGATTGCGCGAAAAGAAAGCGACGGACGAAAATATTTTGTCAAATCTATTTCGCGCGAATTGTCGTCGATAAATCCGTTTTGATATAACGGTAAAATTAAATTGTCAGTCGCGCCAGCATTCCAAAGATCAATGAGACCGCCGAAATTAAACGAAACAGAATCCGCGACGCCTACTGTCGTCAAGTCCAAGTCAGCCAATGACAGCGCGTCAATCTTCGCAAAGAAATCCGTCAATCCAGAGTAAACAGTTAAACGATATTTGTCGTCGGCTTCTTCAATGATTGCGAAGCCGTCGTTCACAACTTCGACGCCGCTGACGATAATTTTCGCCGTCGCTTTGCGATACGGAATAAGTGAAATACTAAACGCTTTTTCTGAATAAGAAAACGCCAAACGATTCGCGTCGCTTTGCGGAACTGTAAACGATTGCGAATAATTCGCTTGTCGATCTTGCAATTCCGCGATATCGTTGACTTGAAAATTGATCGCGATTTTTGTTTCGTTATCAAGTTCGATTCTTTGTTCGTTTATGAATAGTTTTTCGTTCATTAGTTTTGAATTGTGTAAAGCGACGGCGTTTCGATTTCGATTTCAAATTCCACTTTTTCAGCATTCGAAAAATGTTTCAACGATTTCGGAATAGGGCGAACAGCAAGCCAAGCGCGCGAAGTTTCTGTCGCAAGTTTTGTTTTATCGACTAACATCAAAACATTCGGCGACTGATAAATCGTTTTAATTCCTTCGAAGTCGTCAATGTCAACAACGCCGCCCAAAGAAATAGTCGTCTTCTGGTTCGCTTGAAGATACGTCGTTCGTCGACTTGCGACTTCTAAGTCGTCGCCTTCGCTTTGATAACTTGCTTCTTGCGAAGAAAGAATTTCGATTTCGCTTTTGTTTTCAAATAACCAATACGACCAACCGCCCTTCGAATTTCGCCAGCAAAGAAAGACAACGCCTTCGCTACATGGCTGAACGATTTTAATATTTTTTATTTCTGTCGCGCGTTGTTCGTTGTACGCTGTCGAAGAAGGCGGAATGTTGACCGTATATTCGTCGACAGTATATCCGTCAACCCAGTATCTATCTTGATAGACGTTTCCGATTTCCAAGTACAATTCGACTCGATCCGTTCCGACATAAGGCGCGCCAGAAAGTTGATCCAGCAATGAAAGACGATAAACGCCGTCAGAAATATACTGATCGGAAATCAATAAGTTGCCGCCGCCAGTCGACGCGCCAGAATTAGCGAACCAGTCTTCGTTGATTGAAAGACCGCGATTTCCTTCAGCCGTCAGAATGTACGAAAGCGAAAAAGGAAAGCCGACGAAGTAAGTCGGCGAAACAAAGTCGCAAAGGAATTTCGCGCGTTGATCAATTATCGACGGATAGTTTAACGGATCAAGATCGAAAAGAAGATGATCGCATAAGTTTTGACCGTAATCGTCAAGAAGTTTTTTTGTCGCGTCAATGAATCCGTAAAGACGTTGATCGTCGATCAAGTCTGGCGAATATTCGCGCCAGCGTTCCGCGTATTTTATTGTAAGAAAACCGAACGGCGCGACGTCGAAAAAGACTTGCGCGTCATACGTCGAAAGATTGTCTTTCGAAACATATCCGTTCAAGAACGCTTGAACGTCTAGGCGCGCAATTCCGTACTTGTCGGGCGTTACTCTAACAGAACCGAAATCGACGTCAACAGCGCGCGTCGTTGGCGTTTGTCCGACGAATTGCACTTCAATATAGTAATTTTTTCGCGACAATATATTCGCGAAGCCGTTCAAGATATTCGCGACAATTGGCGCGTCAGTCATGAAAGCGAAATTCGGCGTTCCGCTTTGCGTTATTGCTGTCACCGTAATCGCGCGACCGTATCCGCTGAAATATAATTGCGTTCCGACCTCTACTTCACCAGCCGACGCGCTGTCATAAGACGCGACGACAAGTTCTGTCAAGCCTCCGATGTCGTTGACTTGAATTATCGTGATGTCGCGACGTGTAAATTCAAATAAAAACGGATGTCGCGAACATTGCCAGCGACTTAATTTGTCCGTGTAAAGTTTATGATATCTTTCTGGGCGCTTCGTTATTGTGATCATTGGTTTATTTTATAAATTTCTGAAGAAACTTCGAAGAATATTGAATCGGAAAGTTCCGCGATCAAGTCTTCGATTCTTTTTTCTGTGATTATTTCTTTCGCTATATTTCTGAAGTCGTCTTCGCGACGCCAGATTCGCGTTCCTTCTTTCGCGATCTTGTTTCGTATTGCGAAAATTATTGATTTGCCGCTTTCTTCGTCTGTGATTATTTGTCGCGCGATTGCCCAGTTCGCAATCTGTTGATAAGGCGGCATTTTTCCGACGCCGCGTCCGTCTTCTAAAAAAGTTTCGCCGCGCTTGTTCAATGCAAAAGCGTCGCCGCCTACAATAGTGACGCGTTCTTCGCTTGCGTTAAATGTCGTAAAACTTGAAAGCGATCGCAATGTTTCGCCAGTCGCGACGGCGTCATTTTCCAGCATTGCCGTAATGATTTCCGCGATGACATTTTCGCCGAACTTTTCAAGTTTTCCAATTGTCAAAGACATTGTTGCGCTGGTATTTCTTTTATCTCTATCTGAAAAGAAAAAGCAAAGCCAGCAAGATTCGCGTCGCGTTTGTGAATTAATTCAACGCGACGAATACTTTTGATTCCTTTGTTTCGCGCGTCTTTGCTTAGATTAGTGATGAAGCGTTGATAAACTGGCGTTAACGCTGCAAGCGTTTCTTCGAAAATAGTTCCGTCGCTGTCTTGATCAAAATCAATTAACGAACACAATTCGCCGACGATAATATATTTCGTCGTGAGAACATGAAAATTGATTTCGTCATTCGGACGTATGTCGTGAATCCAGACGCGCGGAAATTTATCTTCGTCCGAAATATTGTCAGCCCAGTTCGCGCCGCGTCCGAATGATTCGACGCCAGTTGTCGCAATCGCTACTTCGCGAAGCATTTTGTCAATTTCTCTTTTCATTTTTTCAATTTATGTTTTGCTTCTATTATTTTAGACAACTTCTTTTGAAACTTTGATTCGTATGATAATCGCTGAAGCGTAATCAACGCCGTCGCGTAGTCCATTTCGAACGCTTGCGCTGGCGTTATGATGTAAGTCTTTGCAATTGCATAAAGAACATTAAACTGTTTAAACACTTTGAACGCCTCTATTCCAGCCTCCACTTCTTCACTTGTATTCGTTGACGTGATCGTCGTTCGTTCTATTTCTTGTACTCGATACAACCAGTCAAAAAAAAATTTGCTTCTGGAAAGACATCGATCAACAATGAATCGTTAATGATGTCAGTCAATTCGTCGACTTTTTTTTCTTTCCAGACTTCGTCGTCGTTGATAATTGGCGCGTAATAGCACGCGACAACTTTCGCAACGATGTCACAAAGATTCGTTTTTTCTTTTATTGATTTTTCGACTAATTGTTCGATGTATAATTTTTGACCAAGTCTTTCGCTTTTCGGTTCGACGATTGTCTTGACAACTGTCGCGCCTATTTTTATTTCGGTTTTGCGCTTCAAAGAAAATACGTCGATATCTTGTTCGATGAAGTCTATCGCTGGCAAAACGTTTTCGGCGAACTGTGAACAATCTGTATTCATGAGCGCATCGTAATCTATTCCAGTCAATATTGAAATCATACGCGCGTGACTGAAGTTGTCAGCCTTCGCGATTTCTTCTTTGTTGGCTGTCAGTTGACAATATTGTCGAAGCGTCAATTCAGACCAGCGCGTCGCGATATTGTCGTAATTTATTCCGTTGATCGTTAATGACGTCATACTTTTTTTAATTGTGATTGTTTTCTATAAAGAAAGTTTTTATTCCAGAATCTAAGCGGACAAGAAGCCGTCTTCATTTGCGTCTTGAAATACATGACGCAACCGCAAAGACGGACTTTCTTTCCGTTGTGATCAATCGTTTCACCGACGATCAACTTTCCGCAACTGCCAGTCGATTTCTTGTAGTGCGAACAAGCGTGACAAATGTCAAGTCTGTCTTTTGGCGTCATAACAACCAGCGCGAAATTTTAAAGTTGTTAGTCTTAGCGTAACGCTTCGCGCCGCGAATCGCATTTGCTCGACGTGTGTACATTAACGAACGAAACTTGACGCGATTTGATTGCGCGTCATAGACAAGAAACTGCGTCGCGTCGTGATCGTTTCTTTCTAAAGAAATTTCAATTTTATTTTGTTTCATGTTTATTTGATTTGTACGCCTTGCAAATAGTTGCTTTGACCGTTGGTTTGATAACTATTAATTGAAGTATTTATCGGCGGCGTTCCGTTCCAGAATGTCGCGTCTGTGATTGTGAAAGTCGCTGGCATTGCGCTGAAGTTCCAGCGTCCAGAACTATTCACGTTTTCAAATTTTGTTCCAGTTTTCAAATATGGAATATTTTCGACGAAAAGTTTTGCATATCCAGAACTTTCGAATTTTATCAACGTACAATCGTATTGACTATAAATCGCGCCGACTGTCGCGTTTCCGTCTTTCAATCGAATATAAGTCGAAGCAATTTTCGGACGATGTTCGACGTGATTTCCATAGATATAAACTTCTTTAACGACAGTCGAACTTTGATCGTCGAAGTGAATGTCATAGTCGCCGCCAAGTTCAACGCCTTCAAAAATATTGTGAACGATCCATATTCCAGAAGCCGCGACGACTTTAATGTTCGCGAAGTCGCCGTCTGAATTTCTGAATTTGCAATTCGTAATGATAGAGTGATTTGATTGCGACGCCGAATTTGAACCGTTTATAAATCTGTCATAATCGACGTTTATTCCGATATAATTTTCCCAGAAAAAACATTGATCAATTATCGTCGCCATTGACCAACGTAAATCGATCGCTGTTTTAAAATCATAAAATCGACAGCCTTCGAACTTCGCGCCGTAATTCGACGAAACAGAAACGGCGACGTTGTCTTTTCCTTTGAAGGAAACGTTTGAGAATCGCAATTGTAAATCGATACCCTTGCTGGCGTCAGTCAAAGAAGCATAAGTTCGCGCGAAAGCCGTGTCGATGTTTGCTGGAACGTTTATGTCAAATCCGTGACCTTCGATTTCGACGATTGAATTTCGCAGCGCGTTAATTTGAATTTTCGAAGTCGCCGTCAAGTTTTGCGCGATATGAATTGAACGAACATTCAGATCGTTTAACGCCGCGACAAGTTCCAACCATGTCACAACCCAACGAACGCCGCCGATGTTAACAGAACCGTTCGAACAAGGCGGACAAACGCCGTCAGCACCTTTCGCACCAGTTGCGCCAGTTGAACCAGTCGCACCATTTGCACCATTTGCACCAGTTGCACCAGTTCCACCAGTTCCACCAGTTGCACCAGTTGAACCAGTCGCACCAGTTCCGCCAGTCGCACCAGTCGCGCCAGTTGCGCCGTCTTTTCCGACTTGCATCATTGCATAAGTCCAGCCGTTATCTATCCATTGATAGTATGTTTTCTGACTTACGACAAACATTAAGTCAGACGAAGCGAATTTCAGCGGCTTCGTATTCGGCAATTCAAGCGACTGAAATACGCGACCAGCGCCAGACGGCGGATCGTATTGAATTTGCGCGTCCGAAGTAAACGAAGCAAGCGCGACAACTGTCGCAACAAGTAAAGTTTTGAAGAATTTTGTTTTCATGTTTTTTTATTTGCTCAAATATGAAAAAAAAACAAACGCTTTCTTTGATTTCTCGAAATTCTTTTCGACAGTTTTCAGAAATTAAATCGCGCGCCTTTCAACTTCTTTGCAGCCGACAGACGGCGGAACGTTGCCGCGTATCTTACGGCGTCGATAGAGTGATTTAATATGTCGATCGGATTGTTTGTCGACTTTCCAGATTTATCGATTTCCCAAAGATAACCGCGAAATTCTTTTATTGCGTTAATACTTCGGCGCGTGATACAAATTCTTGCAAATTGCTGCATGATATCAATACCAGCGTTGACCGATCCAGCGCCTTTGATAGCGCCGACGATGTTCAAGCCGCGATCTTCAAGTTCTTTGATCGACTTCGCTTCTGAAGAATCCGCGACGACTTTCACGCGCGACGGCAAATTCAAAGCGCGGATCGTTCCGAATATATCGGCGTTCGTCATGCCAGTTCGAAAAAGTATTTCGTCGATCCAAAGCGCGCCGTCATGTTCGCGTACGTCCATGATCGCGGACGGATCATTTGTAAATCCAAAGTCAAGACCGATAGCGCGAAGTTCTGTTTCTGGCATTTCGTCAACGACTTCGATTCGCGTAAAAATTAAACCTTCAAGCGTTCCGACTTCGCCTTCGCCGTAAACTTTCCACCAATTCGCGAAACGCGGATTCGATTTCCGCGACAAGATTTCTTCTTTGATTCTGGCGTCTAGTTCGTCGTTATCAAGAAAAGTCGACTTGATGAAGACGCCTTTCTTCATTCGTTCCGCGTCTTGCAAATAGTCCGTATGAATAAAAAATTCAGCGACTGGATTGAAGTCAAAGAACGCCGCAAGTTTTGTTCTGATCAACAACTGATCGACTGTCTCGGCGCGGACGTTGTTGCATTCGTTGACGAATAGAATGTCGCGACGCGCGCCGCGAACTTTGCTTTCGGCGTCGGCGCTGAAAAATTCAATCGTCGACTTTCCGAACTTATAAGTATAGTCTGTTTTATTGTGACAGTCTTCGCGATAGATTCCTTCAGCGTTCAAGATATTGAAGAAGTCGCGCATCGCGCCGCGCTTCAAATGCGGCAAAGATTCGGCGACGACGCTGATCAAAAGTTCGTCGTTCGTTGACGCGATGTAATAAAGCAATTGAAGAATCGAATACGTCTTCGACGAACTTGTTCCGCCTTGATTTATTATGTATCTGTTACCTTCAGCAAACGCGACGGCGTTCTTTGAAAAGACGGACGTCGTATTCATTTTTTGAATTGATTTAGTTTGTCATAGCAAACGGAAAACGTGTCTTCTAAAAAATTGCCGACCGTGTGTTTTTTTTCGCCTTTGCGATGAAAAGTCGCCAGTTCATAAAAGCGCGACGGCTTCAAATATCCAACTAAGTACGCGACGTTTGTCGTGACGTTGTAATGAACAAAGAAATAGAAGTCGCAATTTTGCGTCGTGTTAACATCGAAGAAAAGGAAATGATAAGACGACAGCGGATCGAAATTCGATCGCGATGTTTTGACGTCGACTTTAAATCCGTTGATGATCATATCGAAGTCTCGCGTCGAATCGAAGACAACCTTTGCGCGTTTACTGAAATAATCGAAGACCGCAATTTCACCAAGCGCGCCGACGACATTTCCTTCGCCGTTGGTGACGCTATTCTTCAGCGCGCCGAAAGAATAAAGCGACGACGCGCGTTCAATTTGTTCGCACGTCATATTCATCGCGACGAACGTCATGTCTTCGAAATCTTATTCAGCGCTTTCGCTGCTTCTATATTTACCACGTTAATAATCGGCGCGATCATTAACGATTCGCCGTCCTTTCCAGCAATCGTCGTCAACGGTTTATGATAAACGCGCGACAGCATGATTTCAACTTGTTCCAGCGTTCCGCGTCCGACAGACTTCGACAACGCGGCGCAAACGATTTTTTCAAGTATCGTCGCTTTCGGATTGTTGAAAACCGTCTTCAGTTGATCGACCGTGAATGTCATCATAAGAAGATAGACTTCTTCTATCTGTCTTTTATTGTACCCTTGTTGAACGATTTCTGATATCATTTTTTTCTGACGTCCGCTTCCGTTCAGTTTGTCGCCTTTTTCCAGAACGCGCAACGTTCCGCCGTTCTTCTGTTTGACCAGTCTAGCCATAGTTCTACTTTTTTAATTTTACGACAACAGTTGTATTGACAACATTTGTATTGACAACTTTTGTCTATTGAATATTTCTTTTTATTTTATTTTTAGTCCGCGCAATTCAAGTTCGACGATTAGTTCTTCGCGCTGCTTTTTCGATTCGCAAACAATCGTCAGATTTAACGCGCCCTTGTTTTCTGGTTCTTCTTCGTCGCCTTCAAAAAGTTTCGTCGGAATGTCGATTCCAGCCGCTTCAAGTTCTTCGAAGTCATACGACAGAATTAGTTTTTCGTATTCCCATTCGCCAAAATGCGAATTATGTAATAAGACTAAAGACTTTTTTTGCGCGTCCGTAAGAAGCGAAGCGTCGATCGCTGGAACTTTGTTCCAGCCTATTTCGCGAATCGCTCTGACGCGTTGATTTCCGCCAATGACGACGAAGTCTTCTTCATAGATAATCGGCAAAACTTGCAAAAGAATCGGATTCGCGACAAGTGACGCGACAAGTCTTTTGAACGCGTCGTCTTTTATCGTTCGCGGATTTTTGTCCGACAGTTGCAATTTATCGACGTCGACAATTGTCGCGAAGAATTTAATTTCTTCCAAAACTTCGATCGATTTATTTTTTTTCATTTCTTGACGGTTTGTTTTTTATGTTTCTTTTATAGTGATTCCGTAAACTATTTTTAAAGCCTTTTTTTTCAATCTATAAACTGGATTCTTTCGCGTGATTTCCGACTTGACGTCTTCGACGACAAACGTTCCGTCTTTGTCTTTATAGGTAAAGTCGGCGACGTATGCGAAGAACTTTTCGAACTTAAATTCTTCGCTAAGAAGCGACATTTCGAATCGCTTTTGCATTTCCAGTTCTGAAATTTCGCCAGCCTTCAAAAGAAGTAAAAGTTCGCCGTATCGACGCGCTTCTTTCTTCGAATCGAATTTCTTTCCGAAAGCGTCCGTCTTTATATTTCCGTACTTTGATTTTGTCATCGCGTCGTCATTGGTTCAATTGTAAATAGAAGCATCGCGCCAATAAGTTCGCGCGGATCGACGTGTTTTTTTATTGCCGAAACGTTTGCTTTGACTTTTTCTTCAATATATTCGCGCGCGTTTTCGCCGCTTATTGCGATTTTATTAATTAATAAAATATTCGAATAGGATTTATCTGATCCGATATCATATAGACGCGCGTAATCTTTGACGAAGATTTCTTTTTCTTCTTTTATTTTTGTGTGAATTTCTTGTGCCTTTTCATAGTAAAAAACTTCGTCTATCAAGTAAGCGAGCCATCCAAAATATTGACATTCGTTCCATGCTTGCAAAAAAGTCTTTTTTTCTGCGAAGACAATAGCGTCGCGACAAGCGTTTATTTCTAGCAAGACATTTTTAAGCGTCGCCGAATCTAAGTCCGACGGAATTTCGCCGAAATATTCGCGCGTCAAATTTTGAACGCGACGGCTGTCGTATTCGTTTATTTCGCAAGACGCGTTCTTGATCAAGTCGCGAAAAGCGATCAATTCTTTTTGTTGTGAAGTTGTCGTCATTTTCAGAATCTGTTTTTTATCGCGATAACTATCGCGCGCATAATTGCATAAAAAACAATTAATAAAATTGATACAACGTAAATAATTGACGGCGCAAAAAATTGCGCGATTGTTATTTCAGCAAAAAACGCGCTGAAGTATTTCGCGCCAATTGTCGCGAAGAAAATAAAAGACTGAAGGAATACGACGACAAAAATTGATCTGGCGTGTAACTTGTTTAAGTTGATTTTGTTTTTCATTTTGTTGTTTGTTTTTTTTGTTTCTTTGCGACGTTGTGAGTTAGCGTCGGCGTTGTCGTGATCGTCGGCGCTTTTTTTTATTTATTTTTAAAGTAATTTATCAACGAAACTTTTTGACATTCCGTTTTTAGTGTGTCAACTGTGAACGACCTTTCGACATCAAGTCGCTGCAATTTCGTTTGAGCCGCCAGCATTTCAAGAGTTCGTCTTTGATCGATTTTTTTTTGAATTTCTTCTTTAAACTTGTTTCTTTCTTCTATTGTTCTGACTTCTAGTCCGATAGAAATATAATAGTTGTAAGCCTTTGACCAGCAAAACGCTATCGGCGGCGCGCCAGTTTCTTCGAATATCTTTGAAAGCGTTTCGAACGCTTGTTGATCTGTCATTTTTAGCGTTGTTTCTTCTTTTAGTGAGTTTTGCGCGACTTTCATAGATTTGAAAGCCTCTATCTTTCTTTTATATTTAAAGTTCGTTAAAACGGCTGAAACGAAGTCGGCGTTCAATTTGTGAAAATGTTCGATTCGTTCGCCAAGTTGCCCGATCATGTTCAATTCTATCGCGATTTCGATTTCCGCGACAGTTGTCGTTCGAAAATGTTTACGAAGAAAGTTCGCCAGAAGTTGAAATTCTGCTTCTGTCGGCGGCGTTTTTATTCCAGCAAGAAAGCCAATTCGCGCCAGCGTCGGACGAATTGCTTCAAGATAGTCCGCTTCTTCGATGTTCATGAGCATCGAAGAAACGCTTGCGGCTTCGATGATCTGTCGATCTGAAGTCGATAGCGCGTGACTAATTTCTTCCCTTTGCAAAAGCCGACCAGTTGTCAACTGTTGAACTTCTAGTCTGTTGTTTATTTGAATTGTCGTCATGGTTTTTTGTTTTGTGAATTATCTGATCGTTCCAGCATTCGCCAAAAAGGTACGTCAACGGATTTTTTCGAAATTGTTTATCTGGTTCGCTGGCGACGTATTTTGACAAATGTATTTCAATTTTGTTTATTTGCGCCTTTGAAAGTTTGTCGAACTTCTGTCGACATTTTTTCAAATCGACTTTTTTGTCGTAAAGATTCCAGAAGGAATCGAAGTCGAATTTTTTTTCGATATTCCTTTTTAAATAATCATTGTCATTGTCATTGTCATTGTCATTGTCATAGTCATTGTCACGTTTTCGGTTAACTAGGGGTAAACAAACATCGGTTAACCGACTTACATCGCGATTCTGTGAATCAATGATTTGACTATCGTTTTCAGCGTCGTTTTTACCGTCATTTTCGTCGTTTTTAACGTCGTTTTTTATACCTTTTTTTGTGTCATTTTCGCCGTCGTTTTGCGTCGTTTTGCGTCGTTTTCTTAACGACGGATTTCCGCCTTTCGCGCCGTTGCTTCGATTCGTTTTTCGTTTGCTTTGATCTCGCAACAGTCGTCGCGAAAAAATTATTTCGTTTTCGTCACGCGAAAAGACGCGCGCTGTTTCCAGTTCATTGATTAATATTTCGACTTCTGTTAAATTGGTTCGAATTAATCGCGATAAAAGTTCTGTTGACATTGGTTCGCCGTTGTGTACTAGGTGACCGTAGATTTCAGAATCGTGCATCAAGAAAAGAATTTCAGTCCAAAGACCGCGAGCCGCTAAACTACAAGATTGCAATTTTGCGTCAGTTTGCCAGTCAGCGCAATAAAAATGTATGTAAGGTAGTTTTGATTCATTTTCATTCATAAGTTTGCCGTGATTGTTTTTTTATATTGTTAGATTGAATAAAAGCGCGCAACGCCGTAACGTCACGCGCTTTTTTTGTTTACGGCTTTACAAGTTTATGATCGATCTTTCCGTTCATGAATTTGTTTCCAGTCGAAGTCATTTTCGGCGTTCCGTCTTGATTCGTTGCGTTCCAGAATGCGATATCGTATTCTTTTCCCTCTAGCATTAGCGTACCTTTAAAGACTGGCGCGTTTGCGTTTTCCGATTTGTTTTCGAAAACTGTCGCTGTCATTTCTTTTTGTGTCATGATTTTTCTTTTTTTTTAGTTATTAATATTTGTCAAAGATAGTTTTTTGAATTGTAGCTGCTTGCAATATCCAGCAAAAATTTTGCGCGCCAGCCGTTTCAACTTTTTTAAATTCGGATTTTTTCAATAAACCGATCATCGTTAAATTATTTATCGCGCGTCGAACGCTTGTCAATTCTGTCGCTTTTTTATCTATTCGCCAGACTTCGCGCGGCGTCATCGGTTTGCCTTTGCTTTTTTTAAATATTTCAAGAATGCGATCATTTTGAACGACAGTTGTCGCGATATGATTTTCAAGCGTCGCGCCGCTGACTTCAATTGTGTTGTGAAAGACTTTGATTGTTGTCATGATTGTTCGTTTTTTAAATTGTTTAATTCATTTTTAAGGTACGAAATAAGCGTTCGCGTCGCTTCAATTGAATAGTGAAGTTCTTTCGCTTGCGCTTCAGCATAACGAAGCCAGAATCTTTCGTCAGCCGTCGCGCCGTTGATCATAATTTTCAAGCGCGTCGCATTCGTTTCTGTTGATCGCTTGACGACATTCGCCGTCGCTTCGTTGACGCTTCGTTCGGTTTGCGCGACATTGAACGCCGACAAAGGTAGAAGCGAAACAAGGCGCGAAAGTCTTTCAGTCAATTCGACGCCGCTGTTTGGATTGACGTCGACAATTAGTTCCGACTTTATTGCCGCGCAAATTTCTGTCGATGTTTGATTCATATTTTAACGTCTTTTACTGACTTCAATTGTAAGTTTTCCGCCGTCGTTCGCTGGTTCAAAGACTTTATTCGTTTCTCCAGTTTCTTCGTCTGTGATAATCATTGAAGTTTTGATCGTCTTCAGCGTTGCTTCAATTTCTTTTTTTCTTTCAAGTAGTGGTTTTAAAGAAATTAAAATTTGATTATATTCTGGATGATTACAATTTTCATACAAATATTTTCCGCCAGCGTATTTCGTTTTAATTTTGAAGCCGTAAATGTTCGCGCCTTCTTTTTCTGGATAGTTCGTCAGTTCTTCGATTGCTTCCGCTTTGATTCCTTCTTCAATTTGTTCGAAAACAGTATTCATGAATCGAAGTTTCGCAAGTGTATTCAACGCGCTGACGTTACCGTCGCGAACGTCTGCGATAACTTGTTCCGCGATTTCGTTAATTAGTGACGCTCTATTTTCTGGCGTTACCGTTTCAATTGCTGTCGTGATTATTGATTTTTTCATTTTGTTTTTATTTTTTAAAATTTCTTTTTTCGATTTCTCCTTGTTGAATATCTATCAACGTCGAACGTTGTTCGTCGCTAAGAAAATATTTTTTTTCGATTGTTTCGACTTTCGTTCCTTTCGCCATAACGTATTCGCAAGCCAGACCGAAAGCGCCTTCGACGCTGTCTATCTGTACTCGTTCAATGATCTTCGCTTCTGGCGCTTTCTTTGCTGGCGCTGTCATTCCTTCGCCAACCGTTCTCAAAGGCGCTGGCGCGGCTGCTTTCGTTTCTGTTGACTTCTTTTCAATCGTCGAACCTTCGCCGTCCGTGTCTTCGTCCGCCGCGATTCCTAAAATCGCAGTCAAAGCGTACCTTCGAAGGTACGTCAATCCGCCGCCCAAATTTTGGAGCGCGTTCGTTCCGTTTCCAGACATCGTCTGAAAAGGAAATTTCGACGCGATGAACTGTCCGTCTTTGTGAATTACGAAAGTCGTCAAAAAATCGCCGTTCAAGTGTTGCGTCAAAAACAAGTCAGCCTTTGCAAGCGCTGGTTTGACCGCGTTCAATATACTGTCAAGCGTGACGTATTTTCGATCTTTGCGACCAGCGACGGCGACCGTTCCTTCTTTCGTGATTGATATCGGTTCGCTGTGATATTTCAGAAGCGCAGCAAATATGCGATCCGTTTTTTCTGAAGTCCAGAAATAATTTTCTTTTTGTTGTGTCGTGATTTCTTCTTGCATGATTTTTTTTATTTTAGTTTAAATATAAATAAGACCGCGCCGCGTTTGGTGACGAATGTCGTCGGCTGTTGATTTAACGTCGTTTCAATCTTTGCGGCGCGCGAAGGCGAATTGACGATTAGTGTTTTCATTTTTTTGATATTCTTTTCATGATTAGTTCTTCGACGACAGCGCTAAAGTTGCCGTCTTTTTCAATGTTTGCAATCTTCTGAATTTTGTCGATGTGACTTTTTTTCAGTCGCATCGTCTTAATGATTTTAGAATTTTGTGTTTTTATTTTTTCCGTCATTTTGTTTTTATTATTTTGCAAATATGATAATACTTTTGTAATACAACAAGCGCGACAACTGTCGCAATTGATTTGTTGATAAGTTTAATTTTTCGCTTCTTTATTATTGCGAATTTTCGATTAGCATTCCGTTTTTAAATTTCCAGCGTTCAATAAATTCGCCGTCAAGATTTGTTTTTACAACTTCAGTCGAAAAGAAGTTTCGCTTCTTCTTTGTGTATCGCGCCATTGACATCGCGCGCGCTTTGCTGAAAAATAGTCCGACGTGATGTCGTTCTTTTCCTTCGATAGATATTTCCAACTGGTTCGCCGCGTCGCGCTTTGTGACCGCTTCGAATCCAGTCACATGATAGAAGACTTGTTTTTCTTTCATCGCTTCGCCTCCTTGTTCTTTAACGATTGAAACTGTTTTGTTTCTTCATCGATTAACTGTTCAAGAAATTGTAAAAAGTCATCTATTAAGTAAAAATTTTTTTTATCGTCGTTGTCTTTTTCATGTTTTTCGATAGCGCTTCGCAGCGCGATAATTTCGCCAGTCGCTTTCGTTGCTCTGTGATTTATCAAAAGCGTTCGTTTGCGTTGCTTCTGATAAACGGATTCGACGTCTGATTGAATTACTTGTCGCAGCGCCTTCGCTTGATTTTCGAAGAAGCGAACGACGTCTTCGTCGACTTTGTGAATCGTGTTTGCTGTCGCGCATTCTTGACCGTTTTCAAGTAGCGAATAAATAACGCCAACAAATTCGAAATCTGAAACGAATCTGTCGACAACGATGTTTGTGATTTTGCTTTTCATTTTGTCGTGATTTTTAATTGTGGTTAAATTTATTTTTCTGGATTTCTTCGCGCGTTAATTGATAGCGCTTCGTGAATTTCGCGATCGCTTCTTCGACTTCTTTTTCCGCGTCTGGATCGCTTGTCGTATTCATTGTCGCTTCTTCCAGCAATAGAAGCGCCCTAAGCGCTGAAGCCAGCGCGCGAAGCCGTCGCGCTGGTTCGATTTGATTCGTGTCTTTCATCGTCTTAAAATGCTTTTATCGTTACATAAATTTTTTATTCTGCGAACCTTGTTTGACGCGACGCCGTTCGCTTCTGCTTCAGAAAAAGAAAGAATTTTCATCGCGTGATTTTTTTCGGCTTTAAATAGGCAAAGCATCGGCGAAGACAAGTTGACTTCGTGTGATTCAATTACGAAAGTAATAATATTACAAGTCAATTCGCGCCAGTCTTCGACTGTCAAAATTTTCTCGACGTCTGTCGTCAAAATCCAGTCTTTCGGACTGTCTAAATGTTTGTACTTTTTAAAGCCGTTTAAGTCGAAACCTTGTTCGATTAAATCTTCAGCCAGAAATAAATTGATAAATGATTCTTTTTTCATTGTGTCGTGATTTTTATAATTTGTTTATTTTCAATTACGAAATTTTCGTTTGCCCAGTCGATTAATTTTTCCGCTGTCATTCGCGGACGAACGCCGACTTCTTCTTTGTAGCGATCCGACCAGAACGAAAAGTCTTCGTCGTTGAAATCTTTGATCATTGCTTCGTGAATCGGCTTCGCGTATTCCTTTAAAAAACCGTTGCGTTCTTCTTGCGTAAACGCGTCGACGATCGTCATAAGTTCGTCAACAACTTCTGACGCCGCTTCGCCGTTGGCGTCGATTTGCGCGTTCGCTTTTGATTGCAGCATGACAGCGCGTTTGATTTTTTCTTGATTCATTGTGTCGTGATTTTTTAAGAAGCGCCGCCGTTGTGACGGCGCTTCGTTTGGTTTTTAGTTTTGGTTTATGATTTGAACCGCTAAGTCGAAAGCGCGATTCGTTGCTTTCAAAGCGCGACCGTCGTTAAT